>TARA_R110002167_G_scaffold261822_2_pt1 | contig 17055 bp, 16 predicted proteins | sample TARA_R110002167 | Tara Oceans TARA_R110002167 (sample SAMEA4398238) | marine metagenome | biome: Polar Biome; feature: [MES] marine water layer (ENVO:01000295) within the mesopelagic zone...; material: water (ENVO:00002006), including particulate matter (ENVO:01000060) such... | reverse complement strand
TCACGTTGGCAACGTGATGCTCTACCAGCTGACACCAGCCGCTTCATAATAGTTATTCCATTTTATTTAGAAGCATATAACCTAAGTTGTTATACTTCTAACAAATCGACTCCCTGTCAACGAAAACGCATTCTACATCGAATTAAGTTACAGTCAACTATTAAATCCTTTTTTTCATTCGACTGCTCAAAAAGCAGCTGATTTGATGTTATTTTTATCTTTTTAATTCAGGCCATGCGGCTTTAAAGTAATTTACTAAAGTTGAAACGGTTAAAACGGTGGCAATAAAATAGAAAAAATAAGAGGCATAATTTATAATTTCATGGGGTAAATAAAATAAAATTAATGGAATGTCATAATCAGGTCGCCATATTAAGCCCATAATACCTAGCATTTGTGCAGCGGTTTTGTACTTGCCCATGTCAGATACGGCAATAATGTCTCGTTTACCGCGAGATGACATAAACTCTCTTAAAGCACTAATGAATATTTCACGTGCGATCATTATAATAGCAGGAATAGCGACTAACCAAGTTTGATAGTCCTGTACTATCATAACTAAGGCTGCTACTACCATCAATTTATCGGCAACAGGATCAATAAAGGCGCCAAAAGCAGTAGACTGATTTAATTTTCGTGCTAAATATCCATCTAATGCATCGCTAATTGAAGCAGTCCAGAATACAGCAAAAGCACCAAAGTGACTCCAAGATAAAGGCAAATAGAAAATAATCAGAAAAATGGGGATCAAAATGATCCGAAATAAGGTTATTTGATTAGGTAATGTCCACATAGTTTTTATTTTATTTTGAAGTTTAACGGAAAAAAATTTGCCTTTATTCTACACAGGATCGGTAGTCAGATATAGTTACTTGTTGTGTAAAGCTTCATATATATTTTTTGCCAACACTTTACTAATACCTGGTACCTTTTCTAATTCGGTAATGTCGGCCTTTTTTACTTCTTGCATGCCGCCTAAGTGCATAAGTAGTGCTTGTCGTTTTTTAGCGCCAACGCCTTCAATCGTTTCTAATACTGACTTTTTACTCGCTAGTTGCCTTTTTGCTCTATGGCCAGTGATGGCAAATCGGTGTGACTCATCGCGAATATGCTGTACTAAATGCAGAGCAGGAGACGTAGAGGGTAATGAGATTAGCTGATGAGAGCCAGCTAATATAAGCGTTTCTAAGCCAGGTTTTCGTGATTCACCTTTGGCAACACCTACAAGTAAAGGAATTCTTTCAAGCGCTTGCTCTGTACTTAATTGTGCAAAAAAATCTTCAGCTTTTGCTAATTGCCCTTTACCACCATCAATGAAAACTATATCAGGTAGCTTTTTTAATGCCTCACTGTCTGTAGCTTTTAGCTTGCCATAACGTTTATTTAAGGCGAAAGCCATCGCAGCATAATCATCACCTGGTGTAATGCCATAGACATTGTATCGACGGTAATCAGATTTAAGCGGGCCTTCTTGATTAAATACAACATTAGACGCAACCGTTTGTTGACCCATAGTGTGGCTAATATCAAAACATTCTATGCGATTAATGCCATTGGCTAGATCAAATACTTCATTTAATGCAGAGAATCTTGCTTGCATTGATTCTTTATGACTATTACGTGTAACTAAAGCTGTTTGTGCGTTGGTCGCGGCTAGTTTTAAGTATTGTCGACGTTCACTGCGAATTTTAGTTGATATTTTAACTTCATGTTCTGTCTGTTTTGATAATAATGTAGCTAGCTCAGTTATTTGTTCAAAAGCATAAGGAGCAACAATTTCTTTTGGAATCATGCCTTCATTTGTACCACTTCCAAGCTCATTGCCTAAATAGTGTTGTCCAATAAAGGCCTGAATAACTTCTTCGTTACTCGTGTCACTGGGTACAATCGGAAAATAACTTTTACTTCCTAATATTTTATGGTCGCGAATACAGAGTAAGTGCAGACAAACTTGAGTCTTTATACGATATAAACCAATAACATCCATTTCTGCTGCAATTCCGCTCACATATTGTTGCTGTTGAACTTTACGTAACGTAGTGATTTGATCTCGATATTTTGCTGCTTGCTCAAAATCTAATTGGGTACTGGCAAGTTCCATTTTTGCGACGAGTTGCTCAATCACCATTGAGCTTTTGCCTTTTAAAAATAGTTTAGCTAAATCGACTTGTTGCTGATAATTCGTTTGAGATATTTTGTCTACACAAGGCGCTAAGCAGCGTCCTAATTGATATTGTAAGCAAGGGCGAGATCGCGCTTTATAATAACTGTCTTCACATTGTCTGATAGGAAATATTTTTTGCATTAGGCGTAAGCTTTCCCAAACTGCGCCTACAGTAGGATAAGGACCAAAATAGTCACCTTTAGTGCGTTTTCCTCCACGGTGAAGGCCAAGTTTTGGATGCTTATGATGAGTAATTAACAGATAAGGATATGACTTGTCATCGCGAAGTAAAATATTGTATTTAGGCTGATATTTTTTAATGTAGTTATTTTCAAGAATCAACGCTTCCCCTTCAGTATGGGTTACGGTGACATCGATAGCACAAATTTGTTTAACTAATGCTTTGGTTTTTACTGAGCCGACATCTTTTCTAAAATAACTTGCTAAGCGCTTTTTAAGTTGTTTGGCTTTGCCTACATAGATAACTGTTTGCTCAACGTTATACATACGGTAAACGCCAGCCTGCTCTGTAACAGCGTTCAAAAAGGCTTCGCTATCGAAATGAAGAGCTTGTGCGCTAGTATCTTTGTTTGACAAAACTATAATTTTTCTGTGTTTATCATGCCATGGCGAATTGCTAAATGAGTCAATTCAACATCGTTACCTACGCTTAACTTCTCAAACATTCGATAACGATAGCTATTAATTGTTTTAGTGCTCAAGTGTAAGCTTTCAGAAATATCAGGCACTTTGTTCCCGCGAGTGATCATTAACATAATTTGTAATTCGCGATCAGACAATTCACTAAAAGGATTTTCTTCAGATGATTTAAATTGACTTAACGCCATTTGTTGGGCTATTTCAGCGGGCAAATACCGTTGGCCACTATGAACGGCTCTGACGGCTTGAATCATTTCATTTGGCGCCGCGCCTTTGGTTAAATAACCGGCAGCCCCTATTTGCATTACCTTGGTAGGAAAGGGCTCTTCTGTGTGTGCTGTAAGCATAATCACTTTTATTTCAGGGATTAAGCGTAAAATCTTTTTAGTTGCTTCCAAGCCGCCCATGCCGGGCATGTCCATATCCATTAAAATGACATCTGGCTCTGTTTGACGACAAAATTTTATTGCGTCCTCGCCTGTTTCACATTCTTTGATCACCTTAAAACCTTTAACTTCGTTCAGTATTTTATGAACGCCAGTGCGCACTAGTTCATGATCATCAACTAATAATATATTTATCAATGGGATTTGCCTTTTATAACTCGTTATTCTTTAGCCAACTATTGAGTAAGCCAATTTGCCCATTTTTATAGGCGGCATAAGTTAAGCGTACTGCATTGCTTAAAATAATACTATCAGACCAGTTGGTTTGCTCTGAAATTAATTGATAACAGACTTTAGCTTCTGGTGATAAGTAGCCACGCATCTCTTGCTTACCCCGCTCTTTTTGCCTTTCTCGGTAGCGTTTTTGTTTCTCGGCATTAGTCATCGCCTTTTTCTTTTTTTTAACCGTATCGTCCATTTTTATCTCGATGCGTTTTGTAACCTTTTGCAATTATCTACTATGTTACCCTGACCGATTAATTTTGCAATATGAACATGAAGGCTATTAGCGTCATAAAATTTGATTTTTATCATTAAAACTAAGTTTTTTAACTGTTCAGAGTTGTTTAGTGTACAAGTGTTCGCTAAAGTAGCGCTCAAGAAATTATCACATATCCAAGTAAACAACTTTTATAGGTAAAATACTGATGGCAATGGCACAACAGAGTTCGTATAACAAAGCAGATTTAGTTAAAGCCGGTACAGGCGAAATGTTTGGTGAAGGAAACTCTCAACTTCCTTCTGATAATATGCTTATGATGGATCGCATACTTACTATTACAGAAGAGGGTGGTGAGTTTGGTAAAGGTTTTATAGAAGCTGAATTAGACATTTCACCTGATTTATGGTTCTTTGATTGTCACTTTAAAGGAGACCCTGTTATGCCTGGTTGTTTAGGGTTAGATGCTATGTGGCAGTTGGTAGGCTTTTTCTTAGCATGGACGGGTGGTCCGGGTAGAGGACGAGCATTAGGTGTAGGCGAAGTTAAATTTACCGGACAAATTTTGCCAACAGCAAAAAAAGTATCGTTTAGAATTGATTTTAAACGGGTTATTAAGCGTAAATTGTATATGGGACTAGCTGACGGTACTGTTAGTGTTGATGGACGTGAAATATATTCAGCTAAAGATTTAAAAGTTGGTTTATTTGCTGATACAAGTAAGTTCTAGTTTAGTGCTATATATTTAGTGCTATATATAAGTTAACTCTTTAGTAAAGAGTTAACTTAACTACATTTTTTATTAATCTAGATGCCAGACTAGTGGCTATGCCCAGAGGACGCTCGTTTTTTCTTTTTAGGTTTAGTTCTTTTAGGTTTAGCACTTTGAGGTATATCACTCTGAGACTTTTTACTTTGTGATAGTGGCGCATTAAATGGTGTATTAAAATTCTCAGATAATTCAAAGTCACCCTCGGCTGAAATCAATTTTTCATCTTCAAACTTTATGGCAAAGCGTTTTTGCATGTTTAACTTTTCGCTGCGACCTGACTTAAAGCGATAAACATAATTCCATGTATCTTGATCAAACGTGTCAATCATAACAGGACTGCCCAGAACAAACTTTACTTGTTCTTTAGTCATACCTACTTGTATTTTATCTATATTTTTTTGTTCAAGATAGTTTCCTTGCGGAATATCAATACGATAAACCCAGCTTGAACAAGCAGAAAGTGATAGCGCTATGGCAATAATTGAGGTGCGAAACAACATGAAAATTTACTTTCCTTAAATATAATTTACTATAAATTAATACAATTTAAAATTAACGCATAAAGTGCGAGCAGGGATGATAACTAAGCACGGCTTTAGATACAAAGCTATTTTTCATAAATTTCACATCAAGGTGTTTAATTAACTCGCTAATAACTCTTTCGCATTAGCTAAACTGTGCTCTGATATTTTATCGCCTGCAAGTAAGCGTGCTATTTCTTGGATGCGACTTTGCTCACTTAGTTCCGTTACTTTTGTTTCTGTGTGTTCGCCATCAGTTAATTTGCTAACAATAAATTGCTGATGTCCTTTGCATGCGACTTGTGGTAAATGAGTCACACAAATTACTTGGGTGTTTTTGGCAAGTTGTTGCAATTTACTACCAACCATTGCAGCAGTAGGACCACTAATACCAACATCGACCTCATCGAATATTAGGGTAGGGGTAACAATTTTGTCCGCTAAAATAACCTGCATTGCTAAGCTTATTCGTGATAACTCACCACCCGATGCGACTTTATTCATGGCCTCTAATGCTTGTCCTGGATTAATACTTACCTGAAAGTCAATTTTGTCTACGCCATTGGCTGAAATATTGGCGGGAATACTGGAATTTCTGGGATGATTGTTTGTTGAGTCAATACAAATATGGAATTTCCCGTGCGGCATATTCAGCTCTTGCATACTTTGACTAATTAGCTGACTTAACGTTTCAGCGGCCTCTTTTCTTGAAGTGGTTAACACTAATGCACAATCTTGATAGTTTTGCTCTGTTTTGGCTATTTCTTCAATCACAGAATCAATTCTTGACTCATCATTTGAAATAGCTGCCAATTCTTGAGTTAATTCTTGGTGAAAGCTGACGAGGCTCTCAGGTGACAAACTGTGTTTTTTAGCAAGTTGCAAGGCCGTTGAATAGCGATCTTCAATCATTGCATATGCCTGAGGGTCTAATTCAAGTTCTTGATAATAATGTTTAAGATCAGCAGATGCTTCTTCAATTTGAAGAAAAGAATCGTTAAGAATAGTTGCAACATTATTTAGGCTACTATCTAAACGCGCTAGCGAGCTAATGTTTTCACTGCAATGTCGTAAAGAGTCAAGCACGTTAAAGTTTTCATCTTCAGCAAGCGTTTGCAGTGCCTGTAATGTGGTGTCCAGTAAATCTTGGGCATTAGCATGGCGTTTGTAGTCGCTTTCCAAGGTTTCAAATTCACCTATTTGTAAAGAAAATTCATTAAGTTCATTTACTTGGTATTGCAGAAGTTGTTGCTGTGCTTCGCGTTGCTGCTTATTTTGCTGCAATAAGGTTAATTCTTTATTGAGCTTATGCCATTGTTGATAATAATGCTTCACTTCATCAAGCGCGGATTTATGATCAGCATATTCATCAAGCAATTTACATTGTTGACTTGATTTTACGATTAATTGGTGATCATGCTGACCATGAATATTAATAAGCAACTGACCAACTTCTTTAAGCTGTACTAAAGGTACCTGACTACCATTGATATACGCTTTAGAGCGACCCTCTGCAGAAATTACTCGCCGTAGTATGCATTCGCTACTCGATTCTAATAAAAGATCATGCTGGCTTAACCATTGTTGTGCACTGATATTATTTTGTATTTCAAAGGTAGCGGCAAGTTCGGCTTTTTTGCAGTTAGGGCGAACTACATTGGTGGTTGCACGATCGCCTAAACATAAACCTAAGGCATCTATTGCAATTGATTTACCCGCACCAGTTTCACCTGTGATGGTAGTCATACCTGATTGCCAATCTATATCGAGAGATTTAACAATGGCGAAGTTTTGAATGTTTAATTGTAAAAGCATAATAATGAGCGCCCAAGTGACTGTATAAATACCTAACTGTTAATTTATACAGTAATATTGAGTATTGCAAATATTTTTTGAATTTAATTGGTAACTCGCAATTTAAAAGTCGCACACTTCAATCAATAAAGCTTATTGCCCCAACCAAGCTTGCTTCGTAATACGTTGAAGTAATCGTGATTCAGTGGGTGTACTAAACGTATAGTATGGAGACTTTTCTTGATGATAACTTCATCGCCGGGCATTACGGCTAAAATCACATGACCGTCGCAGCTCACTTGTAAGCTTTCTTGGTTTTCACTGGCAAGTATGAGTTTGATTTCACTGTCGCCATCAACCACTATAGGCCGACTAGTGAGTGTATGAGGGAACATTGGCACCAAGGATAAAGCATTCAAATTTGGTGTCAAAATAGGCCCGCCAGCTGACATTGAATAAGCCGTTGAGCCGGTTGGTGTAGAAATAATTAAGCCATCAGAGCGCTGGCTAAACATAAAGCAACCATCAATATGAACTTCAAATTCTATCATGCTTGCTACTTTACCAGCGTGAAGCACAGCCTCATTCACCGCACTGTTCGAGCTTTTGAGTTTACCATGTCGATAGACTTCTGCTTCAATAATAAAGCGTTGCTCTGAACGAGACTCGCCGTTTAAAATTTGTGCTAACGGCTTAATCAGTTCATCAGGTGATAGATCGGTTAAGAAACCTAGGTTGCCACGGTTGACACCAATAACACCGATATCGAAACAGGCTAAAACACGGGCGGCGCCTAGCATGTAACCATCACCACCAACAACAATAGCAAGGTCTGCCTGTTCGCCAATATCCGTAAGTGAGCAAACATTCATATCAGTAATTGTTACAGAGCTGGCGACTGTCGTTTCTAATAACACCTTATATTTATTTTCAAGTAAATATTCATGTAGTGCTATAATAGTGGCACTTGCACCTTGATGGTTGGGCTTACCAATAAGTCCAATTGTTTTATAGTGTTGACCCATAACAGTTATTTCGTATTTAATCTCTTTAAAGGAAGTTTCCCCTTATTTACATGGCTTGTAAAGTTTGTATTTGATAAAATGTTTTTTTTCTTGGGGACATAGCTTGAATAGCGCAATATTGACCCCATAATTAGCAGCATTGCGTTTTTATTATTGTAAAATTATTAAGATTTAATTGGAGTTTTTTATGACTACAGAGTCTACACAATCACAGAATCAGCAGTCTGCTGAATTATCTACAGAACAACTATCTACAGAACAGTTAACACCAGAGCAGTTAGCAGAAGAAATTGTACAACAAGCAGAAGAGCAAGTGGAAGAGCAGCATGAACATGCCCACGAGGTAATTAGTGTGGAGCAAGAGCGTATTAATGAATTAGAGCTTGCTTTAGCAACAGTTCAAGCAACGGTTATTGATCAAAAAGATTCAGTAATTCGTGCTAAAGCCGAAGTTGACAATATTCGTCGCCGAGCTGCACAAGATGTAGAAAAAGCGCGTAAGTTTGCTTTGGAAAAATTTTCGGGTGAAATGCTTGTAACCGTAGATAATTTAGAGCGTGCTTTACAAAGCATTGATAAAGAAGATGAAAGTAAGGCTGCTGTTATTGAAGGTGTTGAGTTAACACTGCAAGGCTTAATCGCTTCGTTAGAAAAATTTGGTGTTAAAGCGGTTAACCCACAAGACCAACCATTTAATCCTGAATTACATCAAGCGATGTCAATGCAAGAGGTTCCAGATGTTGCGCCTAATACCGTTATTGCTGTAATGCAAAAAGGTTATGAGCTTAATGGCCGTTTAATTCGCCCTGCAATGGTGATGGTTTCGAAAGCTGCGCGCAGTGTTGACGAGTCAGTTTAAAAGGTGAGATACCTGTAATATAAATTAAAGATTAGCTACTTTTTGAAAAACCAGGCATTTTGTCTGGTTTTTTCGTCTTAAGTGTATTTTAGGCGAAATAGAACACGAAAGCTTAAAGAATTTATTTCAAATAAAATGAAATTTTTTACAAATTTTCTATTGAAAAGTATTTTACTACCCCCATTAACTATTCCAACAACAGATAAATTAATATTTTACTTTCAACGAGAGTAAAACGTAATAGATAGGAGCTTCCCCTCATGGGTAAAATTATTGGTATTGACTTAGGTACAACTAACTCTTGTGTTGCTGTATTAGACGGCGACAAAGTTCGTGTTATTGAAAATGCAGAAGGTGACCGTACCACTCCTTCAATTATTGCTTACACTGAAGATGGCGAAATATTAGTAGGTCAACCTGCTAAACGTCAATCAGTCACTAACCCAAAAAATACATTGTTTGCAATTAAGCGTTTAATTGGTCGTCGCTTTGAAGACGAAGAAGTACAACGTGATATTAAAATAATGCCATTTGGTATTGTTAAAGCCGACAACGGTGATGCTTGGGTTACAGCACGTGACAAAAATATTGCGCCACCACAAGTGTCAGCTGAAGTGTTAAAGAAAATGAAGAAAACTGCCGAAGACTATTTAGGCGAAGCGGTTACTGAAGCAGTAATTACGGTTCCGGCATACTTTAACGATTCACAACGTCAAGCAACTAAAGATGCTGGTCGTATTGCTGGTCTTGATGTTAAACGTATTATCAACGAGCCAACTGCTGCTGCTCTTGCTTACGGCATGGACAAAAAAGAAGGTGACAAAGTTGTTGCGGTTTACGATTTAGGTGGTGGTACATTCGATATCTCAATTATTGAAATTGATGAAGTTGACGGCGAACATACCTTTGAAGTATTAGCGACTAATGGTGATACTCACTTAGGTGGTGAAGACTTCGATAACCGTTTAATTAACTATCTTGTAGCCGAATTCAAAAAAGATCAAGGCATGGACTTAACGTCTGATCCTTTAGCAATGCAACGTTTGAAAGAAGCGGCTGAAAAAGCGAAATGTGAACTTTCTTCTGCACAACAAACTGATGTTAACTTACCTTACATCACAGCAGACGGTTCAGGCCCTAAGCATATGAACATTAAAGTGACACGTGCTAAGTTAGAGTCACTAGTTGAAGATATGGTTAAAGCAACATTAGAACCACTTAGACAAGCGCTTAAAGATGCTGACTTATCAGTAAGTGACGTAAACGACGTTATCTTAGTAGGTGGTCAGTCTCGTATGCCTATGGTTCAAAAAGCGGTAACTGACTTCTTTGGTAAAGAGCCACGTAAAGATGTTAACCCAGATGAAGCCGTTGCTGCGGGTGCGGCGATTCAAGCGGGTGTTCTTTCTGGTGATGTAACTGACGTACTTCTTTTAGATGTAACGCCATTATCACTAGGTATTGAGACTATGGGCGGCGTGATGACTAAAGTTATCGACAAAAACACGACTATCCCAACGAAGCAATCACAAACCTTTTCTACTGCTGATGATAACCAAGCAGCGGTTACGGTTCATGTTGTTCAAGGTGAGCGTAAGCAAGCCAGTGCTAACAAATCACTTGGTCAGTTTAATCTTGAAGGTATTGCCGCTGCACCACGTGGTACGCCACAAATTGAAGTAACTTTCGATATTGATGCTGATGGTATTTTGCACGTAACAGCAAAAGATAAGAATACAGGTAAAGAGCAAAAAATCACCATCAAAGCTTCTTCTGGTTTATCAGACGAAGAAGTAGAGCAAATGGTACGTGATGCAGAAGCGAATGCTGATGCGGATGCTAAGTTTGAAGAATTAGTACAAACACGTAACCAAGCAGACGGTATGGTTCATGCTACTCGCAAGCAAATTGAAGAAGCTGGCGATGATCTACCAAGCGAAGATAAAGAGAAAATTGAAGCGGCTATTGCTGAACTTGACGCGGTACTTAAAGGTGAAGATAAAGAAGCGATTGATGCTAAATCTCAAGCGTTAATGGAAGCTTCTGCCAAGTTAATGGAAATCGCTCAAGCTAAGCAACAAGCTCAAAGCGCGCCTGAAGGTGCTGCCTCTGACGCTGATGGCGCAGCTCCAGCAGATGATGTTGTTGATGCTGAGTTTGAAGAGGTTAAGGACGATAAATAATCTTTAGTAGATTTAAATTGAAGTAAAATTAAAGCGCTGGCCTTATCCCCAGCGCTTCTTACGTTATAGCTTTCGTTAAGTGAAGTGGTCAAATAAAAGAAGTCATTTATGTCAAAACGTGATTATTATGAAGTGCTTGAAGTATCAAAAGATGCTGATGAGCGCGATATCAAAAAAGCCTATAAAAAATTAGCGATGAAGTATCATCCTGATAGAACTAAAGGTGATAAAGTAAAAGAAGAAACCTTTAAAGAAATTCAAGCGGCGTATGAAATTTTAAAAGATGATCAAAAACGCGCTGCGTATGATCAATATGGTCATGCTGCTTTTGAACAAGGTGGTCATGGCGGTCACGGTGGCGGCAATGGTGATTTCGGTGATGCTTTCGGTGATATTTTCGGTGATATTTTTGGTGGCGGTCGTGGTCGCGGTGGGCGACAATCACGCGCACAACGAGGATCTGATTTACGCTATAACGTAGAGTTAAACCTTGAAGATGCGGTTAAAGGTAAAAGCTTAGAAATTAAAGTACCTACCTTTGTCAGTTGTGAACCGTGTGATGGCTCAGGAGCTAAGAAAGGTACGTCGGCTAAAACATGTACTACTTGTCATGGTCATGGGCAAGTGCAAATGCGTCAAGGCTTGTTCGCGGTACAGCAAACTTGTCCTACTTGTAGCGGTAAGGGTAAAGTTATTTCTGACCCTTGTACTTCATGTCGTGGTCAAGGACGTGTAGAAAAAACAAAAACGTTATCTGTTAAAATACCACCAGGTGTTGATACCGGTGATAGAATTCGTTTATCTGGCGAAGGTGAAGCGGGCGAACATGGTGCTCCAGCAGGTGATTTATATGTACAGGTAAATGTACGCGATCATGAAATATTTGTTCGTGATGAAAACCACTTGTATTGTGAGGTACCCATTAGCTTTGTTACTGCTGCTTTAGGTGGTGAAATTGAAGTGCCAACCCTAGGTGGTAAAGTTAAGTTAAAAGTGCCAAAAGAAACGCAAACGGGCAAAATGTTCCGTTTACGTGGTAAAGGCGTTAAGTCAGTTCGTAGTGCAACTACGGGTGATTTAATGTGTAAAGTGGTACTTGAAACACCTATAAACTTATCGGGTGATCAAGCGGATTTATTACGTCAATTAGAAGAAAAAATGGGTAAAAGTAGTAAGAAGCATAGCCCGAAAGAAACAGGTTTCTTCGATGGTGTGAAAAAATTCTTTGATGATCTAAAAAGTTGAAAAATAACATAAACTAAGCTGTTACTTGTCGTTTAGATTTTAAACGACAAGTAAAAATTAAAAAACCACAAAAGAGCATTCTTTGTGGTTTTTTACTTTTTAGCACCATTTTTACATAAATTGATTGTGAATTTCTACTGCCTTTGAGTGCGAAATCGAAAAGCAGCGCTAATTAAAATAATAAATAAAGTAATCACCGAAAAACCACCGCCACTTGACACTTCTATAACCTGTACAACCTCAATATAAGGTTCGTCATAGTCGGCACTTTCTAGAGGTAATGCATACAAAGCGTTACTGTCATCAGAGCTAAAGCTGGTAGCAATATCGCTATAACCCACCTGATATAAATCAATTAACACATCATAATAGTCACTTGAATAACCGGATAAAAAAGTCGTGATGACTTCATATTCATCTAAATCAGACTCACCCTCAATAATAAAAGTATCGGTAGTAAAGTAGTGGGTCCAAGGACCACCATTTTTACTGAGATACAATAATGCATAAACTTCATCCAATTTATTTTCTGTATAACTGTAAATATCAACATCAAAACTTACACTGAACGTTTGGTAGAAACCATCACCGTCATAATCATCTTCTAAAAAACTTGTTGCACCATAAATAGCAAAATCAGCGTAGTAATTATCAGGATTACTTTGAGTTACCAGGTTTTTGACTGATTTATTAATTAATTTTTTTTGACTATTTAGCATTACTGTTCTGGTTTTAGCAGTCGCTTTTTTGTTTAGTTGATCGGGTGATTTTGCTCGCTTATTACTTTCGACAATTTTCTTTCTCTGTTCATTATTTAGTTCTTTTTTAAATGCTCCTTGTGAAATAGAGTATGCTACTCCTTGCTCTTTTTCATGTACTGCAGCTAATCCATTCGCAAAAGATTGAGTAAAAACAAGTAAATTAACCGTGATTAGCAGTAGCCATTTTGTCAGCGAATTTGATCTGGTTGTTCTTGCTCTTGTTCTGGTATCATTATTTGTTATAAGCATAATTTATCCTTAGCGACTTTGTTTATGTTGTTATTAAAGCGCAGTAAAGATGAATACAAGCTGAATGATTTGACTATAAAAATGTTCAGCTTATATTCAGTTGCTAAGGCTTATGATTTTAAATAAGCTATAGCTATACTCATATATAAACCTGCAAGACACTTGTACTTGGAACAATAATGAAATTTTCTTTACCTAAGTTTTTATCTGGCTTTTTATTTTTTGCTGTCACACTATCAATGAGTGCAACTGCTCAAAATGGTCCTGCTCTTAGCAAAAGAACCGCTCAAACTAATCAGCAAGCAAAACAACACTTAAGTGTAAACAGCAGCCAGCAGGCGGCTCAAATGGCTAAAGGTCGTTTTGGTGGTAAAGTGCTAAAAGTGCAAAAACAAAAATCTGGTTATCGCGTCAAGTTAATTAAAATTGATGGTAATATAATATCAGTAGTTGTTAATGCTAGAACTGGCCACATTAGTGGTGGTAATTAGCCATGCGTTTATTACTTATTGAAGATGATCTTGCTTTGCAACAAAACTTAAATGAGCACTTAGTTGCGGCTAATTATTTGGTCGATTTAGCCAGTGACGGCGAAACAGGTTTATTTCAAGGACAAGAATACCCTTATGATGGTGCTATTATTGATGTGGGTTTGCCACTTATTGATGGTATTAGTGTCGTTCGGTTATTACGCGAGAAAAATATCGATTTTCCTATTTTAGTATTAACGGCAAGGAATAGTTGGCAAGATAAAGTGGCTGGTTTAGATGCAGGCGCAGATGATTATTTAACTAAACCTTTTCAACCAGAAGAGTTACTCGCTCGATTAAATGCGTTAATTAGACGATCAGCGGGGCAAGCAAGCCCTTTAATAAAAAATGGCCCATTAACGGTTAATACCAAAAGTTTACAAGTTGAAGTCAATAATCAACTAATAAAGCTAAGTAGCTCTGAATATAAGCTGCTTGAATATATGATATTGCACCTTGATGAAGTGACCTCTAAAGCAACACTAACTGAGCATATTTATGATCAAAATTTTGATCTTGACTCTAATGTTATAGAAGTTTTTATTAGACGCTTAAGAAAAAAGTTAGACCCTACCAGCGAATATGGATTCATTGAAACCCTTCGTGGCCATGGTTATAAATTAAAGCGAATGAATAAAGAATGAATAACGGATGAATTCCTTAAAGGTTCGGTTGCTATTAAGCACTTTAGTCATGACAGTAGTAATGCTGCCTATTATTGGCTATACCTTAAGCAATGCTTTTGAGCGGCAATTAAATTTATCAATCAAAAATGAACTCAATGCATACAGCTATTCAATTTTTACGGTTGCTGAAGTTGAAAATAATCAACTATTGATGCCAGATTCTTTATTAGAAAATCAATTTAATGTCAGTCAATCCGGTTTATATGCGGTAATAACGCCTTTAGCTAATTTAGATAATATAAAAGGTAATAAAGGTAAGCAAACACTCACACCAGTTGAACTCGCACCGTTGTGGCAGTCACAGTCCTTGCTAACGTTATCTTTACCAACTTCGTTACCATCCCCTAAAATAGGGGAAACTCAGTTTTCAAAAATAAACTTAGCAGGAAATAGCCACTTACTTTATAGCTTTAGTGTTAGTTTTTCTGATAACGGGCAAGCATTTCCTGTAACGCTGCATCTTATTAAAGATCAGCAACAATTTTTAAGTGCGCTTAATGATTTTAGAAACAAGCTTTGGACATGGCTATTAGCGCTAATGGTCGTGTTTGTTTTTGTACAAATTATTTGGTTGTTATGGACATTAAAGCCGTTAACTAGGCTTACTCAAGAACTTGAACACATAGAAAAAGGTCAAAAAAAGGCATTAGATGCTAATTATCCACTTGAGTTACAGCAAGTCACACAACAGTTAAACACCTTGTTAGCAACAGAAGAAAATCAACGGAAACGCTACCGTAACGCTTTAGCTGATTTAGCGCATAGCCTTAAAAATCCCCTTGCGGTAATGCAAAGTCAAACAGATATTTCAGCGAGTACAAGCGAACAACTTCAGCGCATAAACCAGATCATTGAGCACCAATTAAAAAGAGCGCAAAGCGCAGGGCAGTCTTCATGGTATTTAGGTGTTCAGGTAAAGCCAGTTGTTGAAAAACTTATCACGACCTTATCTAAAATATATCAAGAGGATAAACTCTCTTTCGTTGTTGATGTAGAAAAAGCAGCTACCTTTAAGGGGGATGAAGCAGATTTAATGGAAATTTTAGGTAATATTTTAGATAACGCCTGTAAAGCTGCTAAACATAAAGTAGCGATAAAGGTTGTTAGCGTAGATAAAAAGTTAACTATTGAAATTTCTGATGATGGCGAAGGGCTAGATAAATCACAACAAGCCGTTATTTTATCTCGAGGCGGTAGAGCTGACACTTATCAAGCGGGTCATGGTATTGGTTTAGCTATCGTTAATGACTTAGTCAGTAGTTATCAAGGTCAATTATTTATCGGTAAGTCAGCAGTGCTTTTAGGCGCTACCTTTACGATTGTTTTTGACTTCTCTAACTAGGTAGTAATCTAATCATTAAGCTATTCAGCTTACGTTCAGTTTAGTGTTGTTATCCTTATTACTTAGGATCAGTAATAAGGATCATAATGATGAAAAATTTTATTTTTGTATTCAGTTTTGCATTTGCTTTCGTATTTAGCTTTTTAGTGAGTTTTGATGCACTTTCGCAACAAAACGATCTAATAGAAAAGCAACAAAGCTATCAGCAAGACTTTCAACAAGTTAAGCAACAAGAAGAGCAACAATTTAGTGAGGCTGAATTAGCACAAATGCTAGCGCCCATAGCCTTGTACCCTGATAGTTTGCTAACACATATATTAATTTCTTCAACTTATCCTATTGAAATAATTGAAGCTCACCGCTGGCTGAAAAAGAACGATAAACTCAACGCTGGTCAAATATCAAAAGCAATTGAGCGTTTTGATTGGGATGCTAGTGTAAAAGCATTAGTGTCATTTGAACAAATACTCAGTCGCTTAAGTGATGATTTAAGCTGGATGCAGCAACTGGGCGATGCTTTCTTACAAGATGAAAAAAGGGTTTTAGAAAGTATTCAGGCGCTTAGAGAACAAGCAAAGCTTGCAGGGAATCTGGGTAAAATGGAAAACATGGATGTTAGTTATGAAGATAATAATATTATTATTGAACCCCTAGAAAAAGAAATAGTTTATGTCCCTTATTATGACACGCGCATGGTGTATGGCGCTTGGTATTGGTCGTCATATCCACCAGTATATTGGACACCTTCTCATCGTGTTTATGTGAATCATTACAATCCTTTTTATTGGCATTCAGGTATTCATGTTGCTTCTAATTATTTCTTTAGCACTTTTAATTGGGCTAATCGCTACGTGGTTGTGGTTAATCCGCATAAATCTCAGCACCGTTATTACCAACAGCGCTCTCGTCGATTAATTGCTAGCAGTGGTTATGCTAAACGTTGGTCTCATCAACCAGTACATAGAAAAGGTGTTGCCTATAAGAATAAATATACTCGTGAAAAATACTATAGTAGTAGCGGGAAAACGCATAAAACGAGTCAGTCTTCACAATATTCGCAGCAACAATTTAAGCAACATTTATCGGTAAATGACCACTCTTCTAACAAAAAAGACGTTGGAAGATCGTCAATTAAACCTAACAGTAATGAGAATTTACGAAGCACACCTAAGTCGTATTCTACCAATCTTCAACATAAAGATATTAGGAAAAATGAACGTCATAGTCCCGCTGTTGAAAAAAGTAATAATCACACTAGCAAAAAGCAGCATCATCAACGTGCGTCATCAAAAGCGCACCGTTCAAATAATACCAAAGCACGGCATTAAAAGAGGAGTATTATACCAATTGAAATAATGAATCGCTCAACTTAGAGCTAG
>TARA_R110002167_G_scaffold366403_2_pt1 | contig 17068 bp, 9 predicted proteins | sample TARA_R110002167 | Tara Oceans TARA_R110002167 (sample SAMEA4398238) | marine metagenome | biome: Polar Biome; feature: [MES] marine water layer (ENVO:01000295) within the mesopelagic zone...; material: water (ENVO:00002006), including particulate matter (ENVO:01000060) such as...... | reverse complement strand
AAACGCCGCCTAATCACACCGTCACCAACTTTTGGGCTTAACTCCTTTAGCGCCTCTAAACAGGCACTGAAGATCACACGGGATTCAGACACGACAGCAATGCGGGTCAAGGTGCAAGATGGACTGTCAAATGCCGAACGGAGTTTCTTGCTGCTTCAAGAGGCATGTCAGACCACACGAAGAGACTGGGAAAACCACAATAGGCAGCATCTTCCCCCGCTCAGCAGCAACTTTGGGCGCTCGATGTTTGGGGAAAGTGACGAGACACAGCACATTTCTGCAATTGAACGGGCGGGCTCTCAAGTGCTCCGCGAACTCATGGCAACGGTCCCAAAGCCCGATGTTTTGGATGCCCCTGAGCTGGAAACGTTCATCAAGAAAGCGCAATCGGCATCGATGCAAATCGAACGGCTTAAGATGGGATTGGAAGGTCCTCGTCCACATCGGCATTGATCGGCCCAAAGTCGATTTTTGACACGTTGCATCGGAAGCTTCGCCGTCGGGTAGCGGCATAGCAGTTGTGATCGAAGTTTTGAGGCTGGATTTGCTGCGAGTTCAGCGTCATTGTGGAGCTAAATTCAGGACATTTTAATTGCCAAAATCCAAGAAACCGCGGAAGAACGTCACGCCAGTCAATAGACGAAGGTTTGAAAAGGGGACTATTAGGTCTCCTCTTCACCCTTTGAGATCAATGTCTACCGTGCACTGGTCTTCGTGGCTTGATGATTTTTTGCCAAATATGCTGTGGGCAGCGATTTGCGTTGGAAGTTTGGAGCGCGACGAAGCGCTTCAATTGCTGCGGGATATTTGCGCCCGTGGCGCCAAAGTTCTAAGGGAAACTAATGGCGCCCAATTGGGACACAACTTTCTTGCCTCTTTGCCATATGAAGAATTTGAACAAATATTTTATCCAATAGTAGAAAATTCGAAAGCCAATAAGGCATGTGCAGCAATTGGGCTTGTAAGTAGCCTGCCGGACCATGCTCATTGGAAACGCCTCTTTCCGGACGCCGACGATATACAACCACTGGCCGTTGGAATAGCCACATGTCTTGATCATCACTCGCAAGAAGCTACGGACGTGCGATGGGCCAAGGTTTACTTTATGATAAGTTGTGGGCGTGTTCAGGCACCTCCAGAGTTCATCGAACGAGTTTCCAACTATCCGAACCTCGGCGATATGCGACAGGTTCGCCCATCCATCCGTGCATTCGAAATGGCGATCCGCAACATCGAGTCAGGAACAGAACGCCCAAGGGGAGTTCTCGAACCACAACCGAAGAAATTTTGGGACGAAATGATGAACGAGACCGCATGCATAATACCGAAGCGTTCGCCGCCTGACAGCTTGTCTGTCGACGTAACGCGCGAGAGTATCAAGAACACAGTCAATGAGTTGTGCGATCACTTCATGAGTAATATCAAGACTACGTCGATCGATCCTCGAGCGGATGGTGCATTCGGTCTCGCTATTAATATGCTGACTTTAGCAATGGAGCTTTCTGTCAGTCCTTCCAACAACTTCGCATCAGGCCGAATAATTTTGAGGACGATTGTCGAGAATTACATAACCCTCAAGTATCTGGCAAAAAAAGACGACGATACTATTTGGATGCAATACAGAAACTACGGTTCCGGCCAAACAGCACTTGCATTTTTGAAGAACACATTTGCAGAAGAAACGCCTGACTCGATTGATATGGAGCGTCTTGAAATGCTGGCAAACGAGGACGCTTGGCTTGAAACAAAAGACATTTCCGTGGGGAATTGGGCAAAGCTCGACCTTCGCAAAATGGCCATCGATGCAGAAGTAAAAGACGTCTATGACGCTTATTACGATTGGACTTCAGGGTTTGTTCACGGTCATTGGGGGGCAGTGAGAGACTCGTCGTTTACCGTTTGTATGAACCCTTTGCACCGTCTTCACCGGGTTCCCGCGCCTGGAAACCCGATGCCAACGGTCCTAACGGACTGCTGCAAGTTATGTAACCGCAGCCTTGATGAGATCGGTCAGTTGTTTCCGACCTTTAAGCCACGGATCGATTGGAAGACTGATGCTGCAAAAGCTTAAAACAGTAGAGGCTTGATTCGCTGCTGTAGGCCTCTCTACTGAGCCATTTAGCGACCGCAGAAAAGTTCTGCTTCCCTCCACTCCTGCTCGATCAAATGATATCAACGATGCTGCGGCGTGCCTTCTCGGAGTACTCAATATACCGCTCGGTCGTCTGCAATGACGAATGCCCGGCAAGGTATTGTACGTCCCTCAACGACCCGCCAACCGATGTGATCTTCTGCGCTGCGTTGGTGATGAAGGTTCGTCGTCCGCTGTGTGATGAACAGCCGATCAACCCGAGGTCCCTATACCAGCTGCTAAACATGTTGACGATGGCTTGGGGGCTTGTCCGATCTGCCCGGTCCGTTCGGATCACGTGACCTGCCGACGAATAGCAACCATCCTGAATTTGTTGTTGGCGCAGTTCTGACAGCTTGGCTTTCAAATCCTTGTTCAGCGGAATCTTTCGACCCGACTTACCTTTCGAAGCGTCGTCAGAAAGGCTCATAACGGCCGATATCGCACCATCAGCGTCAAGGATCATCTCCCACCGTAGTTTGGCGATCTCCTTCGCTCTCAGCCCCGCTTTGATCGACAGCAAGAAGATGGTCTGGTTCCGAAGGGCATTCCGTCGACCCGCCAGATAGTTCTGGACAGCGCTGATTTGGTTCTTGTTCAACGTTTTTGCTTGCTTGCCGAGTGCCATTCAAACCTCATGATACTTTCGTTGTATCCGGACCCTAAGGCCATCAGTTCTAGACGGGCACGTCGATCACACTAGAAACTTCGCTGTAATTCCATGTGGTTAGATGATTTGATGATATTTCCATAATTCTGTCATGGGAAATTCTGGCTACGGAAACTGCCTAGCATTCAATCAGTCTTTCCGTGTTCTGTTCGCTTGATTGTTCTGTTCGTGCCACGATCCAAAGCAGAAGCCCATCGCCCAACCATTGCCAAGGATAGCCAGAATGAAGACTGGAATCCAAAACACTAACCAGATCGCCCATCCAAGTATCTTGAAGGACACACCGATGATCTTAAAGATCAGGGTCCATACGACCTGCCACAACCAATTGAATGCACGGAATGGGAATGCCAAAATATCAAATATCACTCTCATCGTGCCGTCTGCCCTATATCGGCTGTCGAAGAGGCTAATTCTCGAGTCATAAGAAACGTCCTTTGGTATGAATTTTCACATGAAATGATACACACATACCATTTTAGCTGAAAGCCAATATGGTTAGATATGTTGTCGATAGAAAATTAATATCAACAGAGGTGCATGACACCTCGTGAACAAGCCGAACATGCATCCAAACTGTTTCCAGCCCGCCTTAAGGCTCTCCGCAAGAGCTGCGGGCTAACGCAAGATCAGCTGGCGGAACTCGCCGAATGCTCGACCGTAGCGTTGAGCAAGTTTGAAACTGGTGTGAACCTGCCATCTTTTGACAACCTGATTGCCTTGGCGCTGTCGTTAAACGTGTCGGTTGATGAGTTATTGGGGGTGGCGTCCGAGGCTGTTGAGACCAATCCGAACAAGGCGGCTGCAAGAGCACGGCTAGACAGGGTTGTCAGCGACCTATCCGTCGATTGGATAGATGCCATCACCGAAATAGCGAAGAAGGCCAAGTAGCGGCTTCACGTCAGCATGGCTGCGTTACGCAGAATGGCTGCTGCGGTTGGCGGCAGATTTCGGCTTTCTCATGGATATCAGATTGCTGACGCTCTGACTTGGGTCGGCTAAATAGGCCACATGACTACCCTAGAGTTGGGCACCCTAAAGATTGAAAGCCCCAACCGGAGCCTCCCTTCTCAAGAGTTCTAGACAATCACCGCAGGAAAGGAGCTTTAGCTCAACGAACCAGATGCGTGTTCTCGACGTCCCAGCCATCGATAAACTTGGATTTCGTGATGTAGCTGATCCAGCCAGAGCTATAGATGGGCTGCAAGTCAACCTCATGATAACCCCATCGTGTTTTGGACCAGCAATCGACAACGGCCTCGTGGCATGCGGCAGTTGTCGGAAAGGGATTCTTCATCGCCAGATGATAATGCAGACGATTAGCGCAAGACGTTTCCAGCATCGAGATCACGCCAACCTTCTTGCCAAACCGCTGGGCTGCGTTGCCAAATGCCTGCTTGTTCAGTCGGTTGAAGAAATGCCGTAAGTTCTTTGCCGCTTCGATCCGATCAAGTGTGGTTGGCCCATCCTGCTGCTTCAACGTCAAAGTCACGGCGAGATCATACTGACGGGCATGATTGATCAGGAAGTCCCGAAGCGGGATGCGAAGGTCAGGTTGCAAGGGCTGAAGTCCACAATTACGAGCGATTGTGGGTATTTATGGCTTCTAGCAATTTGGCTGATTTGCTGCCCTTTTCAGAATGGGAGCAACTGATTGATTTATTAGATATTCTATAGATAAGAGGCTGCGTTGTTCCCCCGGCAAGTTCTGAACCTTAAATGAGCCAACACGTATTCCTGCGAGAGACACCCATTTTTCAAGTTGAGAGCAGCTGATGGGTATTTTAGATATTCTATAAAGAAAGGGAGGCGTTGTTCCCAACGCCTCCCGAGTTTCAGTATAATTTAGTCAGCAACGAAATGCTTTCTCACGCAGCCCAGCCAACCAGATACTCCATATCTTCTAGCGTATCTTCAAAGCCGTAATGCTCCCGAACGAATTTCCAACCGTCTATTTCGGTCCGCCGCTTGCAAATCTCGTCAAGCTGGTTCAGTCCAATTTCTAGAATGGCATAGTATCTCGTCCGACTTGTCTTGCCGACCTTTGGCTGATGTGTCTTCGAATACGGGACGCACACCAAGGATAGAATATCCCCCAGAAATTGGGTCGGCTTCTTCTCAACGTCTCGCCTCACCGAAATACCCAATTGCCCTTCAATAAACGGCTTCATTTTGATGGCTGCTTTCGCAAACGCGGCAAGGTCGCCGTGACTATATTTTACATCAGGGAGAAATGTTCCATTCTGATAGATTGGTGTTGTTTGGAGCAATTCGTGCAGCAACAAAATTCGAGCATTCAGGTCAGGAAGTACGCTTAAATGCGTGCGTTTGAACAGGTTGCGATCGTATGGAAGCACGATCTTATCAGAAAGACTGGGGTTGCGCGCAGCCTCCTTGAGTGCCTCGTACAGCCGGATACCGCATCGTTGCCTGCCTTTGTTGTCAGATATCAACAAGCCCGGGTTGATAGGTTCCCTATAGAAAACCTCCAAACTTGTTCGCCAAAAACTGAACTTCTCTTCAAGCGTGAGTTCGCCGTTCTCAACATGCATTCGCCGACGAAGCTTTTCAAAATCGCTCTCTTTAAGCGTTTGGGCAGATATGACCCGATCAAGGTACTTCTTCTCGGCTAGCTCATAGCCGCGTCCCCGGAATGCTTCTCCAATACCGAAAAGCTCACCGTCGCCGCCTTTTTGGATAACGTCCCATCCTATTGCACGTTTTGCCTCGAAGAAATTGCTCCTCAATCTATTGGTTGAAGCCCTATCTTTGATTGCCGCAAGGGTCGCCATGGTCAAAAATGAGACTGATGTATTTTGATTTGGCAGTCCCTGTATGGAACTGCCATAGTCGACGGCTGCAAACAAATCTGCATTCAAGACATCAGCTTGAACGATCTCAAACTGGGTTTCAAAATTGAAGCACCTATTGCTGATCCAAACTTTCGTCGCTTTGGGATGACGCACGCGGCAAAGCTGTTGATCGATATCGAAATGGCTCGTGATCCCATTCTCGAAATAACCATAAACGCAATCAATCTTCTGCTCATCATCGGGAAAGGTGATATCAATCCCCGTCCCCAACGACGGCGAGCACAGGACCACCTGATAGTCCAATATGCGTTCCTTGATATTCTTGATGAACTCCTGACCTTCTGCGGTCGTTGAGTTATCCGAGGTTATCAAAATGCTGCGAATTTTTGTTGCGTTCTCGTCCGAAAGCTCTTGTAGGGCTTCTTCCAGAGCATCAACCAGCGCCTTACTGTTAGATGCGATAAACAGCCGTTTACCTTCCAGTACGGCCTTTTTCATATCGCCAACCAAATGGTCCTTTTCTCCGAATGCCTCAATAGAGCGCCCCAGAACATGAGGATCATTCAGAAGGATGTGCACCGGACAGGCGGTAGCTTCCCCAACTAATGGCGATGCATTCTTGAGGTTGTTGAGCGTTACGAACGACAGCCATCCCAAATCAGCATCCAGTGCGATGACCTGTTTGGCACTCGCAATGAGTTCGGCAAAAACGTCAAAGATCTTCTGCCGCTTCAAGCCGACTGTACCGCCGAGGAAGTGCTTCAGGACCTGCTCAACTTCATCGATGACAATCACGTCGTACTTCTGGCCCTGAACCATTGCCAGACTGTCCACACAAACCCCAAGCCGTTGCATACGACTTCGATCGGCATAGAACCCTTTTGATTTCTTGAGGTCCAAATATGATCTGAGCCCTAGCCGCTGGCACAGCTCACCGATCAGTGCTTTCCGATGCCCGATTACCAACACCTTCGGATCAGATGCTCCAATTTTGATCGGATCGGCTGATGCATTCTTGAATGGTACAATCTTTGGGTCATCGGACACGTCGGGCAATTGCGTTGGAACAGTCGAAGTTCGCTTGTTTAAGAGTTCAGCAAGAAAATGCGTCTTACCGGTTCCTTTTGGGCTCTTGATGAAAAATAATCCCTCATTCACGCCATGATGCATAAACTTCGGAACCTGCAAATATCGGTTGCTCTGAACCCAGATATTTTTAGCTGGTACCTTGACCGGGGCCATACAGTTTTCAAGTGCGATTAGCTCGTCGGGCAGCTTGAGCCTCGGCGAAGACTTCAGATCGCGAACGGCCTTGTCGAAATCGTGGAAGTCGTGCGTGGAAACACCCGCTCCCACGCCCCACCAAGTTTGCTCACAACTTGAACACCGCAAGAATTTGCCACGGCGCGTTTCCGTCACGAAAGCACTTGGACTGTGATCTATGTGGAAGGGGCAATAGACACTTGATTTTCCGTTGATTTGGTCAAACTGGACAGTCTCGCCACTAGCCAGCTGAACCATTTGAGCATCTTGAATCGGTCTACCGGATCGCGTTTGTGTCGCAGGCACACTCAAATGTTGCTTCACACGTAACGGCTTTCTTCCGTCCTCAATCAACTCGTCCAACAAGACTGGCGACATGCTGCCGTCGAGAATCTTAAACGTACAACCTTGTGATCCCGCAAACCATCGCGCGGCATCTGTTGCACTTGGATCGCTCCCCAAGCGCTTCTCTAGTGCCTTTGTGGCCCACTTCATCTCATTCGGGCATTCGATTGTCCGTGGGAGAATGAAAATCAGTCGAAACCGGTGCGCGTCGTCGGTGTGACTAATCGTTGTGTAGAGAAGCGATGCGTGTTCTTTCACCAGCGCGTTTTGGAGCATTTCGTCAATTGTAATGCCACCATCAAAATCCAATGACAGCACATCACTTGCAAGGAAGTTTCCTGCGTTTCGATAGCTGTCTGCGAATTGGGAGCTATAGGCCACCCCTTCTGAAACAGCATTCGCCAGTTCGTGGATCGTGATCTCAACGGGTTCGAACCCCTCGGCAAGATACTGGTCGCCATGGGGCCGTGACTTATTGAATAGATGCTTGTTGAGAGAGAGTTTAAGTTTTTTGGAGGTGTCCAACCCTTGCAGATTGGACGCCTGTTGTGTGGATTCATATGACATTTTCTTACTGACCCTTCAGAACGGAATTTCATCAGAGGCCAAAGGCTCTGCTGGAGTGCATGGGAGGTGGATAAGCTGAAACCCACTACCGTCATCCGTGTTGAGAACCGCATCGTCATCGATCTGAATCGTCGCCGTTGCAAATCCCGCCAAATCCTCGGTCCAATGGTCCAATATCTCCTCTGTGAGGTCGTCTCGTACTTCGAGAAGGACTTCTATACGGGCCGAGATCACAGGCCCGTCTGGGCCAAGTTCGATTTCAACATCGGCAATGTCTGAAGTGACTTCATACGCACAAAAGGTTTGGGGATCGTTTCCCGCGAGAATGGATTTGCCGTTGTCAGTCGAATTCCAAGCCCAGAACTCAAACTCAATATGCTTGTTCCTTTTCCATTTCTTGTACTGTTTGGGGTCGTCGAAGATAAATTGCGCTCCTTCAATAAACCACGCGATTGAAGGGTAGAGTCGTTGTGTCGTTTTCATGGTCATTTTCCATAATAATTGAGATTGTTGAGGAGTCCCGAATGGGATCCAACAATTGTTAGATTTGAGATTGTGAAAATGCTGACCAACAACCCTTGGTGAAAAAGCTCGGAAAATGAGGTTTTTAGTCGGGTGTGAAGTTTTCAAAAGTAAATTTGAAAAGCTGAAAGCAAATTATCAGAAAACTGACTGCAGCGCAATAGGTTTTGAAGCCTCTAGAAAAAATTCCAGAAGCTACGGACTTGAAATTAAAACAACTTTCGGCTTCGCCCCGTTGGTAGCAGCCCCTGCTGCCCCGACCTAACGCATCGAATTTTGTTGTGCTTCTGAATGCAACACATGCTCCATCATACGCAGCAAGGCATCATGCATGCCCTTCTTGAAGTCATCATCGGACGCATATTTCTTGTACAGATCAATCTCACGCCGACGCTCGCTCCGCATGGCTTTCTCGAACAGTGCTTCACTGGCGATACGACGGTTCTGATCGTCTGGATTGCCGACAACCTTGTCTTGGAACGCCGGGTCCGCCATTGCATGTTTCAAGATATTGACCAGCTTCACCCGTTGCTCTTCTGGCGTGGCATCCCAGCCCGTAAAATACCGTTCATTAAACGCTGCAATAATGAGATCAAGCGGGTCCTTGTCGGGGTCAACGTGCGCACTGCGAGGGTTTGGATTTGGAGGTTCCAGCTCGCTGTCCGAGCCGTCCAATCCAATGGTGTATCCGATCTTCACCCGCTCCAGCCCGTAGGTCGTCAGGTCGACGCTTTCCAACAAGCCGTTGATTTCATCTTGATCAGGGTCCTTGACCTTCAGTTTGGGAATCAAGAACTTCAGGAACCAATGCAGCATCTCCCAATTCGCATTAGTGAACGGGATGATGCAGGCCACCTGGGCATAGATTTTGACGAACTGCTTGGCTTTGATCTTGATGTCGGGCTTTTGGGCTTCCTCTACTTGATCGAACCGCTCGGCTACCGTGTCCAGCAGTGGTGACAACTGGTCCGCATCGACCGAAGCAAAGAATTTCTCGTTGAACTCTACGACCTCGGGCCAATCATAGATGCCCGTGTCATCCAGCGCGTCTTTCAGATCGTGCAGCACGTTGACATCGGTTGGTTCGCTCAAAGCTGTTGAGGTATAGAACGGATCGAACGCATCCTTGATGTCCTCCACGGTGTTGTGGAAATCGAGGATAAATGTCTCTTCCTTACCCAGCTTGTTGTTGCAGCGGTTCAAACGTGACAATGCCTGTACAGCCAGAACATGTTGCAGCTTCTTGTCCACATACATCGTGGTCAGCATCGGCTCGTCAAATCCGGTCAGGAATTTGTTGGCGACCACCAAAATACGATATTCGTCAGTCTTGAACTTTTTGGGGATGTCGCCCCCTGGGAAGCCGTTCAGCGTGTCTTCGGTGTGCTCCACACCGTCGATCATTTTCTTGCCCGTAAACGCAACCAAGGGCTTGTATGGACTTCCAGCATCACGCAGGGCGTCTCTCAAGGCGAGGTAGTATCGGATAGCAGACTCGATGTTCCGAGTGACCACCATGGCTTTGGCTTTGCCCTTCAGTTTTTTGGGCCGCACAACGTTGCTCTCAAAGTGTTCAAGCATGATGGCAGACTTGGTCTTGATCGTCGTGGGATCAGCCTCAACGTAGGCCCGCAGCTTGCTTTGGGCCTTTTTGGTGTTGAACTCGGGATTGTCATCAACAGACTTTTGCAGCTCGTAATAGCTCTTGTAGGTCGTATAGTTCTTCAACACATCAAGGATGAAGCCTTCCTCAATTGCCTGCTTCATCGAATACAGATGGAAGGGCACGAACTTGCCATCGCTGTTCTGTCGGCCAAATCGTTCCAGCGTCGTGTTCTTCGGTGTTGCGGTGAAGGCGAAAAACGAGGCGTTTGCTCCCATCTTGCGGGCTTCCATCGCGGCGAGGATTTTGTCCTGCAAGTCCTCTGGTTCTTCCTCGTCACCGCCCCCGCTGATGGCCTCGTTCATCTTGTCGGCGGCACTGCCCGATTGGGATGAATGCGCCTCGTCGATGATCACTGCAAACTTGCGGTCGGACAGATCGGTGATGCCATCAAGAATATGGGGGAACTTCTGAATCGTGGTGATGATCAGCTTTTTGCCGTTCTCCAATGCGCTTTTGAGTTCGGACGAGCTGAAGGCATGGGCAACGACGTTCTTCACTTCGGAAAACGCCCGAATGTTGTCTTTCAACTGCTTGTCCAGCACACGGCGGTCAGTGACAACGATCACGCTGTCGAAGAGGTTCTGTTCCCCTGCCGCATCATAGGTTTCGATCAACTGATACCCAAGCCACGTGATAGAGTTCGATTTGCCCGACCCTGCCGAATGTTGGATCAGATACCTCTGCCCAACCCCGTTGGCCCTGACATCGGCCAGCACCTGCCGCACCACGTCCAACTGATGATAGCGGGGGAAGAACAGGGTCTTTTTCTTCTGGCCCGTCTCGGGGTCTTCTTCCTCAACAAGCTTGGCAAAATGCTCAATGATGTTGGTCAGGCTGTGGCGTGTCAGCACCTCATCCCACAGATAGGCCGTCTTGTGGCCCGTCGGATTGATCGGGTTGCCCTTGCCGTGGCCGTCACCCTTGTTGAAGGGTAGGAAATAGGTGCTTTTGCCAGACAGTTTGGTGGCCATGAACACCTCGTCGGTATCCACGGCGAAATGCACCAGACAGCGCCCGAACTGGAACAGCGGTTCGCGGGGGTCGCGGCTTTGGTACTGCTTGCGGGCGTGAGAGACATTCTGCCCCTTCCAAGGCTGTTTCAACTCCATCGACACGATGGGCAGGCCGTTGATGAACAGCACCATGTCCACCGATGGGTTGCTGTCGGTGGTCGAGAAATAGACCTGACGGGTGACCGAGAAGATATTGGCCTCAAACAGCCGCGTCACTTCGGGGGTCTTGGTGTTGTAGGGCAGACGGTACAGAAGCTTCAGGTGTGCATCATCGACGTTCAGACCCTTTTTCAGAACCGTCAGCACACCGTCCTTCTTAATCTTGCGATCCAGCCGTTCCAGCACGATCCGTTGCCAATTCTGGCGGGGGCGCAGCTTGTCGAGTTCGTCCGATTGCGTGGCCTCAAGGAAGGCCCAAAGCTGCGTGGTATCGATGGCAAGATCAGCTTCGAAATCAGCGGTGTTGCCCTTGATGTAGCCGCCCGACAGAAAGGCAGTCTCGATCAAGTCTTCCAAGGCTTTTTCGCTTGTCTCGCTGACCATCGCTACATCCCTTGCTTAAATCTTGATTTTGCCCGTGACCGCGTTGGCGATCAGGGTTTGTTTGAATTCGTTGAGTGTGGAGATTTCCTGGGCCACTGCATTCTCCAGTGGCTCAAATTGGGATGGAATAGCTTCAAGTCTCTTTGAAATATCGGCCTGCTCATTTGTGGGAGGGCGCGGCAGGAAAACGTTCTTGATAGCGTCTTTGGTCAGTTTTGGCTGTGCGGCACCAGATATCAGTGTCCGATAATCCGCCGCTTCCAGCGCGTTTGCCCAATAATAAACGTCGCCATCTCTCGGTCGAAGAATGTGTGCGTGATTGTTCACCCAATATTTGCCCGTGGCGATGATAGCCAACGGCAGATTTCGCATAACTAAATTTGCCCCATCTTCAGCGATAAGAATTGTTGTCTCGTCGAAGATATAGTCGTCAACTTTATCAATCGCCCCAGAAGCTCCGTAGTAATCGTAAGTACGCTCGGTCATTTGTCCGCGAACATCGCCACTCAACGGGATACGGCGATTGTCCAGCAAATCGAACACTGACTTGACCTTTGTTACGTCCCAATGCGCAGGTATCTCGCCGATCCAATCAACTCCGCTGTCTTTCATGGGAGCGTCGGGGTTCAGGCCCTTGGTGACCGCACGGTTGATCAGGATGGCCTTTTGCTCGTTCAGCAGCTCAATCAACCGCCGCTTTTTGGTAATCGCCGCATCAATCTCGGCGGTTTTTTCGTCAAGAAAACGCACGATCCGGTTTTGGGTGTCGAGGTCGGGATAGGCCAAAGCGATTTTCTTGAAATCCTCGTAGTGCATATCCCACTGGCCAATACGCACTCCATAAGACAGTGAGTTATAGACAGCGATAAAGGGTTGGCTTCGCAAGGTGTAATGCAAGAAGCGGGGCACGATTTTGTCGGGATCAGTGCTACACGTGATGTAGGCGGGGCTTACAATTCCATTGTGCTCGCTGACCCCCATAGAGCCCTGCCAAGCTTTCATCTTGTTCACCACAAGATCGCCCGGTTCGACCACCTTGTAATTGGACGTGTCCAATGAAGTGGCGTTGTGGTTGTCGTCTCGGGAGTCTTTCAGGATTACGCCATAATCACGGTAGACCGAGAGAACCGGCAAGTCGGGTTCGCCACGTTTGCTTTTCAGTTCCGTAACAGCACGTATCGACTCCAAGTTCCAATCAGTTGGGATATTACCCAGCCAGATTTCACCACTATCCTTGTAGCTGTCGTATTTGGGTTGCCCGTCCAGCATCACACCTCCTCCGCCAGCAAGCGATCAGGTGACCAGATCAGGCTGGCCAAGGCGCTGTAGAGGTCGGAACGTTGTTCGATATCGTCCCCATCAAATTTCTCATGCGCCTCGAACATCAACTCGTGCCTCTTGATGGCATTCAGCACACCGGGGTTGTTCTGGTAGAAATCAGGGTGCAACGATTGGGTCAGCGCATTGGCCTTGAGGTAATGCGGCAACTTCTTTTCGTAGCTGTAATCCCCCAAGCTGGCATTCACCTTTTTGGGCAGCAATAGCAGCCCGCCGATGTAGTTGCGCCATTCGTCGAATGCGGCGGCGTCAGCGAAGTCTTCAGCGAACATCTCGAACTTGTTGGCGAGGATATGTTCGACCTCGTAGGCGTTCTTGCCTGACCTGACGATGTAATCCTCGTATCTGCCCGGCTCTCCCGCCTGCTGTTCGAGCCAATCGGTAAAGCGGGCCAACTGACGGTGGATCGCCTTTGAGGTGAACTGGTTCAGGCGCACGTGGCCGGTGAAATCGATCTCTGCGAACTCTTCATTCAAACGGTTGTGCAGCACCTGCCGCACCTCGGCCAGCGACTTGCCCCTGATGCTGCGGATCACCGTGAAGGCCGCATATTGCATCTGGGAATAGCTGTTGGATTTGTAGTTCCAGAAGCGCACGTTCAGCCAACTATCGATGAAGTCAGCGACAACGCCCATCTTGGCCAAGGCTGTGTCCTTGTCGTCATCTGCGTTCACCGCTGACAGGATGATGTGATGCTGAAGGGTGAAGCCTGCATCGGCGTTGTACTTGACGCTTTCCAGCCCCTTTTTGCGGGTGGCAGACGCCTTAAGCAGCCGCAAGTACAGGTCTGCGAAGATGCGCAAGTTCTTGATCACGAACTGGTAGAAATCATCGCTGTGTTTCAGCCCAACGTCATTGGCGTTGTTGCGTATCCAGCGGTGGTATTCGGTGCCGATCAGTTCAAAATCTTCGTTTTTGGCTTCTTTCTTTCGCTCCCTGATCTTCGTGGCATATTGGGACCGGAGCCATGCTTTGAAGAAATCCGACTCGGTGTTCTCGCCATGTTCGGCGAATTTGTTTAAGTAGGATTTGATCAGTTTGTCTGCTTCCAGCCGTTTGCCGGAGTTTTCGATGTTGGCCAGCAGATAGCCCTTGAGCATGTCAGTCGGGGTCAGGGACAGCCCCCTGTCGTTCATCGTCTCAAAGATCGTGTATGCGTCCCCATCGTCATTGGCCGTAATCTCGATCAGCTTCACGTTGCGGATGATCCACCAGATGAACATGTGCAGCGCATCAGGCTCCATATCGGTCGGGAAGATGTCGGCAAGGTCATCGTAACGGTCCACGAGGTTTCGGACGGAATCCGATTTGCCTTCGGGGTTGTAGCTTTCACCGTTTAACAGCGCAGACATGCAGTCGTTGCGTTCGGGAATGTCGAGTTTGAATTTGGGGCCGCCCGGGTCCTCGTCGTAGACCAACTGTTCGATCTTGTTGACCTTCTTGGCGTGGTCCTTTTGCAGGTGGTTCAGGTAAATCAAAAGCAGCGTAAGGGTGGTGATGCGCTGCTGGCCGTCGACGATGTTGCGCACGTCGCCTGCCTTGCTGATGACGATGGAGCCGAGAAAGTATTTTGACTGCTTCTCAAGCGGTATGCCGGGGCCGTAGGTTTGCGAAAACTGGCCGTAGAGATCATCGACAAGTTCCTGAAGCTGCTTGCGCTTCCAGCGGTATTCCCGCTGATAGTAGTCAATGCCGAACGCCGATCCAGACAGCAGCACTTCGAGGGTTTTGTCGTCGCCTTGAATATCCTGCATTACACGGCCTCACTTGTCAGGCTGACCAACCGCTTCAACAGACCGTCAGTTTCCTTTTCCAGCTCAAGGATGTCCCGTGCGACTTCATTCAAATCTCGCAGCGGTTTGTGCTGATAGAAGTAGCGATTGAAGCTGATTTCGTAGCCGATCTTGGCCGATGCGATATCAAGCCATGCATCCTTCACATGTGGCCGGACTTCTCGCAAAAAGTAGGCATGGATATCGTCTTTCAGCGGGACGTTCTCGCTATCACGAAGTTCGCTGTCGCTTTCATATTCGATAAATTCCCCAGCCGTTTTGGTCGGCCAGAAGCCGTGGTCAGGCAGTGTTTGCAACGTTGCGCCGAGTTTGGCCAACACATCCTTCAGCTTGTCGCCCAACAGCTTGTGCCGCTTTTTGATGACCTTTTTGGCAGTCTCATCCCGCCACGATACCGCATTCAAGATTTGGTTCTTTTGTGCCGCCACTAGTCTGACCTTGCGAGATTTCAGATCGGCGTCGACCGCAGCGGTAAAGGCGTTGAAGTCGTCACTGACCTCTTGCCCGATGCTGGCCATAAGCTTTGCGGCCTCTTCCATGATTTCCCGCTGTGTCACCCATGTCTTGGGATCAAGCAAGGCTTTGCGGTTCTTCGGCGTCAGCGTGATCTCTTCACGTTCGATGTAGTCTTCGATGGCTTCACGGTGTGACTTCAAATTGGTGTAAATATCATCACCATAACGATCCCAGACCCACCCCATGATCTCTTGCAGGCCCGGTGTGAACCGCAGGGTCGCAATCCGTTCCGGCGTGAATTGCGCTTTCTTGCGCAAGGGACGTTCGACTGTGACCTTGTGGTAGCCAAAATCCGCATTGTCGAAAACCTTCGAGACACCCTCGTTGGCCAGCGACATGTAGAGCTCAGTAATGGCGTCAATGTGCTCATCGGCCAGATCGCAGTTCTTTTCGCCCAAATTCTTGCGGCGTTTGGTGTACATTTCGGATGCATTGATCAGCTGGACCTTGCCACGCCGACCCGCAGGTTTGTTGTTGGTGACGACCCAGATGTATGTCGTGATGCCTGTGTTGTAGAACAGGTTGTTGGGAAGCTGAATGATCGCCTCCACCATATCGTTTTCAATCAAGTATCGGCGAATGTTGCTCTCGCCGCCCCCTGCATCACCTGTAAACAGCGATGATCCGTTGTGAACCGAAGCAATCCGGGAACCAGAGGCGCTGTCCTTCAGCTTTCGCATCTTATCGACCATCTCCATCAGAAACAGGAGTTGTCCGTCTGATGATCGAGGCGTGGCATCGCACATCTCAACCGTGCCGTCATAACCCTTGAGTTCCACCTTGAACCGTGGGTCGAGCACATCCTTGCCATCCTTGATGAACTTCAGGTCGGTCTTCCACGATTTGCCGTAAGGTGGGTTTGACAGCATGAAATCGAAGGTCATGGAGGAGAAATCATTGGTGGCCAAGGTCGAACCCAGCTTGATGTTTTCTGGGTTGTTGCCCTTGATCATCATGTCTGACTTACAGATCGCAAATGTCTCTGGATTCACTTCCTTGCCGTAAATGTAGACACTCGCAGACGATTTGATGCCGCCCTCAGGATCGACGATGAAATTCTGCGCTTCGGTGAGCATCCCACCCGATCCACAGGCCGGATCGTAGACAGTCAACACTGGTGGCAAGTTGTCCTTCACAGGATCGAACAACAGATGCGTCATCAGCTTGATGACTTCCCGAGGCGTGAAGTGCTCACCTGCTTCTTCGTTGTTTTCTTCGTTGAACTTACGGATTAGCTCTTCAAACACATAACCCATGCCGAGGTTGGTCAACGCAGGCTGAACACGTCCGTCGGGACCACGTTTGTCATTTGGCGTAAGGTTGATGTCCTCGGCGACGTATTTCTCGATCACATCAAACAACACATCCGCAGCAATCATCTTGCGCACTTGTGTCCGAAGATCAAAGTTTTCGATGATTTCCTTCACGTTGTCGCTGAACCCGTTGAGGTAGGCGTCCATATTGGCTTCAAGCTGTGACGGATTGCCCAGCAAGGACTTCAGCGTCCACTCGGACGTATTATAGAACACATATCCTGAAGCATCCCGCAGGCCTGCCGGGTCTAGTTCAGTTAGACCCGCATCTTCAGTTTGGAATTTCATCTCATCGCGGACAGCCTGTTTGGTTGGCTCCAACAAGCAATCCAACCGGCGCAACACAAACATCGGCAGGATGACATCACGATATTTTCCACGAACGAACACATCCCGAAGGCAGTCATCAGCGATGGACCATATGAAACTTACGATCTTGTTGTGGGAGGCTACGTCCATTACTGCTTAAATTCCCTTATTCAATACTCTTCTGGTTGCACTGTCCTTGTTAACCAATGCTGAACCGATACGAAATGTGTTTTGTGATGCGGGTGGTACATGCACGCAAGAACTCT
>TARA_R110002167_G_scaffold158880_6_pt1 | contig 17097 bp, 20 predicted proteins | sample TARA_R110002167 | Tara Oceans TARA_R110002167 (sample SAMEA4398238) | marine metagenome | biome: Polar Biome; feature: [MES] marine water layer (ENVO:01000295) within the mesopelagic zone...; material: water (ENVO:00002006), including particulate matter (ENVO:01000060) such... | reverse complement strand
CTCTTTTCCCATAGTTTGTTGAAAAATCCACGCTTTCTGCGAAATACGCAGAGCATATCGGGGTGCTGGGCCTGAAAATGCTCCAATACCCCCAAATAAGTAGTGGCGTTCTCGGTAATGGTCAATTTGGTGCTAATGTCCAACAAAGCTGTATTGATCTTTAGATCGTCATCCGTATATCCAGGGGTCTTGACCAATAATAAATTGACCTCGGAGCGAAATTTTTTCTTTATCGCGACCAAAGGTTCCAAAATACGCTTCCTTTTCAATACCCCCGATTTAAAGGCGGTTAATATATGTTTTAACGGTGCAAATTGGGTTCCCTTAGGAATAATCAACGTAGGTATGTCCGTTCTCTTGATAATCTTACCAGAGGTATGTCCCAAATAAAACTCTTCACGGATGTCATTACTCCTTGGGGACATAATGATTAGGTCTATGCCTAATTCCTTGTCGATATCCTTTAACCCATCAACAATATCCCCATTATAGGTGGCTATTTTGATCTCCACGTTTTTGGGGTCAATTTTATCGATAACCTCCCTCATGTGTTCCTTGCTACTCTTGGCCACTTTCTCGGTAATGTTCGCCAAGGTTCCGGCCTTGGAACTCACATTGAAAACTTCCATCAAATAAATCGTTGAAGAGAACGCTGTGGCAAAATCTACCGCATACTGCAACGTCTGGTGCGATTCTGGATTGGTTCCGACTGGAACTAAAATGTTTTTCATCTTTTAAAATTATATATTTTTCAACAGTGCCAATTACAGTCCTTGCCAAAATAACCCCGACTCGAAATCCTGGATTACAAACTTTTATCGGCCCGTTATATTCCCTTGGTTGTCGATTTATACTCTAAATTTACAACTAAAATGTACGTGTCTATGATCCAAAGGGCAAAGATATCTGAAATAACCGACATTTTAAAGTTGACCAAAGCCTGTACCGCCAACATGGAAAATAATGGAATCTTTCAATGGACCGAGAATTATCCAAACATCGAGGTATTTGTAAAGGATATACAAAGAAAGGAGCTTTTTGTGCTGAAAATTAAAGGGCGGTTATTGGGTACAATTGTCATCTCTACCGATATGGACCAAGAATATCTTCCCGTCAAATGGCTTGGTCCAAACCAAAACAACATTTATATCCATAGACTAGCCGTTGACCCAGAAGTGCAGGGAAAAGGTTATGCAACGCAATTGATGGCTTTTGCGGAGGCCTACGCCCGGGAACGCGGTAATGCATCCATCCGCCTGGATACCTTTAGTCAAAATAAGCGAAACCAACAGTTTTATGAAAAAAGGGGGTACCAGCGATTGGGCGATATTTTCTTCCCGAAACAAAGTGAACATCCGTTTCATTGTTATGAACTTGTGTTGTAAAGCCTTGTGATTTGAAAATAGCCATCACCTTAAAAAACATCAATAGGCTTGCCATTCCCGCTACGATAGCCGGTATCGCGGAGCCTGTGCTCTCTTTGACCGACACGGCCATTGTTGGAAACATCCCCATAAACGGTTTGGAATCACTTGCCGCTGCCGGGATCGTCGGCTCCTTCCTATCGATGTTGATCTGGATATTGGGACAGACCCAAAGTGCTATTTCCGCGATCATTTCCCAATATTTGGGCGCCGGTCGGGTTCAAGAAGTAGGAACGCTTCCCGCACAGGCCATTTTTTTTAATATCGCGCTTAGTTTGGTCATCCTGTTTTTCACTACCCAGTTTATGGTGGAGATATTTCAGTTGATGAAGGCGAGCGGTAAAATTCTGGATTTCTGCATTTCCTATTTTTCCATTCGAATATGGGGCTTTCCTTTAACCTTGTTCACTTTCGCCATTTTCGGTGTTTTCAAAGGTTTGCAAAACACCTATTGGATGATGGTTATTGCCATATTTGGGGCCGTTTTAAACGGGGCACTCGATTTTGCCTTGGTATATGGCGTCGATGGCGTCATACCCGCAATGCATTTGGAGGGGGCCGCATGGGCCAGTCTGATCGCCCAGATGGTCATGGCCCTTATGGCATTTGTGCTCTTGGTCACCAAAACAGACATCTCCTTAAGGCTGCGTTTGCCATTGCATCCCGCCTTGGGAAGATTGTTGGGTATGAGCTTCAACCTTTTTGTCAGATCATTTGCCTTGAATACGGCGATGATCCTGTCGGTTAGGGAAGCGACCGACCTAGGGGACCATTTTATCGCAGCCCATACCATAGCCATCAACCTGTGGTTGTTCACGGCATTTTTTATTGATGGTTATGCTACAGCCGGCAACGTTATCGGAGGCCGTCTTTTGGGCGCAAAAGATTATGACAATCTGTGGAAATTGACCAAAAAGGTAGTACGCTATGGCCTTGTGGTAAGTTTGGGCATGTTGCTTTTTGGGTTTCTTTTTTATGGAAAAATCGGGCACCTATTCACCAATGATGTTGAAGTGCTGACCAGATTCAAAAGCATATTCTTTATCCTCCTGCTCGCCCTTCCCATAAATACGGTCGCCTTTGTACTCGATGGCCTATTCAAAGGTTTAGGGGAAATGAAATTTTTAAGGAACTTGTTGGTCCTGGCTACTTTTTTAGGCTTTGTTCCCGTATTGTTCCTAGGGAGGTACATGGGTTGGGAACTCTATGGTATTTGGATCGCATTTACATTATGGATGACCCTTAGGGCTGGCGCATTGGTGTGGAAGTTTCGCAGAAAATTTCGGCCACGTTTACAAAACATGTAATTTTGATCAAGGGATGACCGTAGTCCGGAAAAACCCGGATTAAACAAGAACATCATAAAATGGGTACTACACGCGAAAATGGAAGTCTTTACACCCACATATCCAACAAGGTTGCAACCGTCGAATTTGGCCACCCTGCCGGCAACTCCTTCGTAGCGGAACTTTTGGATCGATTGACCCTCGAGCTCCAAAAACTTTCAGAAAATGACACCATAACGGTAATCGTCCTAAAGTCGGAGGGAGACCGAGCCTTTTGTGGCGGTGCCTCCTTCGATGAATTAATGGCTATCGATAACCTTGAGAAAGGGAAATTGTTCTTTAGTGGCTTCGCCAACCTCATCAACGCCATGAGAAGCTGTAAAAAAGTAATCGTCGGGCGTGTACAGGGAAAAACAGTCGGTGGCGGGGTAGGTCTGGCCAGTGCCTGTGATTATGTCTTCGCGACGGTCGACGCCGCCGTTCGCCTCTCGGAGCTTACCATCGGTATCGCCCCATTGGTCATAGCCCCTGCGGTGGAACGCAAAATAGGGAAAGCCGCCATTTCAGAATTATCACTCTCCCCCATCGAATGGAAGAATGCCTATTGGGCGCAGGAAAAAGGCCTGTTTTCAAAAGTTCTCAAAGACATCGACGAGATGGACAAGGAACTCGATTTCTTTGTGCAAAAGCTGTCGACATATAATCCTGAGGCTTTGGAGGAATGGAAAAAAGTACTGTGGGAAGGTACCGCCCATTGGAACACCTTACTATCGGAACGTGCGGCCATTACCGGAAAATTAGTGCTTTCCGAATTCACAAGAAATGCATTGTCGAAGTATAAAAAATAATAATCCTTAATACGTTTCGTTCTATTTTAAATTACTGTCATGAATATTTTGAAATTTTTAAACGGCGACCTTATTTTTCCCATTTTAGCACTATTTGTAGTGGTCATATATTATATCAACCGCGTCCGGACACGTAGAAAATTTAAGCGCTAAATAGCATTTGGATGGGCATAACCAACAAAATTTTACGCTTTCTAAAACAGCCCTATCCGTTCTACTTCCGAGGTAAAGATTTAGCGATAATCGCCATTATCGTTTTTTTGATGTCCTTGATCTTTAATTACTTTTTTAGACCTTTCGATGTGTATACCCCAGAGCATCGGTTGGATTACTTTTGGATCAGCTTTATCCATTCCATGACGCCTTTATTGGTTTTTTTGCTTTGGCTCCCAATACTGTATCTTGCCCCTAGGATCGATGAAGGATGGAACATTGGAAGGGAAATCCTCTTTATTGTGATATTTTTATTGCTTGTGGGCCTTGGGCAATTTTTGTTTAGGGATGTCATCTATGATAACCCTAACAATTGGTCGTGGCGGTACCTTTTCGAAGAAATCGGCAATACTATAATGGTGGGCATTTTGTTCATATTCATTCTGGTTCCATTAAACTATAACAGGTTGAACAGGCAAAACATCAGGAATGCCGGTCATGTTAGTCCCTATAAAAGCCATACTACGGCCTTTGACCACCCCTCGGAACTATTCATAAGGACCAATGTAAAAAATGATGATTTTCAATTGCCCATCGCATCTTTCCTGTATGCCAAGGCCGAGCGCAACTATGCCGAAATATACCTAAAAGCGGATTCCGGCATATCAAAATTATTGAAGCGTATCTCCATTTCCGATTTGCAATCCCAGTTGGCCATTTTTCCGCAAATTGCCAAAACACATCGGTCTTACTTGGTCAACTTGCAAGAGGTAGACAGTGTTTCCGGCAATGCACAGGGATACAAGCTTGTCCTTAAAGATCATTCCGGGGTGGTTCCGGTTTCCCGCAATATGATTGCCCAATTCGAATCAAAAATGAGCAGCCTTTAAAAAGGTCTTGTTATTTGTCCCAAAAGCTTGCCGCCCGTCACAAGCCTGGTTTTTGCTGGGCCTGACACTTTACCTTTACCTCAAATCAGAATAGTTATGCGCAGATATGATCTCGACTGGCTTAGGGTCATTGTATTTGGATTGCTTATTTTTTACCATGTAGGCATGTTCTTTGTTCCTTGGGGGTTTCACATCAAAAACAATGTCATTTACCATTGGCTCATCTACCCCATGTTGTTTTTGAACCAATGGCGGCTGCCTATCCTGTTCGTAATTTCGGGTATGGGCACCTATTTTGCCTTGAAAAAACGCACGGCAAAACAATTTGCATGGGAACGCATTGTAAGACTATATGTGCCCCTTACCGTCGGAATGCTCTTGATCGTGCCTCCACAGGTGTATATAGAACGGATCGTGAACCACCAGTTCGATGGTTCGTATTTTGATTTTTGGCCTTCCCAGGCGTTCCTAGGTATATATCCCGAAGGTAATATGAGTTGGCACCATCTCTGGTTTTTACCCTATCTCTTGATTTATTCACTTGTCTTGGTTCCTGTATTCATGTATCTCGGAAAACATCCGGACAATCGCCTATTCCAATGGTTTAAAAAGCAAGCTGCAAGACCAATCGGCCTCTTTTGGTTCATCATCCCTTTATATTTTTTCGAAGCCTTCCTTGAGCCTGTTTTTCCAGTCACCCATGCCCTTATAGGCGATTGGTTTACACTTATCAACTTTCTTTTTCTTTTCTTTTATGGTTTTATATTGATGTCGATAAGGGACGCTTTTTGGACCACGGTCGAAAAATATAGGAGGTCTTATCTGATCACCGGTCTAATAGGGTTTTCGATGCTAATGGTCATTAAGTTGGGTTTCGAAGATTCTACATCGATACATTTTACCGAGGCATTCATCAAGGTTTTTAACCTATGGGCATGGATATTGGCTCTTTTCGGCTATGCTGCAAAGTATCTTAACAGGACAAGTCGAACCTTAACCTATGCCAATGAGGCCGTTTATCCTTTTTATATCCTGCATCAGACAATTATGCTGATATTGGGATATTGGCTCATGGACCTAAGCTGGGGTTTTGTGCCAAAATTTACGATTATGATTTTTGGGACCTTTGTATTGTCCTGGCTGCTTTATGAATTTGGCATTAGGCGTTGGAAAGTCGCGAGGCCCCTGTTCGGGTTAAAACGCAAGGCCATCTGAAGCGATTGCATGACAAAGAATTCCTACCTTTGTCCTGCAAAATATTATCATGGGCAACATTAGGATTACCAAACAATTTACTTTCGAGACCGGCCATGCCCTGTATGGGTACGATGGCAAATGCCGCAACGTACATGGACATAGTTACAAACTTTCCGTGACGGTCATCGGGAAGCCTATTGAAGATCTTTCCAATGTAAAGTTGGGGATGGTCATCGATTTTGGGGATTTAAAAAAAATAGTCAAGGAAGAAATAGTGGATGAGTTCGACCATGCGACCGTCTTTAATAAAAATACGCCCCATATTGAACTGGCCAATGAATTGAAGACCCGCGGTCACAAAGTCATCCTTGCCGACTATCAGCCTACTAGTGAAAATATGGTGATTGATTTTTCGGCAAAGATCAAGGCGCGTTTACCACACAACATCGCTTTGCATTCCCTAAAACTTCAGGAAACGGAAACTTCGTTCGCAGAGTGGTTCGCGTCCGAAAACTAAAAGTTTATAACGAGAATTCAATAGGTGTCATGCGGTAAGGTTATGGATCGGGAACCTTTTCTATCCCACTTAGGGAAAGTTGATATCAAGGGTGCAATACGGACTTTCCTTATATTTACACCACAATGACAACCATCGACATCCCAAAGGGCAAAAAAGTATATTTCGCAAGCGACAACCACTTGGGCGCGCCGACCTTGAAAGCAAGTAGGCCACGGGAGAAAAAGTTCGTGGCTTGGTTAGACGAGATCAAGACCGATGCGGCAGCGATATTTCTGTTGGGAGATCTTTTCGATTTCTGGATGGAATATAAGACCGTAATCCCCAAAGGATTTACGCGGACCTTAGGCAAATTGGCAGAATTGAGTGATGCCGGTATCCCGATTTTTTATTTTGTGGGCAACCACGACCTATGGATGAACGGCTATTTCGAAGCGGAGCTGGGCATTCCGGTTTTTCATGAACCCCAACAATTCGATATGAACGGCACAACCTTTTTCATCGGTCATGGAGACGGACTCGGGCCTCACGACAAAGGGTATAAGCGGATGAAAAAAGTATTCACCCACCCGGTTTCGAAATGGTGTTATAGATGGATACATCCGGATTGGGGAGTGCGTTTGGCCCAATATTTTTCCGTCAAAAATAAATTGATCTCCGGGGATTCGGATATCAAATTTTTAGGGGAGGACAAAGAATGGTTGGTTCAATATGCCAAACGAAAGCTCGAACAACAACATTATGATTATTTTGTTTTTGGCCACAGACATCTGCCCTTGGAAATCGAATTGAACGGGAAATCGAAATACATCAATCTCGGCGACTGGATTTCGTATTTCACCTACGCGGCCTTTGATGGGGAAATATTGGCGTTAAAAGAATATCCTTAGGTAGCCGCTTCGTGCGAATCAACATCCGCCTGGAGATCCAGTTTTCTGAAACTTGGTGAAAATATTGCCGTCATGCCTACGATCAAAAGGGTCATGCTTCCTCCAAAAACTACTGCCGTTACAGTGCCCATCCATTTGGCCGTCAACCCACTTTCAAATGCCCCAAGTTCGTTGGACGAGCCTACGAACATCGAATTTACCGACGCCACTCGACCCCGCATATGGTCAGGGGTCTTCAATTGTAGTATGGTCTGCCGTATGACCATAGAGACCCCGTCTACCGCCCCGCTCACAAATAAAGCGCCGACCGAAAGCCAAAAGAAGGTTGAAAGTCCAAAAACGATCATACAGGCCCCAAAGGCGAATATGGACAACAATAGTTTTTTACCGGCCGCGCGGTGTAACGGATAACGCGTTGAACCGATCATTGTAATTGCCGCCCCTACTGCAGGAGCTGCCCTTAACACGCCGAAACCTTCCGCCCCTACCTGTAAAATATCCTGTGCAAAAATAGGCAGCAGGGCAACTGCCCCACCAAAGAGAACGGCGACCATGTCTAAGGTAAGGGCGCCCAAAATCGCTTTGGTCCCAAATACAAATCGAAGGCCCTCCCTTAAGCTATCCCCAATGGGTTCCCCTAATTTCGGGTTTAAAATGGGCTTACGGGAAATTTGTAAAAGAATGAGCAAGGCTACCAGGGAAAATAGCAGGATCAGACACATCGACCAGTGCACCCCGATCCAGCTTATCGAAAACCCTGCAATGGCAGGCCCCAAAACTGAAGCCACCTGCCAGGTAGTACTGCTCCAAGTTGCTGCATTGGGGTACACTTTCTTGGGGACGATCAAAGCGAGCAGGGAAAAAATGGTCGGCCCTAGGAACGCCCTTACAATACCCCCTAGAAATACCAAAAAATAGGTCACATATAGAATTGTGTTGGTACTGCTTTCCAATACTACCGATGGTAGACTGATGATAAATAGTCCTAAGCTTATGATCGAAAAGCCCAAGATACATTTGACCAAAAGATTGCGTTTTTCCATCTGGTCAACAAAATGGCCGGCGAACAGCGCAGTAGACACTGCAGGCACTACCTCCATAAGACCGATGATTCCCAAAGACAAAGGATCTTTGGTCAACGAATACACCTGCCATTCAATGACAATAAATTGCATCGACCAGGCAAAGACCATTGCAAATCGAACCCCTAGAAAAATATTGAACTCCTTAAATCGTAGTGCAGCGTATGGATCCATCGATAAAGATCATCGAAAATAAGCCTCAAAGATATTACTATAAAGATTCAAAAAAAGACTTGGCCGATGAAATAAAAATAAAACTTCTCTATCCCGTGTGGACTATTCCCTTACGTCCTTTAATTTCAATTGTAGACTGACATTTCCCTGCCATTCGTTCTCGTCCAAAGAAAACACGGCACTAAAGCTTTTTTGGTCGGAAACGATATCGAGTTTGTCACCAAGATTAAAGCCGATGCCTCCGATCGGACCTACCCCTCTTTGTTTTACGGATACCTTTAAGTGGGCGCCATTTTCCCCGACACCTTTGGCATAACCTGTATCCTTTAAGTTTTCGGCCATAAAAACCGGGGCCATATTCCCGGGGCCAAATGGTGCGAATTGGTTTAGGATGCGCATCAATTTTGGATTGATCTGTTGAAAATCAATTTGGCAATCGACGCTAATTTCGGGAACCAATAATTTTGGGTCAATGGTTTCTGAGACCACTTTTTCAAATTGTTGTTTAAAAGCTTCGAACTGATTTTCCAACAAAGTAAGTCCAGCGGCATATTTATGCCCGCCAAATTGCTCTATAAAAGCTTCACAACCTTCAAGGGCATTATAAACATCGAACCCATGAACAGAGCGTGCGGATGCCGCCAATTTATCGCCGCTTCGCGTAAATACCAAGGTAGGCCGGTAATATGTATCCGTCAATCTTGAGGCGACAATGCCAATGACCCCCTTGTGCCAACTCTCTTTGTACACCACTGAGGTGAAACGGTCCTCTTCCTTGTTTTCAAGAATTTGCATGAGCGCTTCCTGGGTAATCTCCTGGTCGAGTCCACGTCTATCGGTATTGAACTTTTCAATCCCCTTCGCAAATTCGGCGGCCCTTTGAAAATTGGTCTCCGTGAGCAGGTCGACCGCATGTTGGCCATGCTCCATACGCCCGGCCGCATTGATCCTTGGGGCGATGATAAAGACCACATCGGTTATCGTCAGTACTTCTTTTTTGATCTGGTCGAGAATGGCCTTGAAGCCCGTACGGGGGCTGGTATTGATGACCTGTAATCCAAAATAGGCTAGCACCCGATTCTCGCCTGTTATGGGTACGATATCGGCCCCAATGGCTGTGGCCACCAAATCTAGGTACGGTATCAGGTCGTCTATGGTCTCTCCCTTTCTAGAGGCGAGGGCCTGTACCAATTTAAAGCCTACACCGCAACCGCAGAGCTCATCATAGGGGTAGCTGCAATCCGCTCTTTTAGGATCCAAGACCGCCACCGCATCGGGCAGATTGTCGCCTGGCCTATGGTGGTCGCAAATGATAAAATCGATGCCTTTGTCCTTGGCATAGGCAACCTTGTCAATGGCCTTTACGCCGCAATCAAGGGCAATGATGAGGGAGAACCCATTATCCTCGGCAAAATCGATGCCTTGATAGGATACGCCATATCCTTCCTTATAGCGGTCGGGAATATAAGTGGCCACATTGGGGTAATAGGTCATTAGATAGGAAAAGACCAAGGCCACCGAAGTCGTGCCATCCACGTCATAATCACCAAAAACAAGGATGTTTTCCTGATTTTCGATTGCGCTTTCGATGCGTTCCACCGCTACGGCCATATCTTTCATCAGGAACGGATCGTGAAGGTGGGATAATTTTGGCCGAAAAAAGGCCAATGCCTCATCGTAACTGCCAATGCCCCGTTGTAAAAGCAATTGCGCGACCAGATCATCTACCTTTAGCGTTGTTGCCAAGGCATTAATTTTTTGTTGTTCGGGCTTAGGTTTGATGGTCCAACGCATGCTGATAGGGTTCTAGGGCCAACACCAAGCTAAGACCGATTGTAAATATTGACCTTAGGTTAGCGGCTTACTTGTGTTTGAATCAGGGTTGACTTTAAGATTTGTGGAAGATGGTCTTGATTTCCATCTTCGCGAATTGTCGGAACATCTCCATCACCCCACAGTACTTCTCAACAGAGAGGTCTACAGCTTTTTGCAACTTGTCCTCTATTAATTCGCTACCATAAAAATGGTACTCCACGGTAACCTTATCATAAAATTTAGGGTGCTCCTCGGTAAGGTGCGCGATGGTTTCGATATGGAAGGCATCGACCTTCAATTTCATTTTTTTGATCAAGGAAGCCACATCCAACCCGGAACAACCGGCAAGGGAGGAAAGCATCAAGGCTTTTGGCCGCAGCCCACTACCATCTCCCCCATCTTCCTTGGCAATATCTATTTTAAAATTGAGTCCCGATGGATTCGTACTTTCAAAGGTCATATTCCCCAGCCATTTGGTTGTGATATGATTTGTGGTGCCCATAATTTTTCGTTTCTTGTGAGCCTCAAAAATAAGCTAAATCACCGAAAAAAACTTGCAGCATGGCATTAGTATTACCGCTTGACCCCGACCACGACATCGAAACCAAAAAATTGGCCGAATTCTTTAACGAGACCTTGGGGTTCCGCCCGAATTCAGTATTGACCATGCAACATCGTCCGGCCATATCCACTGCTTTTATCAACCTCAACAAAGCCGTCATGGCAAACGAGGGCCGGGTCAGCTCAGCCTTAAAACGGATGATCGCATGGGTCAGCAGCAATGCGTCCGGATGTCGCTATTGCCAGGCACACGCCATTCGCGCGGCAGAACGCTACGGGGCGGAACAGGAGCAACTCGATAATATTTGGGAGTACCGTACCCATCCGGCCTTTTCTGAAGCGGAAAGGGTTGCCTTGGATTTTTCGCTCTTGGCCTCCCAAGTACCCAACGGTGTTAACGCCGAAATCAAAAAAAGGCTTTATCAACATTGGAACGAAGGTGAAATCGTTGAGATGCTCGGGGTGATTTCACTCTTTGGTTACCTGAACCGCTGGAACGACTCCATGGGAACTTCCATAGAAGAAGGCGCCGTAGAGAGTGGGGAATCCTATTTAGGGAAGCATGGTTGGGAAAAAGGCAAACATGATGGGAATAGGTATTAGACCCTACAAATTCCATTTGTTTTGGCGTATTCGCCAAGTCGAATTAACAATTCTAAATTCCCGATTGCCTATTTATTCCGGCAATGCTACCACTTGTCTGACTTCCCTTATACAATGCCCGATTTTGACCATTGGGCAATTTTGCGCAATTTCCGTAGCCTGTTCCAAGTCTTCTGCCCATATCAGGTCGAATCCTGAAATCCCCTCGCTCGCAGTGATAAAAGGCCCATCGAATAATACTTGGTCCTGGCTTACATATCGGCCTTCGATACCCAGGGGCGTACCGGTAATATATAGGCCGCGATCCATTAGGGAATTTACCCATTCGCCCATATCGGGGCTGCTGGAGAACCGTTCTTCATCGGTTAGCCTACCAATTCTGGCAAGATCTTCCCGAACGATCAACATAAATTGTTCCATATAACGCGTTTTTTATTGGAATTTAAATTCGGCTTCATAGTATTGGTGAAGAGGGCCCATAAAGTTACCATAAACACATCACTTACCCTATTCTAAATGAATTGAATTTTTCCGAATTACAGGAAGCGATTTACAGAAAACATACCGCTGGGAGGCTTAAAACAGGTCTTTTCTACCTATCGGAAACTTTATTGCCAACAAATCATGGCGACACCGGGTTAAAAAATAGGTTTGCTATCCAATAAAGGTATGATGTAATGGGCGTGGGTATGTGAAGTCTCGATTATAAAGGCGTCGTCCCAAGTATGACTACTTCAGCCATTGTTTCAACAAATAGATGGTCAACATTCCCCAAAATGTACCGGTGGCCATGCTCAAGATCGCCAGCACAATGGCATGTGGCATCCATTTTATTTCATAGGCCGCGGTAACTGCCGGGGCAGTGGCGATACCCCCCACATTGGCCATACTCGCTATGGGTACCCAAGCCATATTGATATTGAGCAACTTCGCGATCAATACCATAAAGAAAAAATGGCCCAATAGCCAGACGATCAAAAATCCAAGGAACGCTGTGTTGAATCCCAAGGTGGCGAATTGCAGTTTCAGTCCCAAAATTGCCATTACGATAATGATTAGAATGCTGCCGATCTTCAAGGTGAGATTAAAATTCCATTTTGGAATTATATTGCTCAGGGCCAATCCTAGTAAGGAAAGGGCGACGATCCTGCCGACAAAGCTTTCGAGAAAAAAATTACACAGGATTACCATGGCCAACAGCAATATGCCACAAAGCCATGGTGAAATAGGATTTTTTGCCGCCTTACGCAAGTCTTCGGGCATGGCGATATCGGTAATCCTAAATTTGGCGTTCAAAAACCGACTTTTTTTAATCGTCTGGAACATTAGGATGGTCCATATATTGACCAAGATATTGTCCATGACCAAAACGGATAGGAAGATATTCTCCGGGCACTCCACCAATTCCTTCAATACCAACTGGCTCGTGCTTCCCCCGATCCAGCTTCCCACAATTGGCGGAATGCCCTTCCAATAGCCTTCATCGATCAAGGTTTTGGAGACCAGATCGGTATCGCGCAATCCCAGTCCGAGCATCACCGGAAATAGGGCTATAAATAAAGAACCGGCAAAAAAGAGCAAGATCGGTTTCCATCCGATCGCCTTTAATTGCCCTATGGAAAGGCTACTCATCACTGCTACGATAGCCAAGGGAATAAAATAATCCTTGCTGAAACCATGGATCTCGGCTTGGGAAAAGTCGGCCGAAATTAAAAAAGATATAAGGGCCGGGATAAGATAGGCCAGTAAGATAGCGGGTACCCAATCGAATAGGGATTTTATGTGCCTATTCTCCCATCTATCCAAGAAATAAACGGAAATCACGGTAAACAAAGCAATCAACCATGGTGTTAACACAGCTTCAATTTAAGTTATTTTATTACTATTTTTTACCGCCGACAATGATTACGATTTCTCCTTTAGGGGGCTTCTGTGTATAGTGCGCCAAGACTTCCGCAGCAGTCCCCCTTATGGTTTCCTCATACATCTTGGTCAATTCGCGGGAAACGGAAACAGGTCGATCAGCCCCAAAATATTCCACAAAATTGGTCAATGTTTTAATCAGTTTATGGGGGGATTCATAGAAAATTATCGTCCGGGTTTCCACTGATAAAAATGACAGGCGGGTTTGTCGGCCTTTCTTAACGGGCAAAAAACCTTCGAATACGAATTTATCGTTGGGCAGACCGCTATTTACCAATGCAGGTACAAAAGCAGTGGCCCCGGGAAGACAGTCGACTTCGATGTCGTGCTCCACACATGCACGGGTCAACAAAAACCCAGGGTCGGATATCCCTGGGGTTCCCGCATCTGAAATAAGGGCTATGGTGGTCCCGGTTTTTAGACGGTTGACCAAGGAATCGACCATCTTGTGCTCATTGTGCATGTGGTGCGATTGCATCGGGGTGCCAATTTCGAAATGCTGCAACAGCTTCCCACTGGTTCGGGTATCTTCTGCCAGAATCAAATCGACTTCCTTTAAAATGCGCACGGCACGAAAGGTCATGTCCTCCAAATTTCCTATTGGGGTGGGTACTAGGTATAACTTGCCCATCGCGTCAAATTTTGTCAAAAGTAGGAAGGATTTTATTAAGGTGTACTATAGAAAGTGGTCCGCACTAAGGGTACAAACCCAAAACTGAAATATCACTTCACAAACACGATTCAATGGTGCCATTGGCTATTCCGGAAACAGTCTTCCTAAAAAATGATATATGGATTACAATAATGTAGCCAAAGAGATAGACCAAAGTAAGGCAGTTGGCAAAACAGCATTTGCTAACTTCCCTTGCTGCTTTAGACCAAATATGGATTCACTTAAGAAAATTTTCGTTCAATCAGTTCTAAAAAACGGGCTTCGTATTCCTCCTTGCCGACCCATTCATTATAATCAGGCTTCACCATATTTTTAATAAAGGACATAGAACGCTCATGGGTATCAATGGTGCCCAATTGTGAGAGTACCCTGTTATAGTCTTCGGTGCTACCGTTAAATAGGTGTTTCACAAAAGCCAGTTTGTTGTTCAGATCAACTTTTATTTCTTTTTTGCTAAACGTATCGTTAAGTGATTTTGGGGCCTTGCCATCTTTAGCCTTAGGATCTACTCGGGGTTTAAAAAGTTCCGTGTCATTTTTAGCATAATCGGGCGTAGAGAGGAATGCCGTCAAAACTTCATCAACTTCAGGGGCGCCAGACATTTCTGATACCATGTCCTTAATGGTGTCGATACCTGGAATGATGATATCTTCCTGGTGGGGATTGCTTTCCGGAACGGATGCGTTAGCACCAAGTACTTCGTTGGCCATTTTCTCGAATTTCGTCGCAATTACATTCTTGGACACATCAATTTCGATGTCGTGAAGTTTTTCTTCTATAAATTTTAATACCGCCAATTTTTCATAGAGCGCTTTTGCCGCTTCATACAAATCGGTGACCTCATTCAAATTGCGCGCTGAGATAATGTCCGTCGACAATTTTCTCAACTCCTCTTTCAACTTTTTCTTCATCGGTTTAATTTTAAGCTATCCCAAAAGGTGTCCCTTTTTTGTTAATTTTATCATTCCTATAACAAGAACGGAAAAACGCCTTATTTTCGTCTAAAATTACAAAATGTTTCTCGAAAATACTGTTAACCATAAGGAACAATTCGGCTGGATAGAAGTTATCTGCGGCTCGATGTTCTCTGGAAAGACCGAGGAACTCATCCGAAGGTTGAAACGCGCCCAGTTCGCAAAGCAGAAAGTGGAAATTTTTAAACCCATGGTCGATACGCGTTACCATGACGATTTGGTGATTTCCCACGATGCAAACGAAATTCGTTCCACTCCAGTACCGGCAGCGGCGAACATTCGACTTTTGGCCGATGGCTGTGATGTGGTAGGTATTGATGAGGCCCAATTTTTTGATGATGAAATCGTTACGGTCTGTAATGATTTGGCCAACAAGGGCGTGCGCGTCGTTGTAGCCGGATTGGATATGGATTTCAAAGGCAATCCCTTTGGTCCAATGCCCGCACTTATGGCAACTGCGGAGTATGTCACCAAGGTACACGCCATATGTACACGTACCGGGAACCTGGCCAACTACAGTTTTCGAAAATCGAACAATGATAAATTAGTGCTTCTAGGGGAAACTGAAGTCTATGAACCTTTAAGCAGGGCAGCTTTTTTTAAGGCAATGCTCCGCGAAAAAGTGGGTCAAATGGAGGTCAAGGCCGAAGAGGTTACCCCAAACCATAAAGATTCCGATGCCAAAAGCCACTGAAACCGTTCTGGAGATCGATTTAAAAGCCTTAGAACACAATTATCGCCATTTACGATCAAGACTAAGGGCGGAGACAAAGTTTTTGGGGGTGGTGAAAGCTTTTGCCTATGGTAGCGAATCGGTACGGATTGCATTGAAATTGGAAACTATGGGCATCGATTATTTTGCCGTAGCCTATGCAAATGAAGGGGTAGTGCTGCGAAATGCAGGTGTTGAAACACCAATCTTGGTATTGCATCCGCTAGCTTCAAATTTTATCGAATTGATCAATATGGGTTTAGAGCCTAGCCTTTATTCCCTTAAAATATTGAAGGCGTTTATAAAGGTCGCAGCAGATCTAGGCCAAATGGCGTATCCTGTCCACCTAAAGTTTAACACTGGCCTGAACCGTCTAGGTTTTTGGGAGAACGACGTTGATCGTATCGCCCAAATATTAAAAGACCAGCCAGAGATTAAAGTAAAGTCTATATTTTCACATCTTGCCGCCTCGGAAGATCTTGATGAGAAAGCATTTACATTAACACAGATCGATACCTTCCAAAAGATTGCAAACGAGGTCAACAAAAAATTTGGCTACATGCCACAAAGGCATATACTGAATACCTCGGGCATTATCAATTACCCGGAAGCCCAATTGGAAATGGTCCGAAGTGGAATCGGCCTATATGGATTTGGCAACGATCTGGCAGTAGACGCCCTTTTAGTTCCCGTAGCTACCTTAAAGACTATCATTTCACAAATACACAAAGTTGAGCCCGGGGAAAGTGTAGGATACAATCGCGCTTATATATCCGAAAACTATAGAATGACGGCTACCCTTCCGTTGGGCCATGCCGATGGTATCGGAAGACAATACGGAAAGGGCGAAACCTATGTAGCCATTAACGGGAAGAAAGCGCCCATTATTGGCAATGTATGTATGGACATGATTATGGTCGATGTCACCGGTATCGAATGCGAGGAAGGGGATGAGGTAATTGTATTCGGAAAGTTCCCGACCGCTCCCGAATTTTCCGAAACGGCGGATACAATTTCCTATGAACTGCTTACAGGAATATCACAACGTGTAAAACGTAGGATTATTGGGACATGAATATACGATTTAACATTTTTTTGGGAGTTATAATTTTACTATCTTGGGTCCCACTATTAACCAATTAAAACACTAAATCATGTTAAAAGAATTTAAGAATTTCATCATGACCGGTAATGTGGTCGAATTTGCAGTTGCAGTTATTATGGCCGGTGCCATTGGTCTTGTAATCAACGGTTTTGTTGCCGACATCATTATGCCAATTGTTGGGCAGTTTGCCGGTGGGGTAGATTTTTCCAATCTAAAAATCATATTGACAGAAGCGTCAGGGGTATCTGGAGAAGAAGGATACGTTGCCGA
>TARA_R110002167_G_scaffold22918_1_pt1 | contig 17124 bp, 13 predicted proteins | sample TARA_R110002167 | Tara Oceans TARA_R110002167 (sample SAMEA4398238) | marine metagenome | biome: Polar Biome; feature: [MES] marine water layer (ENVO:01000295) within the mesopelagic zone...; material: water (ENVO:00002006), including particulate matter (ENVO:01000060) such as...... | reverse complement strand
GGGGAGATACTCAAGCGGCCAACGAGGGCGGACTGTAACTCCGCTGATTACATCTTCGCAGGTTCGAATCCTGCTCTCCCCACAAAATTTACATATTGCGAAAGTAGCTCAGTTGGTAGAGCGTCAGCCTTCCAAGCTGAATGTCGCCGGTTCGAACCCGGTCTTTCGCTCAAATTAAATCCAATAAAGCCGGTGTAGCTCAGTTGGTAGAGCGTCAGCCTTCCAAGCTGAATGTCGCCGGTTCGAACCCGGTCTTTCGCTCAAATTAAATCCAATAAAGCCGGTGTAGCTCAGTTGGTAGAGCGCATCCTTGGTAGGGATGAGGTCATGGGTTCAACTCCCATCATTGGCTCATTTTAACACGCATTATTAGAGACTAAATATATTAAACTAAAGAATAAAAATTAATAATCATGGCAAAAGCAAATTTTGACCGTTCGAAGCCACACTTAAACATTGGTACAATCGGACACGTAGATCACGGTAAGACTACATTAACTGCGGCTATTACTAAAGTATTAGCTGATGCAGGTTATTCTGAAGCTAGATCTTTCGATCAGATTGATAACGCACCAGAAGAAAAAGAAAGAGGTATTACAATTAATACTTCTCACGTTGAATATCAAACAGCTAATCGTCACTATGCTCACGTTGACTGTCCAGGTCACGCGGATTATGTTAAGAACATGGTAACAGGTGCGGCTCAAATGGATGGTGCAATTTTAGTAGTTGCTGCTACAGATGGACCAATGCCTCAAACTAGAGAGCATATCTTATTAGGTCGTCAAGTAGGAATACCTCGTATGGTTGTTTTCTTGAATAAAGTTGACATGGTTGATGATGAAGAGTTACTAGAATTAGTAGACATGGAAGTAAGAGAATTATTATCTTTCTATGAGTATGATGGAGATAATGGTCCTGTAGTTTCTGGTTCTGCTTTAGGAGCTTTAAATGGTGAGGCTAAATGGGTTGATACTGTATTAGAATTAATGGCGCAAGTTGATGCTTGGATTGAAGAGCCTTTAAGAGAAGTTGATAAACCATTCTTAATGCCTATTGAAGATGTATTTTCTATTACTGGTCGTGGAACTGTAGCAACAGGTCGTATCGAAACAGGTATTGCTAATACAGGAGATGTTGTTGATATTATTGGTATGGGAGCTGTTAAGTTAACTTCTACTATTACTGGTATTGAAATGTTCCGTCAAATCTTAAATAGAGGTGAGGCTGGAGATAATGCAGGTATCTTATTAAGAGGTATTGCTAAAGAAGATATTAAGAGAGGTATGGTAATCTGTAAGCCAGGTTCTGTAACTCCACACGCTAAGTTTAAAGCTGAGGTGTATGTTCTTAAAAAAGAAGAAGGTGGACGTCACACTCCATTCCATAACAACTATCGTCCACAGTTCTATGTAAGAACTACAGATGTTACAGGTACTATTAATTTACCTGCAGGTGTTGAAATGGTGATGCCAGGTGATAACTTGACAATTACTGTTGATTTATTACAACCAATTGCATTAAATGTTGGTCTACGTTTCGCTATCCGTGAAGGTGGTAGAACTGTAGGAGCTGGTCAGGTAACTGAATTATTAGACTAATTAAACTTTTAAGTTTATTAGTTAATAAATTAATAATAAGGGCGTTCCGTTTTTTTTAACGGAATGCCTTTATCAATGAATAAAGAAACGGGCGTAGTTCAGCGGTAGAGCACTGGTCTCCAAAACCAGCTGTCGGGAGTTCGAATCTCTCCGCCCGTGCAATAAAACATAAAAGTAAGATGAACTTTATACAATATATCAAAGATTCTTTTATTGAATTAAATAACCACATGACGTGGATATCTAAAGAAGAAGCTCAAAAATCAACTGTAACAGTTGCTGTATTTACAATTGTGTTTGCATTAGCAGTTGCTGGTATAGATTATGTTTTTCAAACTGGATTAGATAACTTTTTTAAATTATTTTAAGAGAATTAATTATGGCTGATACAGTGATGAAATGGTATGTTGTTAGAGCCATTGGTGGACAAGAAAATAAAGTGAAAGCTTATATTGAGACAGAAATTTCTAGAGTAGGATTGTCTGACTATGTAAGTCAAGTAATTGTTCCAACCGAAAAAGTAGTTCAAATTAGAAACGGGAAAAAAGTTAATAGAGAAAGAGTTTACTTTCCTGGTTATATTATGGTAGAGGCGAACCTTTCAGGTGAAGTACCTCACGTTATTAAATCAATTACTGGTGTTATTGGATTTTTAGGGGAAACAAAAGGTGGTGAACCAGTTCCTATGAGAAAGTCTGAAGTTAACAGAATGCTAGGTAAGGTCGATGAACTTTCTGTTCAAGACGAAAATATTGCAATTCCATTTAATTTAGGTGAAACTGTAAAAGTTGTTGATGGTCCATTTAATGGATTTGACGGAACTATTGAAAAAGTAAATGAAGAAAAGCGTAAGCTTGAGGTAATGGTGAAAATTTTCGGAAGAAAAACTCCATTAGAATTAAGTTATATGCAAGTAGAAAAGATATAATTGTTACACAAATATATAAATAACGATTTGTTTTAAGCTTCCAAAATTAAAACGAATCATTAAACATTTTAAAATGGCAAAAGAAGTTAGTAAAGTAGTTAAGTTACAAGTAAGGGGAGGCGCAGCGAATCCATCGCCGCCGGTTGGACCCGCTTTAGGAGCTGCTGGTGTTAACATTATGGAGTTCTGTAAACAGTTTAATGCAAGAACGCAAGACCAACAGGGTAAGATTTTACCGGTGGTTATTACTGTTTTCAAAGACAAATCGTTTGATTTTGTCGTAAAAACTCCTCCTGCAGCAGTTCAGTTACTAGAAGCGGCCAAAATTAAAAAAGGTTCAGGCGAACCAAACAGAAAGAAAGTAGCATCGGTTACTTGGGATCAAATAAAAGCTATTGCAGAAGACAAAATGGTAGATTTAAATGCCTTTGAAATCACTGCAGCTATGAAAATGATTGCAGGTACAGCTCGTTCTATGGGATTAACAGTAAAAGGTAATGCTCCAGCATAAACTTTATAAAAAGTAGTAAAAATGGCAAAATTAACAAAAAAGCAAAAAGAAGCACACGCAAAGTTAGATCGTTCTCAATCGTATGATTTAGCAGCAGCTTCGGCTCTAGTCAAAGAAATTACCAATGTAAAGTTTGATGCATCAGTAGAATTAGCGGTACGTTTAGGAGTAGATCCACGTAAAGCTAATCAGATGGTAAGAGGAGTAGTAACTTTACCTCACGGAACTGGTAAAGATGTAAAAGTTTTAGCATTAGTAACTCCAGATAAGGAAGCAGAAGCTTTAGAAGCAGGAGCTGACTATGTAGGGTTAGATGAATATCTTCAAAAAATTAAAGGAGGATGGACTGATGTAGACGTTATTATTACAATGCCAAGTGTAATGGGTAAATTAGGTCCTTTAGGAAGAATTTTAGGTCCTAGAGGTTTAATGCCAAACCCAAAAACTGGTACTGTAACAATGGATGTTGCAAAAGCTGTTCAAGATGTAAAAGCTGGTAAAATTGACTTTAAAGTTGATAAAACTGGTATCGTTCATGCAGCAATTGGAAAAGTATCTTTTGATGCTAAGCAAATTCAAGAAAATGCTAACGAGTTAATACAAACAATTATTAAATTGAAACCAACAACTGCAAAAGGAACGTATGTAAAAAGCGTTTTTATGTCTAGTACCATGAGTCCTAGTATCGCTGTTGAAGTAAAAACTGTTTAATACGTTAAAACTTATAATTATGACTAGAGAAGAGAAATCACAAGTAATACAAGATTTAACAGCAGTATTAGCAGGAACAAATACGTTATATTTAGCTGATATTTCAGGGCTAAACGCAAAGAATACTTCTAATTTACGTAGAGCTTGTTTTAAAGCAGGTGTTCAGTTATCAGTTGTTAAAAACACATTACTTGCAAAAGCAATGGAAGCATCAGACAAAGATTTTGGTGCACTTCCATCAGTATTAAAAGGTAATACTTCAATGATGATTGCTGAGGCTTCTAACGCTCCAGCAAAATTAATAAAAGACTTTAGAAAAAAATCTAAAAAACCTTTATTAAAAGGAGCATTCGCAGAAGAATCAGTATATATTGGAGATGAACAATTAGATGCTCTTGTAGATATTAAGTCTAGAGAAGAACTTATTGGAGAAATCATTGGATTATTACAATCACCAGCTAAAAATGTTATTTCAGCATTACAATCAGGTGGTCAAAAACTTTCAGGTATCTTAAAAACGTTATCTGAAAAATAATTTCGCGCACAAATAAACTATAATAAACAAAATTTTTAAAACAATTAAAATGGCAGATTTAAAAGATTTCGCAGAGCAATTAGTTAACTTAACAGTAAAAGAAGTTAATGAATTAGCTACTATTTTAAAAGACGAATATGGTATTGAGCCAGCAGCAGCAGTAGCAGTAGCAGGACCAGCAGCAGCAGAAGGTGAAGCAGAGGCTGAAGAGCAAACTGAATTTACAGTAATCTTAAAAGCAGCAGGTGGTTCTAAACTAGCGGTTGTTAAATTAGTTAAAGAATTAACTGGTTTAGGATTAAAAGAAGCTAAAGGAGTTGTAGATAGTGCTCCAGCACCAGTTAAAGAAGGAATTTCTAAAGCTGAGGCTGAAGGTCTTAAAGCAGCTTTAGAAGAAGCAGGAGCTGAAGTAGAGCTTAAATAAGCTTTTAATCCTGTTTTGCTTTAGCAATTCAGGAAAACAAATTTAGGTTTAGGCACTAAAAATTCGTTTTTAGGCCTAAACCATTTTGTGTATATATTCGTTCTTTATTTTAATTCAGATTTTAATCAAAAAAATATTCTCTTTTGGCAACGAAAAACACTACTGAAAGAATCAACTTCGCTACTTCTCAAATGATTAAAGAATATCCAGACTTTTTGGATATTCAGGTTAAATCTTTTCAAGATTTTTTCCAACTTCAAACTAAGGCAGAAGAAAGAGGTGAAGAAGGTTTGTACAAAACCTTCATGGATAACTTTCCTATTACAGATACAAGAAATCAGTTTGTATTAGAATTTTTAGATTACTTTGTAGATCCACCAAGATATTCTATTCAAGAATGTATTGAAAGAGGTCTTACGCACAGTGTGCCTTTAAAAGCACGCCTAAAATTATATTGTACAGATCCAGAACATGAAGATTTTGAAACGATTGTTCAAGATGTTTATCTTGGTACAATTCCTTATATGACGAACTCTGGTACCTTTGTTATTAATGGTGCAGAGCGTGTTGTAGTTTCTCAATTACATAGATCACCTGGTGTATTTTTTGGACAGTCTTTCCATGCAAATGGTACAAAATTATATTCAGCAAGGGTAATTCCTTTTAAAGGTTCTTGGATAGAATTTGCTACCGATATCAATCAAGTAATGTATGCTTATATTGATAGAAAGAAAAAATTACCAGTAACAACATTATTCAGAGCCATTGGTTTTGAAAGAGATAAAGATATATTAGAAATTTTTGACCTTGCAGAAGAAGTTAAAGTTTCTAAAGCTGGATTAAAAAAAGTATTAGGTCGTAAATTGGCTGCTAGAGTTTTAAAAACTTGGCATGAAGATTTCGTAGACGAAGATACTGGTGAAGTTGTATCAATCGAAAGAAATGAAATTATTTTTGATCGTGATACAATTCTTGATAAAGAACACATAGATGAAATAATAGACGCAGGTGCTAAAACGGTTTTACTTCATAAAGAAGATAACCATATGGCAGATTATGCTATTATTCATAATACATTACAAAAAGATCCTACAAATTCAGAAAAAGAAGCTGTAGAACATATTTATAGACAATTACGTAATGCAGAACCGCCAGATGAGGAAACTGCAAGAGGTATTATAGATAAATTATTCTTTTCTGAACAAAGATATAATTTAGGTGAAGTTGGTCGTTTTAGAATGAACACTAAACTTCAATTAAATGAACCTATTGATCAAAAAGTATTAACGAAATTAGATATTATTACTATTATTAAATATTTAATCGAGTTAATAAATTCTAAAGCAGAGGTTGATGATATCGATCACTTATCTAACAGACGTGTAAGAACTGTAGGTGAGCAATTAGCGGGTCAATTTGGTGTTGGTTTAGCGCGTATGGCGAGAACAATTCGTGAACGTATGAATGTACGTGATAACGAAGTGTTTACGCCCATCGATTTAATTAATGCTAAGACATTATCATCTGTAATTAATTCATTTTTTGGAACAAATCAGTTGTCTCAATTTATGGATCAAACAAATCCATTAGCAGAGATAACCCACAAACGTAGATTATCTGCACTAGGACCTGGAGGTTTATCTAGAGAAAGAGCAGGTTTTGAGGTTCGTGACGTTCATTATACTCATTATGGTCGTTTGTGTCCTATTGAAACTCCTGAGGGACCAAATATTGGTTTAATTTCTTCACTTGCTGTTTTTGCAAAAGTGAATAATTTAGGTTTTATTGAGACTCCTTACAGAAAGGTTGAAAATGGTATCGTATCTAAAGATGAACCTATTTATTTAAGTGCTGAAGAAGAAGAAGGTATGAAAACTGCCCAATCTAATTTAGAATTAAATGAAGACGGAACTATCGTTTTAGATAGAGTTATTGCACGTGAAGAGGGGGATTTCCCAGTTGTTTCTCCAGAGGAAATTAATTTGATGGACGTTGCTCCTAATCAAATTGCCTCTATATCTGCATCGTTAATTCCATTTTTGGAACATGATGATGCCAATAGAGCCTTAATGGGATCTAACATGATGCGTCAAGCAGTTCCGTTATTAAGACCAGAATCTCCAATTGTAGGTACAGGTTTAGAGCGTAGAGTTGCAAAAGATTCTCGTATCTTAATCAATGCAGAAAGAGCTGGTGTTGTTGAATATGTTGATGCTAATAAAATTACCATCAAATACGATAGAACTGAACAAGAGAAATTGGTGAGTTTTGAATCTGATGAAGTTACTTATAACTTAATTAAATTTAGAAAAACGAATCAAGGAACTTCAATCAATCTAAAACCAATTGTTGAAAGAGGTGATAGAGTTTCTGAAGGTCAAGTTCTTTGTGAAGGGTATGCAACACAACAAGGAGAATTAGCTTTAGGTAGAAACATGAAAGTAGCCTTTATGCCTTGGAAAGGGTATAACTTTGAGGATGCAATTGTTATTTCTGAAAAAGTAGTTCGTGAAGATATATTTACATCTATTCATATCGATGAGTATTCTTTAGACGTTAGAGATACAAAATTAGGAGTTGAAGAACTTACTAATGATATTCCTAACGTTTCTGAAGAAGCTACAAAAGATTTAGATGAAAATGGAATGATAAGAATTGGAGCAGAAGTGAATCCTGGTGATATCTTAATTGGTAAAATTACACCAAAAGGAGAATCTGATCCAACTCCAGAAGAAAAATTATTACGCGCAATTTTTGGTGATAAAGCAGGTGATGTAAAAGATGCTTCATTAAAAGCTTCTCCATCATTAAGAGGTGTAGTAATTGATAAGAAATTATTTAAGAGAGCTGTAAAAGATAAAACGAAGAGATTAAGAGATAAAGAGGCAGTTGCAACTTTAGAAGCGTCTTTTGTTTCTAAATTTGAAAGCTTAAAAGATGAATTAATCGAAAAGTTATTTACACTAATTAGTGGAAAAACTTCTCAAGGAGTATTTAATGATTTAGGAGAAGAAGTTTTACCAAAAGGTAAAAAATATACACTTAAAATGTTAAACTCTGTTGATGATTATGTTCACTTAACAGGTTCTTGGACAACAGATAAAGAGTTAAATGATTTAGTAGGTGAATTAGTTCATAACTACAAAATTAAAGTAAACGATTTACAAGGTAATTTACGTCGTGAGAAATTTACAATTTCAGTTGGAGATGAATTGCCAGCAGGAATTTTAAAATTAGCTAAGATTTATATCGCTAAAAAACGTAAGTTAAAAGTAGGTGATAAAATGGCGGGTCGTCACGGTAATAAAGGTATTGTTGCTCGTATTGTTAGAGCAGAAGATATGCCTTTCTTAGAAGATGGAACTCCAGTTGATATCGTGTTAAATCCATTAGGGGTACCTTCTCGTATGAATATTGGTCAAATTTATGAAACTGTTCTAGGTTGGGCAGGTCAAAAATTAGGAACTAAATATGCAACACCAATTTTTGATGGAGCATCTTTAGATCAGATTAATGAAATTACAGATCAAGCAGGTGTACCAAGATTTGGACATACTTATTTATATGATGGAGGAACAGGAAAACGTTTCGATCAACCAGCAACTGTCGGTATCATTTATATGATTAAGTTAGGACACATGATTGAAGATAAGATGCACGCACGTTCTATTGGACCTTATTCATTAATTACTCAACAACCTTTAGGTGGTAAAGCACAATTTGGAGGTCAGCGTTTTGGAGAGATGGAAGTTTGGGCTCTTGAAGCATATGGTGCATCAAGTATCTTAAGAGAAATCTTAACTGTTAAGTCTGATGATGTAATGGGTAGAGCTAAAACTTACGAGGCAATCGTAAAAGGTGAAACTATGCCAGAACCAGGTTTACCAGAATCTTTTAACGTATTAATGCATGAACTAAAAGGTTTAGGTTTAGACGTTAGATTAGAAGAATAAAATTTTTTCAGTAACCAGTTTTCAGTAGTGATGAGCATTTTGCGAAACCTACTGAAAATTGTATACTGCCAACTGAATACTTATTAAAAGACATGGCAAGAAATCAAGAGAAGTACACTGTAAAAAAGTTTGACAAAATCTCAATAGGTTTATCATCACCAGAAGCTATTTTAGAAATTTCTAAAGGTGAAGTTTTAAAACCTGAAACTATAAATTACCGTACGCACAAACCAGAAAGAGATGGTTTATTTTGTGAGCGTATTTTTGGTCCTGTAAAGGATTATGAATGTGCTTGTGGAAAGTACAAAAGAATTCGTTACAAAGGTATTGTTTGTGACCGATGTGGAGTTGAAGTAACAGAAAAGAAAGTACGTAGAGATAGAGTAGGACATATTAATTTAGTAGTTCCTGTAGCTCATATTTGGTACTTTAGATCATTACCTAACAAAATGGGATACCTTTTAGGCTTACCGTCTAAAAAGTTAGATATGATTATTTACTACGAACGTTATGTAGTAATACAACCAGGTATTGCAAAAAATGTTGAAGGTGGTCCATTAAGAAAAATGGATTTCTTAACAGAAGAAGAATATTTAGATATTGCAGACGAATTACCACAAGATAACCAATATTTAGATGATACTGACCCAAACAAGTTTATCGCTAAAATGGGTGCAGAATGTTTAATAGATTTATTAGCACGTATCGATTTAGATGGGTTGTCTTTTGAATTAAGACATAAAGCAAATACAGAAACGTCTAAACAACGTAAAACTGAAGCTTTAAAACGTTTAAATGTTGTTGAAGCATTTAGAGATTCTCAAAAAAATAGAGAGAATAAACCAGAATGGATGATTATGAAGGCGATTCCAGTAATTCCACCAGAATTACGTCCTTTAGTTCCATTAGATGGTGGTCGTTTTGCTACTTCAGATTTAAATGACTTGTATAGAAGAGTAATTATCAGAAATAATCGTTTAAAAAGATTAGTTGAGATAAAAGCTCCAGAAGTTATTTTACGTAATGAAAAACGTATGTTACAAGAATCTGTAGATTCATTGTTTGACAATACGCGTAAATCATCAGCAGTAAAAACTGAATCTAACAGACCTTTAAAATCTTTATCAGATTCATTAAAAGGTAAACAAGGACGTTTCCGTCAAAATTTATTAGGAAAACGTGTAGATTATTCTGCTCGTTCTGTAATTGTTGTTGGACCAGAATTAAAGCTATCGGAATGTGGTATTCCTAAAGAGATGGCAGCAGAACTTTACAAGCCTTTTGTAATTAGAAAACTAATTGAAAGAGGAATTGTAAAAACTGTAAAATCTGCAAAGAAAATAATAGATAGAAAAGAACCAGTTGTTTGGGATATTTTAGAAAATGTAATTAAAGGACATCCTGTTTTATTAAACAGAGCCCCTACTTTACACAGACTTGGTATACAAGCTTTCCAACCAAAATTAATTGAAGGTAAAGCAATACAATTACACCCTTTAGTGTGTACAGCCTTTAATGCCGATTTTGATGGGGATCAAATGGCGGTTCACTTACCATTAGGACCAGAAGCTATTTTAGAAGCGCAAATATTAATGTTGGGCTCTCATAATATTTTAAATCCTGCAAATGGTGCGCCAGTAACAGTTCCTTCTCAGGATATGGTACTTGGTTTATATTACATGACAAAAGAAAGAATTTCTACTCCAGAAGTACCTATTAAAGGAGAAGGATTAACTTTTTATTCACCAGAAGAAGTAACGATTGCTTTTAACGAAGAAATGGTAGACTTAAATGCTGGTATTAAAGTAAGAACTTATGATGTTGATGAAAACGGAAACCAAGTTCGTAAGATTATAAAAACTACTGTTGGTAGAGTTTTATTTAACGAAGTTGTTCCTCCTGCTGCAGGATATATCAATGAAGTATTGACTAAGAAAAATTTACGTGGAATTATTGGTGGTATTTTAAAAGCTACTGATATCCCTACAACAGGAGAATTCTTAGATCAAATAAAAAATATGGGATATAAATTTGCTTTCCAAGGTGGTTTATCTTTCTCATTAGGGGATATTATTATTCCAGTTGAAAAACAATCTATGATTGATGAAGCTAATAAAGAAGTGGATTTAATTGTAGGAAACTATAACATGGGTATGTTAACGCAAAAAGAGCGTTACAATCAGGTAATTGATGTTTGGGGTTCTACCAACAACAGATTAACTGAATTGTCTATGAAAAATTTACGTGAAGATCAACAAGGTTTCAACTCAGTATATATGATGCTTGATTCTGGTGCAAGGGGTTCTAAAGAGCAAATTCGTCAGTTAACAGGTATGCGTGGATTAATGGCGAAACCTAAAAAATCTACAGCTGGTGGTGGAGAAATTATTGAGAATCCAATTCTTTCTAACTTTAAGGAAGGTTTATCAATTCTTGAATACTTTATTTCTACGCACGGTGCACGTAAAGGACTTGCAGATACCGCTTTAAAAACGGCAGATGCTGGTTACTTAACACGTAGATTAGTAGATGTTTCTCAAGACGTTATTATTAACGAAGAAGATTGTGGTACATTAAGAGGTTTAGAAGTTAGTGCTTTAAAGAAAAATGATGAGATTGTAGAATCTTTATCAGACAGAATTGAAGGAAGAATTTCTCTAAACGATGTTTTCGACCCTTTAACAGATGAGTTGTTATTAGAAGCTAATCAATCAATAACATTTAAATTAGCAGATAAAGTTGAAGCTTCTGGAATTGATGCTGTTCATGTAAGATCTGCATTAACTTGTGAATCTTCTAAAGGTATTTGTGCAAAATGTTATGGTCAAAGTTTATCAACTCGTAACAAAGTACAAATTGGTGAAGCAGTTGGTGTAATTGCAGCGCAATCTATTGGAGAGCCTGGTACACAGTTAACATTACGTACATTCCACGTTGGTGGGGTTGCAGGAAACATATCAGAAGAAAATAAATTAATTGCTAAACATGAGGGTAGAGTTGTTATAGACGATTTACGTTCGGTAGTAGGTAAGGATAGTGATGGTAATGAAATTGATATTGTAATTTCTAGAACTGCAGAGATTAAGATTATTGATAAGAAAACAGATATTACTTTAAGTACAAACATACTTCCTTATGGATCTATCATTTTTGATAAGGATAGAAAATCTATTAAAAAAGGAGATGTAATTGTTCAATGGGATCCATTTAACGGTGTAATTGTTTCTGAATTTGAAGGAAAAGTTAAGTTTGACAATTTAGAGCAAGGTATTAACTACTCTGTTGAAATTGATGAGCAAACAGGTTTCCAAGAAAAAGTAATGATCGATTCTAAGAACAAGAAATTGATTGCTTCTTTAATTATTGAAGATAAAGACGGTAATGCTTTACGTTCTTACAGTTTACCTTTAGGTGCTCACTTAATGGTTAGTGATGGAGATAAAGTTGTAGCTGGACATACATTAGTTAAAATTCCTAGAAAGTCTGGTAAAGCAGGCGATATTACAGGAGGTTTACCACGTGTAACAGAGTTATTTGAAGCACGTAATCCTTCGAATCCATCTGTAGTTTCAGAAATTGATGGTGTTGTTTCTTTTGGAAAAATTAAACGTGGAAATAGAGAGATTATTGTTGAATCTAAAACAGGTGAAGTTAGTAAGTATTTAGTAAAACTTTCTAATCAAATTTTAGTTCAAGAAAACGACTTTATTAAAGCAGGTATGCCTTTATCTGATGGAGCAACAACTCCTTCTGATATTTTAAGAATTCAAGGTCCATCGGCAGTGCAAGAATACTTAGTAAATGAAATACAAGAAGTATATCGTTTACAAGGTGTGAAAATTAACGACAAGCATTTCGAAGTTGTTGTTCGTCAAATGATGCGTAAAGTTAGAATTATTGATTCTGGAGATACCTTATTCTTAGAAAATCAACTAATTCATAAAAATGACTTTATCGAAGAAAATGATGCAATTTACGGAATGAAAGTTGTTGAGGATGATGGAGATTCTGAAAACTTAAAACCAGGTCAAATTATTACTGCACGTCAATTAAGAGATGAAAATTCTTTATTAAGAAGAAATGATAAGAACTTAGTTACGGCAAGAGATGCTAAACCGGCAACGGCAGAGCAAGTTTTACAAGGTATTACTAGAGCATCATTACAAACTAAATCGTTTATTTCTGCAGCTTCTTTCCAAGAAACTACAAAAGTATTAAACGAGGCGGCTGTTAGTGGTAAAATAGATACTTTAGAAGGATTAAAAGAGAATGTGATCGTTGGTAAGAGAATTCCTGCAGGAACAGGTATGAGAGCTTATGAGCGCATTTTAGTAGGTCCTAAAGATGAAATAGAAAAGAGTTTCTAAATAATAACGTGTAAACGTTTAAGTGTTTAAAAGTTGAATTGTTTACTGTAATTAAAGTTATAGTATTCAATTCAACTTTTTTATTTAATGTATCCTCGAGCGCAGTCGAGAGGTTCTCATAAGGTCTCGACTGCGCTCGACCTGACAAAAATTTACAAGATGGAAGAAAATCAAAATAAAGAAGGTCAATTAAATATAGAATTAGATCAAGAAATTGCAGAAGGCACGTATTCTAATTTGGCAATTATAAATCATTCTATGTCAGAATTCATTGTTGATTTTATTAATATTATGCCTGGAGTACCAAAGGCAAAGGTAAAATCTAGAATTATTTTAACTCCGCAACATGCAAAAAGATTAACAAAAGCATTATCTGATAATGTAAGGAAATTTGAACAAGCGCATGGTGAAATTAAAGATTATGAGCAACCACCAATCCCAATGAATTTTGGACCAACTGGTAAAGCTTAATTAGCTTAGATATCTTTAAAACTAAGAATAATGAAGCCGTCTCAATACCAGTTGAAACGGCTTTTTTTATATTTTTATAACGTAGCCTTATCCGAGTATGTTTTCAAATATGTAAATATCATGAAGGCCTTGTAGATTTTTAGACGCTTTCATTTAAATAAAAGTTTCTATTTGCCTTTTACTTTGTTTTAAAACATCGTAATATAAAAAATCTATAATTTCAGGTTTAGAATAAATTATTGGTCTAATAGACCAACTATGATCTCCTTTCTTTACTGAGTATAGATAATAAGATTTTCCTATATTTTTTAATTTATCAGCGATAGCTTTAGATCCATATAGAACTAAATAGCCCTCAGATTTCTTGCTGCAATAGTGATGAGATGCCACATTATAAGGAACTATTTTATCGTTAATTCCATGAAAAAGTTGTGTAGGAATTGCGTTTTGATGTGTAATGTTTTCAATAGTTGTTACCGCTCCAGCCATACTTATGATACCAGCAAATTTAAAATCAGATGGTAGAATTTTGTTATTGTAAACATATGCTAGGTTTAGAATAGCTTCTGCACCAGCACTAGTACCAATGAGTATAATTTTGCGAGCATCAATATTATATTTTTCTTTATGATCTATAATAAATTTAACGGCTAAACTAATGTCTTCCGATGCATCATTAAATGCATTAATTTTATCAGTAGAATTCGTAGCGCACCCAAACCCAATATTTTGCATTGTTAAACGATAAGATACAGAGGCTACAGCATAACCTCGCCCTGCCATTTGTTTTGCAAACCGCACTACATTTTTACTGTTTCTTTTTCCCCCAGAAAAACCACCACCGTGTACGTAGATTAATAGAGGTAATTCACCTTCTGCTTTTCTAGGTTTATAGAAATCAAATTTTAATTTTTTTGCATAATTAATAGTCTTGTATGTAGATGTTTTTTTAGAAACACTAAAACCTTTATCAAGATATAAAACTTGAGAATAACTTAATTTAAAACTAAATAGCAGTAGAAATAGAATACTATACTTCATAAAAAAAGACAACAAGTTTATAAGGCATTCTTTATTCTTTCATATATGCGTCTTAAATTTGCATATAAAAAAGCGTTGGTTTTAACATAATAAAATGAAATAAAACACACGCAAACTAAGAATAAAATAGCTCCAATTACACCCTGTATAGGGTTTAAATTTTTGCCAATAATAGTATTTAAACCAATACCTGTAAAACTTCCATAAATAATTATAAAATGAATTACATAAATAGAGAGTGTTTTTTGTCCGATTTTTAATATTAAAGGTTTCTTTAAATACCTCTCTAAAGAATAGAAAAAAGCAAAGTAAATTAAAACATTACCTAATCTTGTAAATAAGTAATTATAGCCAGCAGATTGTAAAAATACTTTTATGTGGGTAAGCCTATATATAAATGTTAAAATGTGAGAAGAGTAAAATATTAATATAAAACCTGTTATAAAAAAAAAGGCAATAATAATTGTTTTAAATTTTGGTTTCTTTAAGTATCCATGAAATAGAGTTGCAATAAAAGACCCAAATGCTACATAGCCAAACCATGGTATTATAGTGAAAATAGAACCGTTTGCTTTAGAAACGAAATTATTGAAAACCAATGGGATGTTTTCAAAATTTACATCAAAATATAAACGTTCAGTTAAAAAAATTATAAAACCTAAAAGTAAGTTGATAATAGAAAATAAGATTGTTTTTTTATTACATAGATAGTAAAGTGAAACAATTAATATTAAACTTAATCCTATACATTGCAATACATCAATTACTAAAAAATAGGTATCAAAATCTCCGGTAACCCATCGTAAAAAAGGACTACGAATTAGATACCCAACAAAAATTAAAAAAAAACCTCTGATAAGTCCTTTCCTCATCCTTAAATTTGTCTCTCCTTTTTCTTTCGCTTTCAGAAGTAGGTAAGTAAAAATAAGTCCAGAGATAGTAAAAAATGTTGGAGCTGTAATACCTCTAAAATAAGACCACACAGAAAATGGGATTGAATTTAGGTCTCTATATTGTGTTGCTAATAGTGTATCTATAAAATGACCTTGCAACATCATTAATATTGCAAAAGCTCTAATAATATCAATAAAATAAAGTCTTTTTTTATTCACGTAATTTGAGATTTCTAAATTAAAATAAATAACCTTTTTAAAAATGAAGTGTTTATTTATCTTTTTATCAAAAACAATAAAAATAAACTAAATTTATTTGTTTCTGATAAAATTCAATAATAAAAAGGAATTTAAATTAGATTTTTCTTGTTCTATTTATCAACCAAAAATCTGCTAAAACCAATGCTGTTAAAGCTTCTACTATTGGCACGGCTCTAGGAACCACACAAGGATCGTGTCTCCCTTTACCAGTAATTTCTGTAAGATCTCCTTCAGAATCTATTGTTTGTTGATTGGTCATAATTGTAGCAACTGGTTTAAAGGCAACCCTAAAGTAGATATCCATACCATTGCTAATTCCGCCTTGTATTCCTCCAGATAAATTTGATTGTGTAGAACCATCTGCATTAAAAATATCGTTGTGATCAGAACCTTTCATTCTTGCTCCACAAAATCCACTACCAAATTCAAAACCTTTAACGGCATTAATTGAAAGCATTGCTTTGCCTAATTCTGCATGTAATTTATTAAAAATAGGTTCTCCTAAACCCACAGGAACATTTTGTGCTACGCAGGTAATTGTACCCCCAATTGTGTCTCCAGCTTTTCTGATTTCCTGAATTTTGGCAATCATTTTTTCTGCTGAAGCTTCATCCGGACAGCGAATAATATTATTTTCTGTTTTGGAAAAATCTAAATCTTGATAAGGTTTATCAATAAAAATATCACCAACAGATGAAGTAAAAGCATTAATATTTATATGTGCAATTAGTTGTTTAGCTAAAGCACCTGCAACAACCCAGTTTGCAGTTTCGCGAGCAGAACTTCTTCCACCGCCTTTATGATCTCTAACTCCAAATTTTTTATCATAAGTAAAATCAGCGTGAGAAGGTCTATAAACATTGGTGTTATGATTGTAATCCTTACTTTTTTGATTGGTGTTTTTAATTACAAAACCAATAGAAGTACCTGTGGTTTTTCCTTCAAATATTCCAGAAAGGAACTCAACAGTATCTGGTTCTTTACGTTGTGTAACTATTTTAGATTGACCAGGTTTACGTCTGTTCAATTCTTCTTGAATAGCATCAAAATCTAATTCTAATCCGGCAGGAAATCCATCTATTACTCCGCCAATTGCAGGTCCATGAGATTCACCGTAAGTTGTAACTTTTAAAAGATTTCCAAAAGAATTAAAAGACATATGTTTTAAATTATAATTTGAAGCAAATATAGTAAACAATCTACAAGAATTCATAAAAAGTAGTGTGTCTAAATGATTTCTAATTTTTATTTTAATTAAATACATACTGGTAAACAGGTAGATATAAAATATTTTAAATGATATTCAAAAAAAATAAAAAATAATTTTTCTATAACGAAAAAGCGTTATATATTTGCATCCGCATTCAGGGAATACCTGATGAGACTTCTGGAGAAATGGCAGAGCGGTCGAATGCGGCAGTCTTGAAA
>TARA_R110002167_G_scaffold123850_1_pt1 | contig 17127 bp, 13 predicted proteins | sample TARA_R110002167 | Tara Oceans TARA_R110002167 (sample SAMEA4398238) | marine metagenome | biome: Polar Biome; feature: [MES] marine water layer (ENVO:01000295) within the mesopelagic zone...; material: water (ENVO:00002006), including particulate matter (ENVO:01000060) such... | reverse complement strand
CCCGTTAGCTCTGAAAGTAAATAAGTTTCATATATAGAGGATTGCTGGCAACGTTGCGGCTAAAAAGCGTTGCCATCCCGCAGGGTGGCTATGATTTTTTAGCCATTGTTGGCATTTCGTTTTTTTATTTCTTCTAAATTATATGATTCTTTATCAACTTCGAATTCGGTTTCGTAAACACCCCAATCCATATACTCATAATAAATAGTCTTTGCTTCGAAATGAGATTCTGCGTAAAAGGAATGAACAATTTTAGAGTTTGGTTCGAGTAAAGTTCTTGATTCAGCACCTAATTCACCTGAAAAACACAGCATGGGTAAATCTTCAGGGTTATTCCATATGTCATGCTTTATTTTAGCCATTTATTTTTTCAAAATCTTTAAAAGAGTTAAATAACTCTTTATGATTATAGTCTAATTCCTTACTTTTTTCTTTAAACAGATTGACAACTAAAGACCAATTTTCCTTTTCCATTTTCCAATAGTCAGTATCACTTGTTAAAACACTTTTTAGTAAATCTCCTTCATAAAAATCCCCCTCAGCCAATTTGTTTTGTTTTAGTTCATCTATTGCAAGTGGAATTAGAAAATTTAATCCAATATTTTGTCCAATCATTATCCTTAAATCTTCAATGTCAAAATCCCTAAGTTGCTTTTTTCTTAATTTATGGCAAGTAGTTACTAAATGACTTGAATACTCAGGTTCACTCCAAACAATTTTTTCGAGATTTTCCAAAGATTTATTTTTCCAATTATTTTCTAATTTCATCTGGTCAGTCCTAATGAATGCCAACAATTGTATATAAACAAGTTTAGCAGGGAAGTTACGTATATATCGACTATGTACCCAGCTCCTTTGCTTAGTTTTCCCATGTCAAATTAAGGATTTCGGTCAAGAAATCCAGTAAATGGTTCTTATTTTATTACAGAAACGGCCAAAATTGAATCGTAAATCTTCGAAATAGTGGAGTTACGATAACCTCACACCACCTGAACCAACTTAAAAAAAATACTACTTAGGTAAAGCCTTATAAGTTTCCCACCATCTCCTCCAAGAACTTCTTGTCTTCAGCATCAAAAGTAGCTAACTGATCGGAATCAATATCCAGCACCGCGATAATTTCATTTCCTTTGGATACAGGTACCACTATCTCTGATTGAGAGGAGGCGCTGCAGGCAATATGACCCGGAAAAGCATTGACATCAGGTACTAGCTGCGTTTCTCCGGTTTCCCAGGCTTTGCCACATACGCCTTTTCCTTTTTGGATCCGGGTACAGGCTACCGGTCCCTGAAAAGGGCCCAAAACCAATTCACCCTTTTTGATTATATAAAAACCCACCCAAAAAAAGCCAAAAGCCTCCTTTAGCACCGCAGCCATATTGGCCATATTGGCGACCAAATCTTCCTCTCCGGAAAGCAAGGCTTTAACTTGTGGCAGAAGGGCTTGGTATATTTCCTCCTTGTTGGCATTTTTCGGCAGGCTAATTTCTTCAGACATGGTGCTTATAAACGGTTAATAAATCCTCTTTAATCGAGTAATGGGCCTCAGGTATGCAGCTTAGTATAGGAGCAGGAATCCCCAATCCAAATTTGGCATTCCCGGTAAATACCCTGGCCTCATCCCATAAATCATTTGCGATAAAATCTCCCAAAACAGCAGCCCCCCCTTCCACAATCAAACTCTGAATGTTTCTGGCATAAAGGTCTGCTACAATTGCTTTGGCATCAATGGAGACATCCATTTTTGCCCATTCGGTCTTTCCGACTGTTTTATTGAGTTGGTGATTGTAGATGATGGTGTCTTGCTTCCCATCAAACAAATGCAAACTTTCCTCCAATTTCAATTCTCTATCGACAACTAACCTCAATGGATCTTTGCCATGCCAATCTCTGGCATTTAGCCGAGGGTTGTCATAGCGGGCGGTATTGGTGCCTACCAAAATGGCATCTTCTTCTGTTCGCCAACGGTGTACTTGCTGCCTGCTTAGCGAATTGCTGATCCACTTGCTGTCAAAGTTGGTTCGCGCCACAAAGCCGTCTTTTGTCTGGGCCCACTTTAGAATTATATAGGGACGCTTTTTTTCCATCTGGGTGAAAAAACGCACATTTTGATTTCTAACGTTCTGTTCAAGAACTCCGGTAGTTACCCTTATTCCTGCTTGCTCCAACTTCTGAATTCCTTTTTTTTCTACCAATGGATTGCTGTCCACGGCGGCAATGATGACCTCCTTCAATTGATACTTGACAATTAAATCTGCACATGGAGGAGTTTTTCCGAAATGTGCACAGGGTTCCAAGCTTACATAGAGGGTGGCCTCTTTTAATAGAGATTTGTCCTTTACGGAAGCAATGGCATTAACCTCTGCATGGGCTTCCCCATATTTTTGATGATACCCTTCGCCAATAATCAAGCTATTGTGTACAATCACACAGCCCACCATTGGGTTTGGACTCACGCTTCCCCTTCCCAATTCTGCCAATTCTATTGCTCTTAGCATGTATTTGATATGCACACTCTCTGTATTCACTTTGGCCATTTTATTCGGATGAGGTGATTTCTTGTAATGTGATCGATTCCAGAGATAAGGTACTGTCAGGGTAAGTCATAAGATTAAAAGTAGTGTCCACATATCCACTGGGAGCCTCTATTTTGAAAAGGTATTCATCTTCAGGTAAACCGCTGAGAAAGAAACCGCCATCATCAGAGGTAAGTGTACTAAAGGTGTCTGTTGCTGATATAGCAAAAACATGAGGAGCAATATCGACAGGTAGGATCGTACCTGCGATTTCCGATAAGCCGTTGCTAACAAAAGCCCTGAAATGGGGTACAAAAACATAATCACCATTTTGGTCAGCTACTACAGATTGTATCAGGTCAAGATCCAATATGATGTCATAAGAGTAGCCACTTTCAATAGTAATGTCCAGATCCAGTTCCAGAAGTTCTTCTATATCAGGAGTCATGCTCATGTCTATTCGCTCCTCATCTTTGATCAAGTAGACCTCTTCGCCTAGGAGAAATCTGATTTTAGAAATATTACCGGATTGTAATTCTGTTCGGCCCACGAGCAGCTGGGTTTCGTCGATCAAGGCACTGACAAGCACCATATTGCTGGCCGCTTGATAGGGAATACTGACCCAGTTGGCATTGTCCTCACTTCCCCGACTTCCAGCAGGCAGGATTTCCACGCCTTCCACTTCCACCCATACTTCATCAAAGTCTCCGGGTGCATCAATCAGCAAGATATTTACCAAGGATCGGGTCTCGGAAGGTTCAGTGCAGCCTGTGCATAGCGCACCAAAAAGGACAAGCAGGAACAAATAAATTGTGTTTTTTATCATAAGATGAGATTTGCCATGGTTTGAATGAATACCTCCTCGTGCGGGTTTGACATTTATTTTTTCCAAATCTTACTGTCTTCAGTGATATGCCAGTATTCACCATTGGAAACAGACGGACTGGAAATTTTAAACCAAGATTGGGTGGCTTCAATTTCCACCTTGGTTAGGCTAGTATCAACGTTTAATTCAGATAAATTGTTGGTATACCGTCCATTTCCTGCAAAAAACTTCTTTTCTGCATCATAGAGTTTCCTCAGCTCATTTTTGATTTTTTCATTGGGATCAACTTGAAAAGCCTGCTTTCCCTCCCCAACAATGATCTTCGAAAACTGTAAATATCCCCAACGTTCCGGAAGGTGCATATTGATTGGACCCATGGGTGACCAAACCCAATTGTCTTCAGGAAATGATTTACCGGTTTTGGGATTAATAACTTTTTTATACCCATTGGAATTGGGTGCTATTTGCCATTGAACCCTCGAAAAATTAATGCGCCATTGTTCACCATCAGCCGGGGCTTTATAGGATGGGCCGGATTGGGAAAGGCTTTTCCAAGGGATGGCCATTTCTATGGACCAATAGTCGTCTAAATCTGTAGGATCATTGATGGTTCCACTCAGGTGGATGGCATATTCTAGATCGTTGATATTCCATCCATTGATTGGTTTACCACCGTTTTTGTAAGGCTTGGTCAAAAGTAAGTCCCAGAGTGTCCCCAAGGCATTGACCTCAATTTCATAATAGTTGTGGGTGTCTCCATCAGGATCTATAAACACTTCTATGTCATTCTCATGAAAGATGACGGATTCTCTTTCAGTATAAGTGGCCCAGATGTTTTTTTCATATAATTTGACACCTATGTATAAATTTTCTTGATCCCAAAGCATTTTCATTTGGGTCAGTTGATTGGGAGTGGGCAAGTCAGGGCCTTGAATATCCAAAAAGGGCTCGGACCAATCTGCGGCTTGCCATGCGGATTCATTTAGTTGGCCATCTACTATGGGCTTTTCCGAAACTTGATAGGCTACGTAACTTCTAGGTTGGGGGATTTCCTGAGAGATTGCGTGAAATTGTAAGCTTAAAAGGGCTAGTAATGTTAGTGGTCGTTTGAACATATTTTTGACATTAAATTGCTGCAAATATACAATAAGTAATAGAATGAACAGGCTTAGATGAGGCGTTAATCAATGAATGAGGATGCTGGCTTACTTATCCATGATATTGCCCGTTGAAAACCTGTAAAAGTTACTTTGGCAAAATCTATCTGGTTTTCATCAAAATTATTGTATTATTTGTTGTTGCTTTAAAGTGTAAATTGTACATCTGCTTTAAAGATTGAATAAAAGTAAAACTAGTGTTGGCAACGAATATGAGCAAAATAAAATTAAATAAAATCGGAATTTTCGTCTTTTTTATTCCGGTGATTTTCATTTTTTCATGTAATAGTGAAAATAATGCCGGTAAGAAGGTACAAGAAATCAAGGAGTTTCCGGTAATAGAAGTGGTGGCATCAGACACCATATTATACAGAGATTATGTGGCAGATATCAAAGCGATACAAAACGTGGAGTTAAGGGCTCGGGTACAGGGATTTCTGGAAAAAGTTAATGTGGATGAAGGCCAGGAGGTTAAGAAAGGTCAAATTCTCTTCAAAACCAACGAGCAAGAGTATAAAGCGGAACTAGCCAAAGCCAAGGCAAATCTTGAAAGTGCCAAAGCGGAAGCCAAGGTGATCGAATTTGAGGTGGAGCGATTGAAAATCATGGTGGACAATAATGTAATCTCAGCGTCAGAATTGAACCTCACCAAGGCAAAATACGATGCTGTATTGGCCAAAATTGAGGAAGCAAAATCTGCCATGGACAATGCTGCAGTGCAGCTTTCGTATACCAATATCAGAGCTCCTTTTGATGGGATCATTGATAGAATACCTTTAAAAACCGGTAGTTTGGTAGACCAAGGAAGCTTGTTTACCACTGTTTCTAACATTAGTTCCGTCCATGTCTATTTCAATGTATCAGAAAAGGAATATTTGGAATATATCAAATCAAAGGATGAAACTACAGAAAACAATGTGGTCCAATTGGTGCTTGCCGATGGCGCTCCATATCCTTATGAGGGAATTATTGAAACCATGCAAGGAGAATTCAATGCCAATACCGGTTCCATAGCCTTTAGGGCCTTGTTTCCCAACCCCAGTAAAATCTTGAAACATGGGGCTACGGGCAAGATTATTCTAACCAATAAAATCAGAAATGCCATCATTATCCCTCAGAAGGCAGTATTTGAAATTCAAGACAGAAGCTTTGTTTATATAGTGAAGGCAGACAATCAGGTGGAAATGCGTAGCATTATTCCGAGAGCAAGGTTTTCCCATTATTATATTATAGAGTCAGGTTTGGAAGAGGGTGAGCGTCTTGTTTTTGAAGGTATCCAAAATGTCAAGGATGGCATGACCATTCAGCCGAAAATGATCGCAGGAGAAACCGAAATCCCTGTGACTAAAAATGACGATACCATTGCAGAAGTAATGCCTACCAGTACAGAAAAATAAGCTATGTTTGATTTATTTATAAAAAGGCCGGTTTTATCGCTGGTGATATCCCTTTTCTTTGTGTTACTGGGATTGTTATCTTTTTTTACTTTGCCGGTAGAACTTTTCCCGGATATTGCCCCTCCATCTGTATCCATTCGTGCCAAATACAGGGGAGCGAATGCAGAAGTGGCAGCCAAGACAGTGGCTACTCCTCTTGAAAAAGTAATCAATGGTGTGCCGGGAATGACTTACATGACCTCCGTAAGTAGTAATAGGGGTACAGTAGTCATCAAAGTGTATTTTCAAGCCGGCGTTGATCCGGATCTGGCAGCGGTAGAGATTCAGAATAGGGTTTCTACGGTGGTCAATGACCTGCCGGAAATTGTTACCAAAGCCGGGGTAACGGTGGAAAAGCAAGTGGAAGGCTTGCTCATGTACATCAATGTGGCCAGTGAGGACCCTTCATTAGACGAAGCCTTTATCTATAATTTCACAGATCTCAATGTGCTTCAAGAACTGCAGCGGGTGGATGGTGTAGGCCTTGCCGAAATCATGAGTACCAAGGATTACTCCATGAGGATTTGGCTCAAGCCTGACCGCATGACGGCTTATAAAGTGGCCACAGATGATGTTATCGCAGCCATCAATAATCAGAATGTGGAGGCAGCCCCCGGTCAGTTAGGGATCAGCTCCGGTAAAGACATGCAAATGTTACAGTATGTCCTTAAATACACCGGGAAATTTTATGAACCCAAACAATATGAAAACTTGGTCATCAGGGCCAATCCTGATGGATCTATTTTAAGGTTAAAAGACATTGCGGATGTAGAATTTGGAAACCTGAATTACGGTAGGATTGCCAAAATGGACGGTAAGCCTGCCGCCTCTGTGATGGTTATTCAGCGTCCCGGATCCAATGCCAGTGAGGTCATTGCCAATGTCAAAGAGAAAATTGAACAAATTAAGCAGGACAACTTCCCTTCAGGGATGGATTATAAAATATCCTATGATGTGTCCAGGTTTTTGGATGCTTCCATTCATGAGGTATTGGTGACTTTGGTAGAAGCATTTATTCTTGTTTTTATTGTGGTGTTTATTTTCCTTCAGGATTTTCGCTCCACCCTTATCCCTACACTTGCAGTGCCGGTAGCCCTGATCGGGACCTTGTTTTTTATGCAGTGGTTGGGTTTTTCTATCAACCTGCTCACTTTATTTGCACTGGTATTGGCCATAGGGATAGTGGTGGATAATGCCATTGTGGTGGTGGAAGCTGTCCATGCCAAAATGGAGAAGGAAGGGCTGGCGCCGCGGGCGGCAACATTCGCCGCCATGAAAGAGATCAGTGGGGCCATTATTGCCATTACCATGGTGATGTCTGCAGTATTTGTACCGGTGGCATTTATGTCAGGGCCTGTCGGGGTCTTTTATAGACAGTTTTCCTTGACCTTGGCCATAGCCATCTTTATTTCCGGAGTCAATGCACTGACATTAACCCCTGCACTTTGTGCGATCTTGCTTCAAAATCACTATGGAGAAGAAAAGAAACAAACTTTGTTGCAGCGTTTCTTCAATGGTTTCAACCATTATTACAATTTCTTTGAAAATAAATACCTACAATATGTCACCTTCTTGGTGCCTCGAAAAGGAGTTACCACACTTATATTGCTCTTTTTCTTTGTGGCCACCTGGGGTGTAAGTAAAATCCTGCCAACAGGCTTTATTCCTACAGAGGATCAAAGCATGGTGTATGTCAATGTAACCACTCCTGTTGGTGCAACAGTAGAAAGAACTGAAAAGGTTTTGGATGAATTGATTCATAAACTGGAAGGAAATGAGGCGGTAGCTTCTGTTTCCAGTTTGGCAGGTTACTCACTTGGAAATGGTCTTTCCGGTGCCTCATATGGGATGGCGATGGTCAACTTGAAATCATGGGATGAGAGGAAGGACCTGCCCATTCAGCAGACCTTGGATGAATTTGAAAAACTTGGTGAGGAAATTTCTGATGCGAAAATTAGTTTCTTCTTACCTCCCACAGTTTCCGGTTTTGGTAACTCCAGTGGTTTTCAGATGAAAGTTCTTGACCAAACAGGGACAGGTAATCTGGAGCGTTTGTCCACAGTTACCAATGATTTGGTCGAAGAGCTGATGGCCAGCCCTGAGATAGGATTTGCGTATACCGACTTTGACCCTACTTTTCCTCAGTTTCTTATCAGGATTGATCAGGATCAGGCAGCGAAAAATGGGGTGACCATAGCCAAAGCCCTAGGCACCATGCAGGTATTATTAGGTGGGCAATTCGTTTCTGATTTTGTCCGCTTTGAGCAGATGTATGATGTGATGTTACAAGCCGGGCCGGAATACCGAGCCAAGCCCGAAGATGTAATGGCCCTTCAAGTGAAAAATAATGTGGGAGAAATGGTGCCCATCTCCTCGTTCCTGACCATGGAAAAAGCCTACGGACCGGAGCAGTTAACCAGATTCAATATGTACAATTCAGCTACAGTAAAAGGTTCCGCTGCTCCTGGGTACAGTAGTGGAGATGTGATTGCAGCCATTGAAAGAGTAACAGCCGAAAAACTGCCACAAGGATATAATCATGATTGGTATGGCATGTCCAGAGAAGAGGTGACCTCAGGAAATCAGGCCATCGTTATTTTCTTGATCTGTTTGTTGTTTGTCTATTTAATTCTTTCCGCTCAATATGAAAGTTTCCTTTTACCACTTCCGGTAATTTTATCCCTTCCGGTGGGAGTATTTGGAGCCTTCATTTCTCTATACTTACTGGGCTTGCAAAACAATATCTATGCACAAGTAGCATTGATCATGCTCATTGGTCTATTAGGTAAAAATGCCATATTGATTGTGGAATTTGCCATACAGAAAAGAGAAGCAGGGCATTCTGTGATACAAGCCGCTGTGGAAGGATCTGTGACCAGACTACGGCCTATACTAATGACTTCCTTTGCCTTTATAGCAGGATTGTTGCCTTTGGCAATGGCCACAGGTGCCGGAGCATTGGGTAACCGATCCATTGGTACGGCTGCTGCAGGTGGAATGTTAATCGGGACCATATTCGGATTGATCATCATTCCGGGACTGTATGTGATTTTCGCTCATTTTACTTTCCAAAAAGTGGAAGAAAATGAAAAGCCAACTTCAGAAAAGAAAGATAACACTCAAGTATCTTTTTCAAATAATTGAACAAATACTCCATGTTTTTAAAAAATAAATTGATCCTTCGTCTTTCCATAGGCATCCTAGCGATGGTATCGGTGTTTGCCTGTAAAAGTATTGAGGCTCCGGTGATGCCTGAAATGGAGCCACTTCCCGAAACCTTTTTAGATATAGAGGATTCTGCCAGTATTGGTGACATTTCTTGGGAGGAGTTCTTCAATGATCCAAATTTGGTAAGCCTAATTGAAACAGGGCTTGAGAATAACTTGGATATCCTTACAGCTTTAGAGAGAATAGAGATTGCCAGGTCTCAGTATAGAATTACTAAAGGGCAAATGTATCCTACCTTAAATGGGATGGTCCGTTACCGATCCGGTGATATTCGCCCCAACTTGTTTAGTGGCACCATCAATGGTGACAGAAATGTTGTCAACAGAACTGAGAATAATTTCATAGGCTTTCAGAGTACTTGGGAAATTGATATTTGGGGAAAAGTAAAAAATAGAAAGGAAGCAGATTACGAAAAATTTCTAGCTACAGGTATGGGGAGACACCTGGTGGTCACCGATATGGTGGCTGAGATTTCAAGAATTTATTATCAATTGTTGGGCTTAGACATTCAGCTCGAAACCATCAATAGAAATATTGAGTACCAAGAGATGGCCTTGGAGCTGATTAAAATTCAGAAAATGGCCGGTAGGGCTACAGAGTTGGCTGTGCAGCAATTTTCTGCCCAGTTGCTCTCTACAAAAAGTCTTTCATATGAGAAGCAACAGGAGATCATTGAAACGGAAAATAGGCTTAACTTTATAATTGGCCGGTTTCCTCAACCTATTGAAAGGGCCTCTTCATTGTTGGAAATCAAACTTCCCTATGGGATGGAAGCCGGTTTGCCATCAGACATGTTGCTTCGAAGACCTGATATCCGTCAAGCGGAACATGAGCTGAGGGCAAGTAATTTTAATGTAGAGGCAGCTAGAAAAGAGTTTTTACCTTCCTTAAGTCTAACCCCCTATGTAGGATTGAATGATGAGAGTCTTCCGGCTGCGTTGGAAATGCCCGGTGGCTTGACCATTGGAATATTGGGTGGTTTGACAGCCCCAATATTTGCTCAAAACCGTATCAGAGCGGGTTACGATCAATCCATAGCCTCCAATAAAATTGCCTTATACAATTATCAAAAGCGCATATTGGATGGTTACCAAGAAGTGTCAAGTAAACTTCAGCGTGTGGGAAATCTAAGAAATATTTACAGCCTCAGAGATGAAGAAACAGCAGTCTTGCTCAATGCAGTTTCTACGGCCAACGAATTATTCCGTGGTGGATATGCTACTTATTTGGAGGTGATTACGGCTCAATCAAGAGTTCTGGAGGCAGAGCTGGACAAGACCAATACAAGGATTGAAATGTTCCTCACTGTAGTGGATCTTTACCGTGCATTGGGAGGTGGTTGGAAATAGTCCGGCCATTTCTTTTTTACCTAAGGCTACACTTCGTATTTTTGAAGTGCTATGATGAATTGGGAAAAACTACTATTGCCCGAAGGGTTAAAGCCTTCGGATACGGATCTTCAGAGAAGTCAATTTGAGCGGGATTTTGATCGAATAATTTTTTCCGCTCCTTTTCGAAATCTTCAGGATAAAACCCAGGTTTTTCCCCTTCCTGAAAATGATTTTGTGCACACCAGGCTTACCCATAGTCTGGAAGTTTCCAGTGTGGGCCGCTCATTGGGCAAGTCTACCGGAAAGTTTTTGTTAGACAAGTACCCTGCCTTGGCATCGAAGAAATTGCAGCCTTTTGACATAGGAGGGATTGTGGCAACAGCGGCTTTGGCCCATGATATTGGCAATCCGCCTTTTGGACATGCCGGAGAGGAGGCAATTTCAGATTTCTTTAAGTTTCATACCACCGGCAAACTTTGGCAACAAAAGTGTTCGGAAAATGAATGGGAAGATCTCACCAACTTTGAGGGAAATGCCCAAGGGTTTCGCATGTTGGTGGACAAAGGAAATGGGATGAATATCTCTCCCGCTACGCTGGCGGCATTTACCAAATATCCCAGACCGGCTTGGAGCAAGGCTACTGGTCAAAAGAGAAGAAGCCAGAAGAAGTTTGGGTTTTATACTAGTAACATTACAGATTATGAGCATCTTGCAAAGGGGATGGGCATTCCCAAATTGGCGGAAAATTGCTGGATGAGGCATCCTTTGGCTTTTTTGGTGGAGGCTGCAGATGATATCTGCTACAGTATCATAGATCTGGAAGATGGTTGTACCCTCGGCTTGGTTTCTTTGGAAGAAACGATCTCTCTAATGGCTGGGATAATAGGAGATCGATACGATCCGGAGAAACTTCAAAAATACAGCAGCCCAAAACAAAAACTAGCCATTATGCGCGCCATGGCCATCAGCCGGTTAATTCAGGAAACCTCTGCTGTTTTTGAGGAAAAAGAAGTCGATATCTTAAGTGGGGAGTTTGACCAAGCACTAACTGAAATTATCCCTTCCGCCGAAAATCTGGAGGCCATCACTTCACTCTCGGTTAAAAAAATATATAGGTCCCAGCCTGTGCTGGAAAAGGAGGCTGCCGGATACCAAGTACTGGAAGGCTTGTTGGCTACATTTTCGGAAGCCTTGTTTCATTTTCATTTTTCTAAAGAAAAGTTTTCAGGGCACAATAAGAGCATTTTACGCTTGCTTCCAGAAGAGCTGGAACTTCAAAAATCTAGGGATGCCTATGCCCTAATGAGAGGCCTGTTGGATTTTATATCCGGAATGACAGACAAACATGCCCTCTCACTTTACCGGCGAGTAAAAGGGATCACCATTCCCGGTACCTGAGTTTTGTGTAAGAGAAATTGGAAATCAGGAATGAACTCGTAAGTCCTAAAAAACCAAACTCCCCCTTTTCTTCAAAGGGGAACTAAGGGGATTCCTTCGTAAACACTCAAATATAAGATGCTGAAAAATAGGGGCCTACTAAAATAATTCCCCTAGCCCCCTTCAAAGATGGATCAAAAGGGATTTGTTGAAGAACTGGAATCCCTAAATAAATCGAATTCGTAGGTTAGATTTTGTCAGCATTGTTGCAGAAAAGGCGCAACAATGTCGCCAAAATCAAGATCGAGTAGGTATCCCTGACCACGGGCTTCACCCGTGGCTATTATATTTTCAGCCCTTTAGGCTTCTCCGTTTCTTTCAGGTAGGCTATAATCGAAATCCGATATTAATTATAGTGTAATTGATAGATACGTCTTCAGAAAAAAAGGGATAACAATCTAAGAATATTCACTATTCCAAAATTTGTTTAAAACCCTATTTTCCGTGACTCCTGTATTAAGAGGGAGTTGCAAGAAATGGTATTTTAGTGTTGAATGGTTAGAATTTATGTGGGCCATAGAAATGATAAATCAGGTACGTACGCGTAAATGCCCGAAAAACCAAACTCCCCCTTTATTTCAAAGGGGGACAAAGGGGGATTTTTTCATAAACATTCTAAAATAATAGCTTAAGAATAATACTTTTCGACACTGTCGGCACAAACACTTCTTCCTTTATCGGCGGTTGAGCGGAGTCGAAGCCATAAAAATAGATGTCTGTTTTACATACTCTGAATTTGCTTAACATCTCTTAGAAAAAAGGACAAAATTCAATAATTAATAAGGCTATTTACCCAGCTCAAAAGCAATAACTTGAACAAAGGCCCTATTTAAAACTGCCAAATAAGTGTTTATCTTAGTCTCAGTAGGCCAAGTGCATAGATTTTCTTCAATTGCCATACATATACCCCTGTTTTCTATTAACTTTACGGCTTCGTTTTGGACAGATTACAAATGTCCTAAAAATTAAGACGCATCAACACACAGATAATATTTTCTAATTACAGTGAAGAAATATCAGGAGTTTAAACAGGTAGATTATCCCAAAATAGGGGAGGACGTATTGGCTTTTTGGAAAAACAATGCCGTTTTTGAAAAATCCATTAGCAATAGGGAGGGAGCACCTGCCTATACCTTTTATGAAGGTCCACCTTCAGCCAATGGAACCCCGGGGATTCACCATGTAATGGCAAGGGCAATTAAAGATGTCTTTTGCCGCTATAAAACACTTAAAGGATTTCAAGTAAAAAGAAAGGGAGGTTGGGATACCCATGGTTTGCCTGTAGAGTTACAGGTAGAAAAGGAGCTGGGAATCACCAAGGAAGATATTGGTAAAAAAATCTCTGTAGAAGAATACAATCAAAAATGTAGGGAAACCGTCATGCGTTACAAACATGAATGGGACAACCTTACGGAGCAAATCGGCTACTGGGTAGACCTGGATGATCCTTACATCACCTTTGATGTGAAATATGTAGAGAGTCTATGGCATTTGCTTAAAAAGCTTTACGAAAAAGACTTGATTTACAAGGGCTATACCATACAGCCCTATTCACCGGCTGCAGGTACAGGGCTAAGTTCACATGAACTTAATCAGCCGGGAAGTTACCGAGATGTAAAAGACTCATCTATCACTGCACAGTTTAAGGTAAAAGGTGAGGATGACCTTTATATTTTGGCATGGACTACCACGCCTTGGACCTTGCCTTCCAATTCAGCCCTTGCCATCGGTGAGAAGTTGGATTATGTAAAGGTCAAAACATTTAACCCTTACACCTACGAACCCCAGACCGTACTATTGGCCAAGGCCAGGATGTCGGCCTATTTTAATCCTAAAGGAGCTAAGGTAGATTTGGATGCTTATCAACCCGGAGACAAGGTTATTCCTTATCAAATTGTGGGAGAAGTTAAGGGGAAGGATTTGATAGGAATGAAATATGAACAATTGTTTCCTATCGAAGAATTGGCACTTCCTGAACCTGCATTTACCGTGATTTCGGCAGATTATGTGACCACTGAAGATGGTACCGGAATTGTTCATTTGGCCAAGGCCTTTGGTGCAGATGATTTCAGAACGCTTGCACAGCAAAATGTTCCGGGGATATTTTTGAAAGATGAAAAAGGTATGGAAATACCTATTGTGGATAAAAAAGGAAAGTTCCTTCCTGTGGTGGGTGAGTATTTGCTTTCCAAAATTGAAGAGCATGAAATCCCCGTACACAAGACCTTTGGTGTAGATGACTTTTATGTCAAAAATTATAGTCACGATGATGAAAGTGATAAGGCTTACAAGAGCACAGATGTCATTATTTCCATCATTCTGAAAAATGAAAACAAGGCCTTTAAAGTAGAGAAGTACGAGCACAGCTACCCACATTGCTGGCGTACGGACATGCCTATATTGTATTATCCACTGGAAAGCTGGTTTATCAAAACTACTGCCTATAAAGACAAGCTGGTAGCTTTTAATAAGACCATCAATTGGAAACCTGAATCTACCGGAACCGGAAGGTTTGGTAATTGGCTGGAGAATCTTGTGGACTGGAACCTTAGTCGCTCAAGGTTTTGGGGAACACCTTTGCCAATCTGGAGAAATAAGGAGGGCACCCAAACAAGGTGTATCGGTTCGGTGGCAGAATTGGAAGCAGCCATAGAAGAATCAGTAGCCAAAGGATACATGAAAGAATCTCCATACAAAGGCAAAGAGGTGGATCTTCACCGACCTTTTGTTGATGATATCGTATTGGTAGCAGAAAATGGGGATAAGATGTTCCGTGAGCCGGATCTGATCGATGTATGGTTTGATTCCGGAGCCATGCCCTATGCACAGTGGCATTATCCTTTTGAAAATGACGAAATCTTTAAGGCCAACTACCCTGCGGATTTTATCGCTGAAGGCGTTGACCAAACAAGGGGTTGGTTCTTTACCCTGCATACCTTGGCGGTAATGTTATTTGATAGCGTAGCTTTCAAAAATGTTATAGCCAATGGCTTGGTCCTAGATAAAAATGGCAACAAGATGTCCAAACGTTTGGGCAATGCAGTTGATCCATTCAAAACACTTAAGGAATTTGGACCAGATGCTTTGCGTTGGTACATGTTGAGCAATGCCAATCCTTGGGACAATTTAAAGTTCAATAAAGAAGGCGTAGTGGAGGTGCAACGAAGATTTTTCGGAACCCTTCAAAACACCTACAATTTCTTTGCCTTATATGCCAATTTGGATGCCTTCGCATATGATGCATCAAACAAAATACCCGTTAACGAGCGGCCCGAACTGGATCGATGGATCCTTTCCAAGCTACAGTCATTGATCAAGGAAACAGAAACGGCCTACGAAAATTATGACATAACACCGGCCTCAAGGGCTATTATGAATTTTACCGTGGATCAATTGTCCAATTGGTATGTACGTTTGGCAAGAAAACGTTTTTGGCGAGGCGACATGAACGCAGACAAGCAAGCTGCTTATGAAACCTTGTATGAATGCCTTGAAGTAATTGCCCGTTTGATGTCCCCTGTAGCTCCTTTTTATTCGGATTGGTTGTACCAGAATCTTACTGCTAGCTTGGAGAAGAAAGCTTTGTCTGTGCATTTGACAGATTGGAAGCCTTCCAACGAAAGCTTGATCAATTTGCCTTTGGAAAACAGCATGCAGTTGGCCCAGGACATCTCATCTCTGGTGCATTCCTTAAGGAAAAAAGAAAGATTAAAGGTGAGGCAGCCACTTCAGAAAGTGCTTATACCGGTATTGAATGAAGAAACCAAAGCCTTGATTGCCCATGTAGAGGACCTCATTAAATCAGAGGTTAATATAAAATCAATTGAATACATAGATGATACTTCTGACATTTTGGTAAAGAGTGTCAAGCCGAATTTTGCTCTTTTGGGTAAGCGTTTTGGTCCTAAAATGAAAGCCGTCAGCACGATTATTCAGCAATGGGGCAAGGAAGAAATCGCTCAAATTGAGAAGGAAGGTCAAGTGGAAATCAGTATTGATGGAGAAGCTGCCACCTTGAAATTGGAAGAAGTATTGATCCAATCTCAGGATATTCCGGGTTGGTCCGTTGCAACGGACAATGGCATCACTGTGGCCTTGGATGTTACTTTAAGCACCGAGTTGAAGGAAGAAGGTATTGCCAGGGATTTTGTCAACAGGATCCAAAATTTCCGTAAGGACATGGGACTGGAAGTACAAGACAAAATTCGTATCCAAGTTGCGCCATCAAATGAAACGGTGGACAATGCCTTGCTTAATTTCTCCGACTATATCAAAACTGAAACACAAGCATTGGCGTTAACTCTTGAAGGAGACAGTAATAATTCTACCATTTTGGACATGGATGAGTTTGAACTCGCCGTTAAAGTAGAGAAAGTATAATATGAAATATTGGAAGTATTTTGGCATCACCTTACTGGTGATCGTTATTGATCAGGCAGTGAAGATGATGGTCCATTATGGAATGGATTTTGGGACGGCGGGACAGATCAAAGTTTTTGGTGATTGGTTCAAGTTACATTATACCACCAATCCGGGAATGGCCTTTGGTATGCAGCTAGGTTCCGAATATGGGAAACTTTTGCTGACCAGTTTTCGCTTGGTAGCCATGTTTGGTATAGGTTATTATTTGTATTCCCTCATCACTAAAAAAGCACATCCCGGATACATTGTATGTATTGCCATGATACTGGGCGGTGCAATAGGCAATCTTATAGACAGTGTGTTTTATGGTGTGTGGCTTGGAAATGCCCCTTTTGATTCGGCTACGCCTTGGTTTCATGGACAGGTAGTCGACATGTTTTACATTGACATTTGGGAAGGCTTTGTACCGGAGTGGATTCCAATCTTTGGTGGAGGCTACACAGCCCTATGGCCAATATTCAATATAGCCGATGCTTCCATTTTTGTAGGAGTTGGCATCATTCTTATTTTCCAGAAACGTTTCTTTGATGAAGAAAATGAGGAAAATGGAAAAAATGAGGAAGAAGACCAGGTTCAAAAACAGTTTATTGACGAGAAGTAAAGGTATTCAATTTAAGGAATAGAGAGGCGGTAAAGTTCTATAAGGGCTTTACCGTTTTTTTTCCTGTTTTGTGCGGGTATTTTTTAGTTTAAAATTATAAGTTTGATTTTCAATATTTTAAGTATTGATAATTTGCGATTTTGGGTGTCTCGGTATATTTTTAGTTCATGTTT
>TARA_R110002167_G_scaffold88509_7_pt1 | contig 17141 bp, 9 predicted proteins | sample TARA_R110002167 | Tara Oceans TARA_R110002167 (sample SAMEA4398238) | marine metagenome | biome: Polar Biome; feature: [MES] marine water layer (ENVO:01000295) within the mesopelagic zone...; material: water (ENVO:00002006), including particulate matter (ENVO:01000060) such as...... | reverse complement strand
GCCTATCATTGACGCCTCTAATCAACAGAAAGTGTTTAATGAAAGCATTTTATGTGACGCAACAGTCATAACAGATTGCGACAACGGTTTAACAACTAGCGATTCAAACGACATCAGTTTTCAAGCATTAGAGAATCAATGGGTAGTTGAGTTTAGGGGGCTAGAACAACATCAAAGCTGGTTTACTGGCGAATTATTAGTAGCTCGTTATTCCGTATTAACGCAAGAAACTCTGCTGTTAACGTCTATCTTTGTCAGAGAAAAAAGTGAAGATCGTTTAATTAATATTCTCGCGGAAAAAACGAGAACACTCATACAACTTAATTTGTAAATTGAGAAAAACAATGAACTTAAAAAAATGTTGGCAATTTTTTATCATTACTCTGTTCTTAGTCAGTTGCGGCTCTACCCAGGACCGAAACGTAGCGGCAAAAAAAACCAATAAGCAGAATGGTTGTGGCGTAACCAGCGGCAGTTTTTTAGGTGGATGGTTTGATTATTATGAGCGAGGTCTATCCTTTGCTGATTGTGCAATGTGGGTTGAGGCACAAGCAGATTTAGAAAAAGCAGTTAAATTAAGAGACCAAGATAAAAGGCGCGTTTATACCTTGGGTATGCATTTTATTACTAATTATTTTCCTAATCGAGAACTTGGTATTGTTTTGTATCAACAAGGTAAATATGCACAAGCTGAAGAATATTTATTGCGTTCATTGTCGCAATTTCCCTCTACTAAAGCTGAAGTTTATTTGAATAAATCTAGAATAAAGCTACCTCAGTATCAATCCTTAGATAAAACGATGCCCACTATTGAAGAAGTGGGCAATACAGAATGGAGTAATTCACTTGGACGACGTCTACAACTGAGAATAAGTGACGACACTTATGTCGAAAAAGTGTGGATAGATGGAAAAGAAATAATTTGGCAAGATACTAAAACAATTGATAAAACGCCGATTAGCATTAAGTCGGCAAAACCTGTGGTTAGTGTTGATATCAACATTCAATCTACCGCAGCTAACTTGGTTATTGAAGCTCAAGATATATTTGGTAATTACGCGAAAAAAATCATTGTCAATCAGATAGATGTTGAACCACCAGCCTTTGTGATTACAAACGTTGAAGTAAATAGTTTTGATGAAATGGTCGTTACTGGATACGTGGAAGATAGTGGTTCAGGTCTAGCAAGTTTGAATATTAATCAACAAAAAATAACCCTAAAAGATAAAACGAAATACGATTTTGACATCATCGATTCGAGCAAAACAATAACGATTAGTGCCTCTGATATTGCTGGGAATAAGCTGTCTTTGGTTAAACCCATTCAGATGCAGACGCCATTCAACCTAGAGTTAAATGATAATACCCCACTTGCTACACAACAAGAGGTATGGCTTTTTTCTGCTTGGTTAGAAAGTGGTTCGCAGCTAAAAAATATGGTCATCAATGGTGACAATATTGATTTGCAAGGGCAACTAAGGCAAATCTCTCGCACCGTCCCACTTACACTAGGAATTAATGAAATAAATGTTGACGCATTTAATACAAATGGCGAGAAACTTCAAAAACATTGGCAGATTGAAAGGCAACTTCCGTATCAACTTGAATTTGAACACAGATTACTGATGGCCATATTTCCTTTTTCTTGTGATTTAGACACAGGAATGAGTTGTACTGACAGTAATATTTTATTTAGTGAATTTGACAGCGAGCTTCGCATAAAAAACCGTTTTCGTTTAGTTGAACGAGCAAGCCTAAGTGACCAATTAGACAGTCTTAAATTATGTGAACTCATGGTGACTGAAGAGTGTGCATGGAAAGTCGCGCAACTCATTAAAACACAAACTATGTTTGTGGGCGAAATGTTGAAACGCAAAAGCCCCTTATTAACCAGCACTGAAGTTTATGTGAGAGTGATAGACGCTTCAACTGGAGCAGTACTGACAGCATTTGATGCTTTTCAAGAAACCGAAGATGATGAATCGATTAAGAATCAATTATTAGTTAAATTGCAGCAACGTTTTCCGTTATTGAGTAGCGAAAAAATAGCTTTTCAAGGTAAGAATATAGAAGTGAATTTTGAACCTAATGCTGCGCTATGGCAAAACATGCCCGTTAAACTATTTGATCAGCAAAAGTCTTGTGGCCAAGGTGTTATTAAAAAACTGAAAAGTAATAATTCAACTGTCATTGAATGGAATGGCAATTGTGCGGGCAATAACGTTCAGCAAGTGACTACAATGTAACAATATTTGCCAAATGATTAATGCTCTGGTAAACATTACACTTGTTTGATACTCACATACTTACGTATATATAAGTTTCGACTAGGATGAATGCTTTTTTACTGCGCTTTACTGCACCTAAATGTAAGTAAACGCATTAGAGTGAAGGGTTACGGATGAAGATTTTATTCACTTTGGTTATTTTAGTATTTTATGCGCATGCTGCATGCGCAAAAATACTCACTGCAACGGCTCAATCGTCAACCAGTAAATTGGCTAGAGCGGATGCTTTAAAACAATTGGCTGAATCAATACAGGTCTCTGTTTCTGGTTCAACAATGGTAGAAAATCAACTACAAAACAATGAATATACAAATAGCCTGTCGGAACAAATTAAAACAACAACTGATATTACTTTACTTGGGGTTGAGCTAAGCGAGCAGCAAAACGAAACGGGCTTTGTTGTCACTGCACGTCTTAATACTCAAACTTCCTTCTTTAGTTATTTACAAAAAATTCAGCTTGAATATCAAACAATACAACATCTACAAAGTGAATTAGAACAAACAACAAATGAGAGTCAAAAATTAACTTTGGCCTATAACTCAGTTAATAAGTTAGTCGCTCACCTCAAAGACTACCTACTGGCTGGTATGCTGGCTGATGAATCGGGGCCTAACGACTGGTCCGCAAACTTAAAGCCTAATGTGGTTCTCCTCAACAAATTACAAAACTATTTATTTGAAATTAAAAATCAGACGCAAAATAATCCTGAAATCGTAGCAACGTTATTAACCTTAGGTATTGAACAAGTTGGCGTGCTAAATTGTCCGATTATTGCCAATAGTGGCTCGAGGTTAGTTGCAACTCATCCTCTCTCAAATGCACTCCAACAGAAAGTCGGCAAAGGCTACAACGAAGAATCAGCATCCTATTTTTTGGTGAGTGTAGCCACTCAATTAGATAAAGATAACGCAAGGATTACTGCATTTTTAGTGGATAAAAGCGGAGCCATTGTGCAGCAGCAACAAGCTAAGTTTGTTGTTAAATTATCTGATTGGCAGCCTCAGACGCCTTCAAGCCATTCTAAATTGTTAGTCACTCAGTTTTCTATTGATAACCTTTCTGAACCAATCGCAGACACTTATACAGCCAGAGTTAATGAGCGTGTTTCGACGGCCATTAATTCGAAACAGAGCTTTAAACAACCCTCACCATGTCTGCCGGTTCATCTAGTCGAAAACCAAGCTATCAAGAATTATTATGGCGTAAATCACATGGCTACCGTAAATATCAACGCCAAAATTGCACACTTTTTCTTGCGCCCCGATCCCAAAGAACACTTATTTGCAATGGCAAATATTATCTACACAGAAGTGGATGTGCAGAGCGGCGAAGAACTAGTCCGTAAAATGGCTGAAGGTAAAAAATTTCCTGTTTTGGATGAAAATGAAGCCATTTTAGAAGCGATCGATATTGGGCTGAAAAAGTTGTGAGAGATACCGCCCATTGGTATCACTGTGTAAAACCGAAATGCACATAGTAAATTAAAGCGTAAATAAAAAAGTAAATAAAAAAGTCACATACTTGTAGTAAAGAGGAGCTGTATTCCGTTTATGGATTTCCTTCTCAAAGTAAATGTTAGTTATGAGTTTAAAAGGAACCTTGAATGAAAATACTTGCTGTTATATGTACGTGCCTACTGTGGCTGAGTTTTACTGCACACTCACAATCTGTTGATATTCCTTCTACGTTTAACCCCGTTGGCTCCGGTGCTAGGGCACTTGGACTGGGGGGCAGTTTTATCGCCATGGCGGATGATGCTACCGCAGCGTCTTGGAATCCTTCGGCGTTGATGCAATTGCGTAAACCCGAAGTGGCACTTGTGTTGTCTGGAACTAAACTCACTGAAGATGCTAACTTTAGTTTAACCGGTGACAATTCTTCTAATGCAACAGAGTCGACCGGCGTCAACTATTTCGCAATAAGCGCCCCTTGTTCTGCTGAAACATGTGGTAAAAACATGGTTTTTTCAGTCAATTATCAACGTTTATATGATTTATCTCGAGACTGGGATTTGAATATTAATCGTTCTTCGCCCGACACTGTCGCGCAACAGCAGTATCGACAAGATGGCGCATTATACGCAGTAGGGTTGTCATATGCAGTGCAATTAAGCCCCAATTTAAACTTAGGTATCACGCTGAATTATTGGGATGAAGTTTTCGGTCAAAACGGTTTTACCCGTGTTAATAATGCCATTCTCGTAGGAGTCCCTCCATCCTCTTCATTCAATGAAATCGATGTGGAGGTAAAGTCAGATTTTAGCGGTGTAAATTATAACCTTGGAGCGATCTGGACGCCTTATCAAGAAAATGAAAAGAAGCTTTCGATAGGATTCGTCTACAAGTCAGAGTTTGAAGCCGATTTTAATTCTAGTACTCAGTTTTATGCTGAAACGGGCAATTCAAGCTTCCCTGATTCTGTATTAGTGCAGCAATTTGATTTCAATAATGACAGCACCTTAACCATGCCATCTTCCTTCGGTGTTGGGTTTGCTTACCAATACAACGATGCATTAACAACTTCTATCGACTTTTATTGGACTGACTGGAAGTCTTTTCAACTAACTGGCGAAGACGGTGTTGTATTGTCGGCTATTACTAACCGCCCTATTGAAGAAACAGATATCAGTAATACTGCTCAAATTCGCATTGGCGGTGAATATCGAATAATCAGTCAAAGTATTGGTGCCAACTACATCATACCTATCCGGGCGGGCTTCTTTTACGATCCTGTTATAGGTGACAACTCAAATGAAGACGGATACGGCATTGCGCTAGGCAGCGGCATTGCTTACGAACACTGGGTTTTTGATATTGCCTATCAGTATCGCTGGGCAAAAGAGCTAGGACAATCGTCGCAACAACAGTTAGGGTTGAGTTTTGATCTGCAAGAACATCAAATTTATGCCTCGTCCTTTTACCGCTTTTAATTCAGTGCTTAGTGAGAATAAATATCATGAAAAAATTATCTATTACTATGAATAAACTTATAGCAACTATATTCGCATTACTGTTAATGATTCCTCTCCAAGTACTGGCCGATGCAGAGGGCGATAGCTTTGCAGAGGCGACTAATATACCTTTGTTTAGTGCGTTCGACGGTGCAATTGATGTTGAGGGAGATGCTGACTTTTTTTTAATAGAATTACCTAATGACGGAAAACTAATCATTTTTACTACCGGAAACTTAGATGTCATTGGTAATTTATATGATGCTAATGGTGGCCTCATTAAATCTACTTCAAGTTCAAATTGCAGCAACTGTGGAGATTATATTGATTCTGAACTGAGAACTGATTTAACAGCCGGAGATTATTATCTGGAAGTAAAACAGGAGAGAGCCTCCAACATTGGTGAATACAAAGTGTTTGCACAATTTGAAAGTGATGACGCTAAATTTTTACAACTAGATATTCCGATTACAGAAGGACTGTCCAATGCGGAAACCGATGTATATTCCTTCACCTTAGATGACGACGAAACAGTGACTTTTTGGACGACAGGTGAAACGGACACCTATGCAGAATTGTATGACGCTGACAATAATGTCCTTGAGAATAGTCGATTTAACGCTGAAAACGGTAATTTTGTGATTCAAACTAGCTTGTCCGCAGGTTCTTATAAATTGGCAATCACGGGAGAAGGTGGGGCTGTGGGCAACTACACTCTTAATGTTAGTAACACCACTCCAGACATCCTGTTGACCGTGGACGCAACGGATGATTATTACTCGGTATACGAGTCGAATTCATTTAGTGAAATTAGCCCTGAATTGGGTTTTATGGACGTGGCAGATATTAGTCAGCTTACTTATGTTTGGAGCCAACTTAGTGGCCCTGAAGTTATCTTTGATGAGTCAAGTGACAAAAAACTGCAGTTTACTGCCCCAGCATTGCATGGGAAAAACGCGGAATTATTGCGATTTCAACTTACCGTTACTGATCCAGTAAGTGGTGCAGAGGCATCAGATATTGTAATTATACCTTTGTTAGATTTGCCGAATGACCCAATTCCCGATACAGCCCTTAGTTTTGATAAAACAGTCGAAGCTTATCTCTACGTCTTTGATGTGACTGGTACTTCACCAACCCCTAGTTATGATCGAGATAGGGATTTTCACAAAATTGTGCTTGATAAGCCGGCTTCTTTGGACATTAGTGTAATTAGCTTAAACGGCCAATTCCCACTTATAGGTACACTTTATAATGAAAACCTAGATACAGTTGCTAGCGATTTAAATACCTCTTCCAGTAGTTTTAAATTTCAGGAAAATTTCTTACCGGCAGGAACGTATTATCTTTACATTGGGGCTTCTTCCAGTTCTTTTGAACCCGGAGGAGCTTATTCTCTCGAGGTTACTCGCGGTGAGCCAGAATTAAATAGTGGCGATATAACTGTAAACATTACTGCTAACTTCCCAGATCTTTCTGACGGACAAAGTTTTTATGATCTCGGTTTTGATGTTAATTGGTTTCTGAGCGCGACTAATGACCAACCTAACTTTGATCTATGTAATACCGTTAGTGGAAGTGATTTTGTAGCGACCTCAAATGATTTTTTTCGAACTTACACACGCACAGTTCGCGACGGCTGTCAATATGATATTCGTCTGACTATTAAGTCACCAACCAATTCTGAAACAGACTTACCAGGTTCCTTTACCGCCTCAGTCAATTCGTTGGGAGTTGTCGTATTAACCCAAACTTCAGGTGAAAATGATGGGTTGAGCGTTTTCGATGATGAAGTGACTTTTGGGGGAGGCGTGACTTTTGACTTTGGCACCTTGAGTTTGCTTGTTAATGAGCAACTTTCAGGCAATGTAAACGACCTTGACCTTGCTGATTACAGTCTATTGACACTGTCATATAAAAATGAAAACTTCTCTAATATTGGCGCGAGTGATATATCTGGTAGTCTAATTACAGACGGTGATTACATTAGTATTCCTTTACCCGCCGTCGGCGGTGGGTATGAATACACCCTAAGCTACGCCGCAAAAGACAATAAGCGCTTTAAAGATCTCACGGGGACCTTTTCTATATCAAATGATAATCCAGTTTATACCAATGATACACTCACCTTTGCACCTAACAAACCGCCCGTTGCTAATGCAGGTAATGATCAGAATGTAAATGCAGGTGCTTCAGTAACCCTCAACGCAAGCCAGAGTATGGATATGGATGGCACAATTGCAGGCTATTCTTGGCAGCAAATTTCAGGGCAAACGGTTACATTGAATAATGCCACTGCGCAGAGCGCTACTTTCACCGCGCCTGCTACCGATACATCGATGGTGCTAACGTTTGGAGTAACGGTAACGGATGACGTAGGCAGTGTAAGCACCGACACCGTGCAAGTAACAGTTAATCAAGCGCCAGTGGCGAATGCCGGCATCGATCAAGTTGTAGATGAAGGCACGACAGTAACACTTAATGGTGGGTTGAGCAGTGACCCAGAAAACAAGCCATTGACTTACAACTGGCAGCAAACTGCAGGGACGTCGGTAGATTTAAGCGGAGAAGATAATGTTACCGCCACGTTCATCGCACCTGAAACTGACCTTCAGGCAACCTTGATGTTTAGTTTAATAGTGACGGACGATGCAGGGTTAGTGAGTGTAGCTGATTCAGTGAGCATTGTAGTAAACCACAAAAATAAAATACCAACTATTTCTGGCACGCCTACAAGCCAAATTGACGAAGACAGTCTTTACACTTTTATACCAGTCATAAACGATGACAGTGATGGTTATGTCGTATCAGCCGCTAAACTCCCTGCGTGGTTATTACTTGATGAATCAACTGGTAAACTATCTGGCACTCCGCTTAACGATGATGTAGGTGATTACCCAGGAATTGTCATGACGGTTACAGACAAAGACGGTGAATCTGCCTCACTGGCAACTTTTTCAATCACTGTTATTAATGTTAACGATGCACCTACCACGGCAGCAGGGAGTGCGACGACGACAGAAGATGCCCCGATAGAAATCGTTTTGTCGGCAGAAGATATCGATAACGACCAACTTGAGTACTCCATAGAGACAGATCCTGTTTCTGGAGTATTAAGCGAGATTGTGGCTGGTAAAGTAACCTATACGCCAACTAGTAACTTTAATGGTAATGACAGTTTTGTATTTAAAGTCAGTGATGGCATAGCGGAATCTAATTTATCTACAGTTTCGATTGTAGTTAAAGCGGATAACGATGTACCTGTCGTTATGGATACGGCCTTGAGCACACCAGAGGATGTTGCGTTAAACATAGAATTATTAGCAACAGATAGCGATGACGACGATCTTACTTTTAATATTGTTCAAAATCCTAGTTCAGGAACTTTAAGCACGCTAGATGGCAATAAAACCGTTTACACGCCCAACTTAGACTTTTTTGGTTCTGACAGTTTTAGCTACAAAGTAAATGATGGTATAACTGATTCAAACATTGCGACTGTTACTATTGAAGTGAGTTCAGTTAACGATGCGCCAATTATTACCAGCAGCCCTATTGAGGCAGTGCGCGCAACACAACTTTTTAGTTATAAACTGACTGCAAGTGATGTTGACGGTGAAATCTTGAGTTTTTCTGCCAAAACGATACCCAGTTGGCTAACCTTAGTTAACGGTGTTTTAAGTGGTACGCCGACTGCAGCTGATATTGGTGAAAATGCTGTTGTGATAGAACTCAGTGATGATGGCAATCCAAAAGAGACGGTAACTCAAAGCTTCACTGTTGTGGTGAGTGAATATGTAAGAATAGCTTTAGAAGTTACCGCGCCACCCGATATTATGCTTGAAGCAAGTGGCCCATTGACCGCTGTCGAGCTCGGAGAGCCTGAAATAAAGTCAGAAGACGATACTAAGGTTACTGTGAGTGTAGACCAAACAGGGCCGTTTGCTGTTGGTGAATACTTGCTTGTTTGGACGGCGACAGAGGAGGGTGAGAATATTATTACGGCCTCACAAAAAGTCACTATTAAGGACACCACTGCGCCATTAATCGACATTCCTGATTTGATAGAAATCGAGGCAACCGGTGAATTCACTGACATCACTTCAAAGCTTAATTTGCCTGCGACCGATTTAGTTGATGGTAATGTAGACGTTGAACTGATTAGTAACAATCTACAAAAATCTGGCATGCAGCAAATAATGGTTAGGGCGACTGACAGCCATGGAAATCAGGCTGAACAGCTTGTGCAAGTGGCTATCCATCCGCAAGTGATGCTTGGAATGGATCAAGTCGCTGAAAACGGAGCGAATGTAAGCATTCCCCTACAGCTAAATGGCGCAGCAGCAATTCTCCCCGTTACAATCAACTATCAAATTGACAGTGCAGGGCAAGTTAATGAAGGTGAGTTTGTTATTGATTCAGAATTGGCAGAGCCATTAGTCATAACCTTACCTGATGATTTGCTCGCCGGTGATCAAGTCACGGTGAAATTAATTTCAGCGCAAAATGCAGTGTTAAGCAGTGACAGCACAATGCTAATAACACTTATTGAGACAAACGTTGCTCCAAGGCTTAAAGTTGATTTGTATCAAAGTGATGTGATTGTTTCTATCGTCGACCAAACCTCTGGGGCAATAGAGCTTAAAGCAAGTGTCTTGGATCTTAATATGGCCGATGTCCACAGTATTGTGTGGCTAGACTCTAATGCTAACGAACTTGGGGTTGGTCCAACGCTTACACTTGATCCTATGGCCTTATCAGCAGGCACTAATACGATTTTAGTCAAGGTTAACGAAACTAATACAAATGAAGCGTATTCGAATGCAATTGAAAAAGTATTTTGGGTAGTGGATTCGTTGCCGTTACTTACTGATTCAGATACAGATGGAGATGGTATTTCAGATATTGCTGAGGGTTATGCCGACCAAGATGGTGATGGAATACCAGACTTTAAAGATGCTACTCAGTCAACAAATGAGTTGCCTGTTTCCGGTGGTATTCGCAAATTACAGGCTCCGGTTGGAATACAGTTAAGTTTAGGCACGATTGTTCAGCAAAAAGCGGGTGGTCTGGCTAATTCCGCAAGCCTAACACAAGAAGAATTGATTGCTATGTATGGCGTATTGGCAATGGATGAAGATTACAGTACAGCCTTACCTCTAATTGATTTTGTTGCATCTGGCTTAAATCAACAAGGGGGTTCCGTAACCTTAATAATTGCTTTGGCCGAGGGTAATGTTTTACCTGAAAATGCTGGTTATCGTAAATTTAATGCTATTACTGGTTGGCGGGATTTTGTGAGTGATGCAGCAAATAGTATAGCGTCTGCACTAACTGATGCTCAGGGAAACTGCCCCTCGTTTGATTCAGGCTTGTATGTAGAAGGGTTAACGGCTGGCGATCAATGTATTGCTCTAACAATACAAGATGGCAGTGCCAATGATGATGACGCTATGGCAAATGCGATAGTAACCGATCCTGGTGCCATTGTGGTTGAGCTGCCTAATTTGCCTGCGCAGATTATTGTGTCAGGCAATGAGTCAGTGAATGAGGGCGGGGTACTTACATTAGATGCCTCTGCCTCTACAGATCCTGAGGGTAAATCATTGACTTACATGTGGCAGCAGTTAACAGGGCCAGTCGCCTCTTTGCAGGCGTCGAATACAGCGGTACTAAAAGTTACTGCGCCAAACGTGGATGTTGATGAGCAAATTGAGCTGCAACTCACCGTCAGTGACGGTAAAAACAGCTCAATTTGGACAAAAGTCATAACGATAGTATTTGTAAATCAGCTTCCTGAACTAAGTTTGTCTGCTTCTGCGTCCTCAGTAGTAGAGAAGGAGTCCGTAACGTTAACCGCAACGGCAACTGATGCAGATGGACAAAATCTAAGTTATACATGGGAACAAACAAGTGGACCTACTGTAAATCTAGGGGCAGCGAATACCGCGCAGCTCTCGTTTACCATGCCGGAAGTTGATGCCAATAGTAAACTGGTATTCAAAGTTAGTGTGTTTGATGGCAATGATCCGGTCGTGCAATACATTAATTTAATTGTGGTAAACCAAGAAGGCGGGGCGTTAAATCCTCTAACAATACTAATACTAATATTAATTCTAATGTATGGTTTGGCGATTAGTGTGCAAACAAGAAGTAATCGTCAATTTTTGAAATGATAATTTCGTAAATCAAGGTCAAGTAGTGCTGCTACGTTCGCAGCACTACTTGACCTTTTCTACATTTCAGAATTATCTAACTGCGGATTATGTTTGTCTTATTAACTTTCAGGAACACTCAAGTTTATAGGTTGGTATTTTAAGACCAGATTGTTCAACAGCAATTTCTGTAAAGGTATTCTTATTTGTTGTTAACATGTTAAAGGCGCGTTCCGTCAGCAGTACGTCCCACGGATTTGCTGTGTCTTCTCCTAGCTTACTTGCTAAATTGACCGCATCACCAAACAGGTCAGTGTTATTGATGTTAAGAATTTTACCAAAATCGATTCCTGAGCAAATTTCCACATCCCAAATACCTGGGGTCTTTTCATTTTCTAACTGCATCTTTTTATTGATTTCGATAATGCACTTTAAAGCATCGTCAACCGAGTCGAAGACCGAAAATGAGTTGTCTGCCAAGAATTTGATTACTTGTCCTTTATGACGAGTCACCGCCATGGCTACGACATCTTGCATTCGCTTTATCATGGCTAGATAGTAAATAATGCCGTGCTGTTTTGTCACTTTGGAAAAATGCGACATATCAGTCACAAGTACCGCTTTAGTTTGTTCAAACATATCCCAGATGTCTTGTTCAATCTCAGGCCACTGTTCTTCAGGCACAATCGAAAGACTGCTTAACAAGCGGTATAATCGAGGTTGTTCAATAATGTTCATAATATGTCCTATATAACAAAGTGAGACGTATCTGTTGTTTAAAGAGAATTAATTCGAAATTACCCTAATCGTATCGCCATTTATACAGGATTCATTGGTATTATTAGTTAAAGTTGATAAAACTTAACTTTATGTTAGTTTTTATTAACTTTAAGTTCTGTATGTTTAACTTTTATAATTAGTCGATAGATTAACTAGACTTAGTAGCTATTCTCAGTAAATAACAAAAATCAAAGCTAGGCTAGAAACTGAAATTATCTAGAGGGCGATTGTAGCGATGTGTGCCATTACATTAATTGGGGGGATGCAAACAGACTCTCTTCAATAAGCAAATATAGGACTAAATGAGACGAAAATGGCTTAACGCCTAGATCATGAATAATGGCTTTAGATTATTACTCATATAAAAGTTAAGATTTAGCAATGATGATTTCAATAAAGAGAAAACTGTCTGTTTTAACTTACACATTTTTAGTGTTAGAATAATTTTTATACAGATTTGATACAGAACATGGATTGTAAGGGTGAAATTAATTTTGAGAATATTCATAATTTCTTTGGTATTTTATGTGTCCTCAACGTTTGCCGAGTCACCTTGTTGGTTCTGGAAACCTGTAAGTGAAGAATATACTGGGTTTATTGGTTCAGCTAGCCCAACTAGTGTTATGCCAAATGGCTCGCTTTTATCTAGTAGAAAGAACGCACTGAAGCGTTTTATTGACTTTTACCAAATTGATATAACCCCTCTCGAAGATAAATTACTTCTCAAAGATGAACTATATATTGAAGGCTGGTTCGTTCGCTTTTCAGCCCCTTACATCACTAAAGATACTTTGTTCAGTTATGCTTTAGTGAGTCAGTCAAAGCCAAGTATTAATACCAAAACAGCAGAAATTTGGCTCACTAAAGGATGTACTAAGCAAACGTGTGAATTTCGACGCTGTTCACCTCAATGGTTGTGCAATAGTGCAGGTGATCAAATTTTTGGTGTCAGTCAAATGACATCCATTCCATCAAAACAATTATCCTTCATGCATGAAAATGCCGCCTTGTTTGACTCCTTTCTCAGAGAGTCTAATGTGAATAGTACATCGCATTTTGTTGAATCAATTAGCGAAAGCCAAAACTGGCGATATAGAGACCAAACATCGAGTGTTGAAGCGAGTGCGAATAGTTCGCTTAATCCATTATTAAACACTGATATATGCAAGACTGAAAACTATATTGTTGGTTTGTTTGAGCGTCCAGAAACGACATTACTAAATGGAAAGCCGTTTTCAGAGTGGAAAATAAACCCTAATTTAAAAAACAGGGTCGGTGTTACCGGCACTTTTGATGGGCTGACGGCTGACGGGCTTTTAAGCACCGCAGTTAAACTGGCAATAAAAAATGGTTTGATCGAATTGGCAAAAATCAAAAACGTTTCAATTGATCATGAATATCAACTCACCTTTTTAAATGGTTGGTATTCGTTAACTAAATCAACTGAATCGACATTAGCTACCGTTAGTGCAGTGTTAATGGATCTGAAAGTCGTGGAAGAAGATGAAAAATTAGTCATGTTTGTGTGGCTGTTAGATATTTAACTAAAAGGGAACATCATGAAAGTAAATAAAATTTTCATTTCAATGGCAGTTATGAGTCTGCTATCTGCTTGTGGCGGCAGTCCTAAACCTACGGTAAAGGAGCAACCGACAAATAGTCTGCCATCTTGGGTACTTAATCCAGTTGTAGAGGACGGCATTGCTGCGGCAGATTGCGTTAAGTCTTCTGGTAACTTTTCTGTAGATCAGAAAATGGCTGCTTCTAATGCACGAATTGCACTTGCTCAACAATTGAACTCAAAAGTTGAGGCACTAGAAAAAAATTATCAAAGTAGAACTGATTCTAACGAAGATTTAACAACGGGAACGAATTTTACGTCGGTAGCTAAAATATTAACACAGCAAACTTTAACTGGTTCTAGGGTAGTTAAAGCAGACATTGTTAACATTGGTGGCAAAGATCATTTTTGTGCCTTAATGACATTGAGCCCTGCGGCAACCAAAACCTTGTTTGACGAAATTATTGCGCAAAGTAAACGTAAAGTTAATCCTCAGGATGAGAAATTTCTATACCAAGAGTTTAAAGCTCAATTAGCTGAAAAAGACTTGGATAAAGCGATTAAAAATCTTACAAACTAAGTGTGTTCATGGAGTCTTTCTCAAGACTCCTAACTATTTAAAAGGTTTACGTTAGTTACATGAATAATGACCAAGTTGAAGAAATATTAGAAGAGTTGGAAGCGCAAAAACCAGGACGTTTGAAGCGGTTTCAAAGTACCATTTATATGATTGCCGCTATCATGATGGCTTCAGGACAGTGGAATGATGTAAAGGAGCTGTATACCTCTTTATATGAAGATGCTTTGGCGAAGTTTACCAATAGCATTGAGTATGAGTTGATAGATAAAATCAATGTTGGTAATGGCCTTGAATATACCAAGATAATGGTTGGTGAGCCGAAAATAATAAAACGTTCTAAGATCGATAGTGAAGTGAGTTATTACTACTACTTGGAAGATAAGTATGACTTAACTTTGCTGGCAAAAGATGAACGTATTGTTGGTTACAGTATTGTATCCAAAGAAACGGGTTTTTCGCCTGTTGTGCCATTTTCAGAAGCACTTGGCAGCAGCAGTTTGGCTGGCATCGATAGTAAAGCGCCTAAATACTATTTTGATGTGGCTAATTTAATTTATTTTATTGAATCTCAAGAGTTGGGTAAACAGCAAATGTTTCTGAATTTGGTTCGTGGATATGTCGAATACGGCTCCATTTCTGAATTAGTAAATGAGTCTGTTTCTTATAGTGATCGCGCACTGTCAGCCATTAATGCGTTAGATAAAGCCGAAACTTTTGGCGAAGGTGAAGCTGGTAATGCCATTAAGTCCATAAGGACTCTTATTTATCCTAATTTTTATGGGATAACGGAACTTGATCCTAAGTTAATTGCGGATGCTTTACTTACCCGCTACGAATATCAACTTTTTACTCAAAGCTAATATTTAGATTATACAAGGAAAGAATGATGAAAAGATTAATGTTACTTAGCTTAGGACTGCTATGTTTTTCTGCAAGCGCACAGCAAGCGGTTTCAGATCCTTTTGCTGAGCTTGAGGCTGAAATAAAAGCCCAAGAAGCAGAAGGAAGTCCTGAAGAAATGGAAAAGTTCAAAAAATGGAAAGATGAGTACCTTGCTGAGTATCAAAAATTTAGGGTCGAACATTTTAATAAATTAGACGACATTAGAGACAAGTTGATGAGCACCTGGGGCGAAGTCGAAGTGTCAGCGGAATCTAAGTATGTAGAATATAATGAAGACAATACCACTAAGACCGTTTTAGATTTTGAGAAAAATGAAATTCGTATAAGTGTACTTAATAGTTCCACAACTGAAGATAAAGCAGAATTAGCACAAAGCCAACTGAATAAGCTAATTGAAGATAACCAACAAAGCACTGGAATAAACGAGACTAGTGTAATTGGCAGTCTTATGGGCAGTGAAAATAATGTTAGTGAAGTAAAGGCGATTTTTGAAGAGATTAAAGCGTCACCTGAAGTTGAAAAAGTAGAGATCAAACCAGAAGAAATTTTAGCCGAGCAGACCTCAGAGATTGCAAAACAGACCGAAGCACAATATCAAGAAATCGATAAAATATTCGATATGATTGAAAGCCAAAATGAAATTGATGATGCAAAACAATTAGCCGCTGAGAACGCTAAGATAAAGGCCGAGGTGCTCTTAGTTCAACAGCAAGAGAAAGAAAGAATTGAGCGTCTCAAAAAGCAAACTGAAGCATTGAAAGCTAAAACAGATAAGCGTGAGGTGCTCACAGATAAGAACATAACCACCTATGTCATTCCATTAAAAAATAGAAAAGATACCGAACGCGCCAAACCTTATTTTTCTCAGGTGAAAGAAGAGAGCAGTCGATTTAAATTGAGCCCCAGCTTAGTCTTTGCGGTCATCCACACTGAAAGCTACTTTAACCCGAAAGCCCAATCCCATGTTCCTGCTTACGGATTAATGCAAATTGTGCCTACTACTGCTGGCGTTGATGTTAACCGTTTCTTGTTTGACAAAGATGCACCGATGTCAGCTGAAAACTTATATTTAGCCGATAAAAATATTGAAACAGGGACGGCATATTTACACATTTTATTAAATCGATATTTAAAGAAAATAGACGATCCAGAAAGTCGTCTTTATTGTGCAATAGCTGCCTATAATACTGGAAGCGGCAATGTTGCAAAGACTTTTAACGTTGATGGCTCGAGGAATATTTCTAAAGCAGCAAAAATAATAAATGCTTTGACCCCTGAAGAAGTTTATCAACAACTACTGTCTAATTTGCCCTATGAAGAAACACGCCATTACTTAGAGCGGGTAAGCAACAGAAGGGCAATCTACCAATTTTTAGATGAAATTTAGTGATTTCACAGGAAGAACTTTTTTAGTGCAGCGGGTTCCTGTGTCTTTTATCAGTTGATTATCGCCGATAATGCTTGACTAACGGTGAGAAAGTGACAATTTCATTTAGGCTGAAAGACGTTATTTAAAGGAAAATTGGCAATGAGCATAAATAGGCATTACCGAAAAAATTACCGTTTTGGGGTGAGTAAAAAACTGCTTGTCATATCTTTTCAGTTATTACAGTATAACCTTAGGCTTAGTAGTGTAGCGACTTGCATACTATTTACTTTAAATATTAAATTTGGCCGATGGCTACGATAGAAGGATCTACTAGAAAAATGGCTAAGCGAAACTACTACCAATTTATACTGGGCATTAATTGTGTATTAATGTCTTTCTATTTAACTGCAGCTTCCAAAAATTCCATAAAACAGCCTGCCGATGATTACGTTTATTTGTATTCTATCGGTGTTGCAAGTTCTCAGAATGCATCAATTGAAGATGCCAAAGGCGTTTTGGTTTCTAGATTGCTATCAACAGTATCCAGTGATA
>TARA_R110002167_G_scaffold73942_25_pt1 | contig 17141 bp, 13 predicted proteins | sample TARA_R110002167 | Tara Oceans TARA_R110002167 (sample SAMEA4398238) | marine metagenome | biome: Polar Biome; feature: [MES] marine water layer (ENVO:01000295) within the mesopelagic zone...; material: water (ENVO:00002006), including particulate matter (ENVO:01000060) such... | reverse complement strand
CCCCCCGACCTAATTCCATGCAAATTTTGGGAATTTGTGTAGTTTTACCGGAGCCAGTCTCCCCTGCAATAATGACCACTTGATGGGCAGCTATGGCATCGGCTATATCTTGTTTCTTTTCACTTACTGGTAAATCGGGATACTCAATTTTTGGCAGACTTAATCTTTTTAACTGCACCACACCGCTTGATTGCTCTATATCAACCAGTAAATTTTGCAGTTTAGTGATGTTTTGTTCTGAGCCTAAACGCTCTGCTGCTCGCAAGCGTTGACGAAACTTAAAACGATCCTTAGACAAACATGTATTGATCTGTGCATGTATTTGTTTAGGTATGAGTTCAGAGGGGGAAAATACGCGCTCAGACAATGGAACTTCTCTTAGTTGAAATCGAAGTGGATCCTAAAAGAAGTGTCCGTAAATTACCAGTGATTAAGCGCCGTTTTTGTAGCCATCACGCAGTTGTAAATCTATAGCGTTAAGTAAGGCAGAGCGATTAATGGTGCCTAATAAATAACCATCATCATCAACAATAGGATAGACCTTAGGTTTTTCAGTCATCATACGCTGGGCTAATTCTATTACGGATAAATAAGGTTTAACTGCGATAACTTCAGTGCGCATCACATCCTTAACGTGAGCGACCTGCTCGCGATAATAACTAGACTCTATCATGCGCACTAAGCAATCTTGTTCTGATAAAAAACCAATAACTTTATTCTGCTCATCAATGACTGGTCCACCCGTTTGTCGGCTTTGTAATAACCTCTCAACCGCCTCAGCCACTGTCATATCTGGCTTAAAGGTAACAGGTCGCTGATTCATATGATCACTTACATTTAAAGATTCCATTGTTATCACCTTCTTATTTGGATAAATTAACTACTCGTACTTTGCGGCTTGCTTTGATGAATTTATAAACCAAACAAAATGAGTGTGCTATTGAAAAATTAAATTACGCCTTAGATTTTTATTTAACTATAGCTCAGGAGTGAAAATGTCTAGATTATTAATTACTTTTCTGTTGTTTTTCATCAGTCTTTTTACTAGTAATGAACTTAAAAGTGAAGTTCAAGGCTATATAGCGGCCAACGAACACCATAAATTAACCACGTTGGATTTATTTGATGAAGGCTTATTCGATTTGGTGGAAAGTGGATTAACTACTTTCGACTTTGTAAAAGTAAGGCAGCAACTTTTAGCCATTCAATCAGATATAGATATTTATTCAAAACAACAGCAAGCCTTTTATTGGTATAATTTAGCCATATCTAACAGGCACTTAAACTTGCCTTCTGACAAAGTTATACCACACATTGAAAGAGCCCTATCCTTCAGTCCAGATATTGATAGTCAGCAGTATTTTAAAATCCTGATCAAAGCAATTGATTTACTGACAGACTATCAACATTATGAAAAACTCATTGTCCGGCTTGAACAACTACGTGAACTCACTAAGGCCGAGTTAGATCCGCTGACGCTACGTTTACCGCAACGCTATGAAAACCTAAAAGCGAGAGCCTATTATCAAACGGGACAATTACCAGAGGCAGAACGCTATTTAAACCAACTGATTGTTGAAGCAGAAGAAAACAACAGGCAACAAAATGTCAATTGGTATATTTTATTGGGTCATATCCATCATATAAATAAAAATAAAGAGCAAGAAATAGCCCTATTGCGTAAGCAGTTCGAGTTGTTTCCAAGCGTCAAACTTGAAAAAGAGTTGGTTTATTTACAAAAAAATCAAATTCTTGATAACGGGGAGTAATCATTTCTTCTTTTGATTTACTAACGATAAAAGCCTATTCAAATGCGTGAACGTTTACCCCATCAAGGCTTTAGTTTACTATCCTCCCCTGCGATTCTAAATTATAAACTGTGACTAAGAGAAACGACCTAGGAATGAACCAAGCATCTATTTATTGGCACGACTATGAAACGTGGGGAGTGAATCCCCAGAAAGATTACCCTTGTCAATTTGCCGGTGTAAGAACCGACTTAGAGCTTAACATCATCGACAAACCTTTGATGTTATACAGTCAAATACCCAATGACTATATTCCTCAGCCTCAGGCTTGTTTGATAACAGGTATCACTCCCCAATTAACCTTGCGTGATGGGGTTAATGAAGCCACCTTCATTAAAAAGATCCACGCTCAATTTAGTCAAGCGAATACCTGTGTAGCCGGTTATAACAGTATTCGATTTGACGACGAAGTGACCCGCTACACCTTATATCGCAACTTTTATGATCCCTACGCTAGAGAATGGCAGAATGGCAATAGCCGCTGGGACATTATTGATTTAGCTAGGGCCTGTTATGCCTTGCGTCCTGAGGGAATTCACTGGCCAGTAAACGACGAGGGTATCCCCAGTTTTAAACTGCAAGAATTAAGCTCAGCCAATGAATTAGAGCACAAGGCGGCCCATGATGCGATGTCTGATGTGTATGCCACCATAGCCCTAGCGAAATTAATTAAACAAAAACAAAGTAAACTTTATCATTTTTCCTTTGAGAACCGCACTAAGGCGAAGGTAGGCGCACTCATTGATTGTGAAAATTTAACGCCTTTAGTGCATGTTTCGTCAAAGTTACCGGCGGCACAAGGTTGTTGTACTTGGATAAGTCCAGTCGCCTATCATCCAAGCAATAAAAACGCGGTTATTGTACTGAATTTGGCCTTAGATCCTAGACCACTTGCCTTACTCAGTGTTGAACAGATAAAACAAAAGCTATATCAGCCCAATAGTATGTTGTTAGAAAATGAACAGCGTTTACCTCTGAAGCTGATTCATTTGAATAAAAGTCCTTTTATTGCGCCAGCGAAAACCTTGACTGAAGATAATGCCGCGCGACTCGGCATTGATCGCGCACAGTGTTTAGAAAATTTGCAGTGGATTAAAGCAAATTTAGGGATAGTGGAAAAACTACAAGCCGTTTTTAACGAACAATATAATGATGTGCCCCTTGATGCTGAACATGCCTTATACAGTGGCGGTTTTTTTAGTCAGAGTGATAAAGAGCTTATTAATCAGGTGAATAACGCCAACGAGCAACAATTGATTGATCTCGTGCTACCTTTCCAAGATCCAAGACTCACCACCCTGTTATTTAGATATCGTGCGAGGAATTTTCCGCAAACACTTAGTCAAAAAGAAATAGAAAATTGGCAAGAGCACAGAAAAACGAGATTAATGGAACCACAGTCATCTACCTCAATAACATTACCCGAGTATTTTCAACAATTAGAACAGATGAGTGTTGAACAGGCTAATAACCCTAAAAAATTGGCTATTATCACTGCACTTTACAAATACGCACAAAATTTATAACAATGTAGGTAAGGTAAACGGTAAATAAGCCGATATTTTAGTAACTAATGAAAAACGTTATAATTTTGCTGTAAAGAAAGTTTTGCCCATAAAAAGGTGGTTTAAATGTTAGGTATTACCCTAAAAGTAGATGATAAACAGCAGTATTTGGATTTAGGTATTTCACCCAAACTTATTCAAAAACCTATTGATGCCAAAATAATTGTGGGTCTAATTCAAAAAAGTGAATATAAACAATGGTTTATATTTGACCAAAACATTCTTGATGCCTTAAATCAATATCAAAACGCTTTAAAAAACGGCAATACTGAGGATTTTGCCCATCGAATTGGGGAGCGCAGAGAAACCGAAATAAAATGTAAAATTCAGGAAGACGAACTAGCTGCCACCTTAATATTAACCAGAGGTTATGGTGGTAAGCCTGTTAGTTATGACATGCTGTTAGCTACACTTAAAGATCTTAATATCATTAGAGGCATCAGTAAAAAGCGGATTAATGCCCTAGTGTCACAATGCAATGACGGAGTGCCTGGTCAGGTCTACCAAAATCTTATAGCCAAAGGCATGCCTCCTCGCAATGGTCGTCCCTCAAAACTACAACCGTTAGTGCAAAATGCCCTTGAACGTATTTTACGGCCACAGACCGTAGGTACAGCTCGAGTTGATATGAGAAATCTTGGTGACGTTATCTGTGTTAAAAAAGGGACTGAGTTACTGCGCAGACTACCACCTAGTAAAGGACGCTCTGGCCGCACTATTACCGGTTCTATAATAACGCCAAAGCCCGGAGACTGGCTAAGTTTTAGACCGGGTGAAGGCACTGTTATTAGTGAGCAGGATGAAAATTTACTTCTCGCTGATATATCTGGTATGCCCAAATTTAAAGATCAGAAAATGTGGGTTGATGACACCTTCATCTGTAAAGGCGTTAACGTCGGTACGGGCAATATTAATTACGATGGTGCGGTATTAGTCAATGGTGATGTGACTGAAAAAATGAAAATCATCGCCTCTGGTGATGTGACTATTAACGGCTTTGTTGAATCAGCCCATATTCAAGCCGGTGGCGACATTATTATCACTGAAGGGGCAATGGGCAAAGTCAATGACAACGTCACGGAATATAGCACCCAGTTATTTGCCAAAGGTAGTGTGCATGTGCAACATGGACAAGGCCTTGATATTAATTGTAACGGCAGTGTCACCATCGGACGACAACTTGCCTATAGCCGCATAACCTGCAAGGGTGAAGTAACGGTAGGCGCTATTGATAAACCTAATGGTAATATTTTTGGCTGTATCATCAAGTGCAACAGTAAACTCACTGCTGGTACAATTGGTGCAATTTCAGGTAGTAATTTAAGCGTGGATTTCAGTGACGGTTTCAATAGTTTACTCGAGAGAAAAGATACACTTGACGAGTTATTGCGCCAGATACGTCAAAATAATACTCGCCATCAGCAACGCATGAAGTTAATAAAGGGCAAATATATTCCGGAAGATATGAAGCATCGGGTAGATGAGGCTAATGAATTAGTGCAAAACGAATGGCAATTGTTAAGGTGGTTAGAAAACAAAGCGGAAGAAATGAAAAACTCTAAGGATAAATACCAGACTGACATAAAATTGTTAGCTCACAAACGCATTTATCCTGGGGTTATTGTTAAATTAAATAACCGCACATGGCGTGCAGAAAGAGAATATGACAAAGCCAAAGTTTCGTTTCAGGGCCACCAATGGCTATATGAGCCATTGATTTAAGCCCTTATTATGGCTGAAACTTATTTTTGTTGTAGTCTAGCCAATAAACTGGAGGTATCCCAACGACTGCCTCCTAACCTTTGCACATCCGCATAAAACTGGTCGACTAATGCAGTCATCGGTAGTGTGCTACCATTACTTTTTGCTTCTTGCAGAGCAATATCTAAGTCTTTGCGCATCCAATCTACGGCAAAACCAAAATCGTATTTTTGTTGCAGCATAGTGGCTGAGCGATTTTCCATTTGCCAACTTTGTGCCGCTCCTTTCGAAATAACATCAATGACTGCGGCGCAATCAAGCCCCGCATTTTGACCAAATTGCAGGGCTTCAGCGAGGCCTTGAACAATGCCAGCAATACAGATTTGGTTCATCATTTTGGCCAGTTGACCACTGCCCACTGGCCCCAGCAACTGACTAAATTTAGCATAGGCATTACTTACCTCACTAAGCTCGGTAAACCGAGATTCACAGCCGCCGAGCATAATAGTCAGTTGGCCATTTTGAGCACCAATTTGCCCACCTGATACTGGCGCATCATAAAATAACACTCCTTGAGTTTCACAAAGTTGCGCCATTTCTCTGGCCACTTTAGCAGAAGTCGTGGTGTGATCAACGATCATACAGCCTGATTTAACCCCTGCTAGGACGCCCGCATCACCGTTCATAACGCCACGCAAGTCATCATCATTACCAACACAAAGAAAAATAATGTCTGCTCCTTGTGCCGCTTCTGCAGGCGATAGTGCAAGTTTGCCAGAATATTCCTCTAGCCACTGCTGCGCTTTGACAGTTGTGCGATTGTAGACGGTAACGTGGTGTCCGGCTTTGGCTAAATGACCCGCCATGGGATAGCCCATGACACCTAAACCAATAAAGGCCAAATTTTGCTTCATTTTGTGTCCTTAATTACTTGAATGTATCGCTAAAACTGACAATATATACGTATACTCTTAATGCTGGAACTACTATGACAAATAAGCTTTATGATTTTAACCTTACGCTTAATAACGGCCAAGATACCACATTAGAACCCTACCAAGGCAAGGTACTATTGATTGTCAATACTGCCAGTAAATGTGGCTTCACTCCCCAATATGAAGGTTTACAGAGTCTTTATAGTGACTTGAAGGACAAAGGTTTAGTTGTACTAGGCTTCCCCTGCGATCAATTTGGCCACCAAGAGCCCGGTAATGATAGTGAAATTGAACAATTTTGTAGCTTAAAATTTAATGTCGATTTTCCCTTATTTAAAAAAATTGACGTCAACGGTGCTCAAGCTAACCCCCTGTTCACTTTTTTAAAGGATGAAGCACCAGGTTTATTAGGCAGTAAAGGCATTAAATGGAATTTCACTAAGTTCTTAGTGAGTAAAAGTGGCAAAGTCGTTAAACGCTATGCCTCAACGACCAAACCTGAAGACATTCGTTCTGATATCGAAGCCCAGCTCGCTAAGTAGTTAGAAACACTCAATCTGGCAGAGTCTATTCTTTGTGGAACTCTGCCGTTTAGGTCTTCTGCCCGATTAACATAAAATACTTACCTAGCCATAGGTAAGGATGTTGCTCTGCGTATTGAATTTCCAAACGTTTGAGTTGCTCAAAATGACTGGTTTGCAGGGATTTATCTTTCAAATAATCGTGAAAACAACGAATACCTGCTTTGTGCATAATTTGCATCGATAAAGATGAAACAAAGTCCAAAATCACCTGTGGCTTTTGTGGATTATTGGGGCTGAGTCTAACCTGATTTTTAACTTTCATCCCTTGCTCTACATAATCAAAATTGCCGTAACATATATTGCTAAAACGCTGGGCATCTTGATTGAAAAAACTCAAAGACAGATGACCTGAGGGTTTAACTAATGACACTAACTTTTCAATAACACCAAAGGGGTGTTGTAACCACTCAAGTACCGCATGGCAAATAACCACATCATACTGAGCGTCAGGCAAACTTATAATATCTTGATGGCAGAAAATCACCTTGTCAAAGTTGGCTAGTTTTACTTTAGCTATGGCTAAGGTTTCTGCAGATATATCTGTCAGTGTAACGTGATGACCTAGCGCTAACATCGCCCGCGTCATCTCGCCAGTCCCGCCCCCCGCATCTAAAATACGCAATGGCCTTGAGTATAAATCAATGGTCTTATGCAGATGATATAAAAACAATTCTTGGCGCAATCTACCCTTAGTTGAACCATATATATTGGCTTCAAACTTTCCAGCAATAGCATCAAAATTTTGATCAGCAGTCATAAATAGATTGATCTCAGGCAGGGTTAGCAATGTCGATAAAGTCAACTTCAAGATCGAACTGACTCGCCAGGTATTCACCCACAGCTTGCGCACCAAATCGCTCAGTGGCATGGTGACCCGCGGCATAAAAATGAATATTCATCTCTCGGGCAGTATGGATAGTTTGTTCGGATACTTCGCCTGTTATAAAGGCATCAATGCCCTCATTGGCGGCCAAATCAATATATTTCTGCCCTCCCCCAGTACACCATGCCACGGTATTGATTAGTTCTTTTTCAACCTGCTCAAATAGCGGCACTTTACCTAAGACTTGCTGTAACCTTGCAGCAAGGGCTTGTGGGGTAATCGGTGGAGTAAAAACCCCCTTTAAAGCAATACTGTAATTACCGGCTTCTAAGTTCTGAATATCGCTAACCCCCAAACGTGCTGCCAGTTGAGCGTTATTACCCAAACTCGGGTGTATATCTAAAGGAAGGTGGTAGGCAAATAAGTTGATGTCATGTTGAAGCAAAGTCGCGATGCGCTTTTTCTTCATGCCCGTTAAGCATGAGTCTTCGCCTTTCCAAAAATAACCATGATGCACTAAAATTGCATCAGCCTTGCATGCAACCGCTCGGTCGATTAAAGCTTGTGACGCAGTTACCCCGGTGACTATTTTGGTAATTAATGCCTTGCCTTCAATTTGCAAACCATTTGGGCAACCATCAGCAATCAATTGGGGTTGTAAAAGTGTGTTTAGGGCATCAAGTAAAGCAATTCTGGATACAGGCATAATCAATTAATCAACGCTATTTTTAGAATATTCATTACAGAGCACTTTACCTTACTGCTGATTAAGCTCAATAAATTGTTTAAATTGTTGTTTGGTTCGACTCACTGAACTGGCATGGTCAACGATGGGTAATCGATACCCTATTTTTTGCACATCAACGAATTTACTCGGTTGATGGATCTGTTTGGCGCTCAGTTTGCTTAGTTCTGGAACCCAACGTTTAATAAATTCACCCTGAGGATCAAAACGCTCACTTTGTGCGGTGGGATTGAATATCCTAAAGTACGGCGCAGCATCCGTGCCCACTGATGCGCTCCACTGCCATCCCCCGTTATTGGAGGCAAAGTCACCATCAATTAACTGGCTCATAAAATAGTCCTCAGCCCAGCGCCATGGCAATAATAGATGTTTACAATAGAAGCTCGCTACTATCATGCGTAAACGGTTGTGCATCCATCCTGAGGCCTTCAACGCACGCATCGCAGCATCAACTATAGGATATCCTGTTTGACCTTGGGTCCAAGCGTCGAACAGCACCTGATCTGTTTCCCACTTAAAATAGTGATACTGCTTTTGAAAGGGATAATTTTTATTAATATGGGTAAAATGAAAAGCCACATAACGATAAAAATCACGCCACGCTAATTCTTTTAACCACACATGAACACCATGTTGTGGCTCAGATAGTTTTTCAGCGTACTCCTGCTGCAAAGCAAACACACATTGTTTAGCACCTAAACCACCAATCGACAATAAATGCGAAATTTGACTGGTTCCGTCTACAGAGGGAATGTCTCTAGCATGCCCATAATCAGGGGCTTTCTCAGCAATAAATGTTGCTAATCGTTGGTGCATATGCTCAAACGTTGCAGGCCAATCCTCCACATCTGATGTTTGCATAAAAGGTGTTAAATCAACTAATTTAGGCTCAAATTTAGGTGCTTGGGCTTGCGTTTTTTCAGTAGGAAAAGGAAAGGCTCGATATAATTCAGCCAACCAGACTTTAAAATAGGGTGTAAACATTTTATAAGGGCTGTTCTGCTGACTCAAAATAACATCGGGCTTAATGACGCAAGTATCATGAAACTTAGCGACTTGTATTTGATGTTGGTCACAGAGTTGTTTAAATTTTTTATCTCGAACTCGCTCATCCCATTCATATTCGGCATTAAAATACACCGAGGTAATCTGGTGTTGCTGACAAAAATCGACTATGTGTTGAGGAGCTAGCTCAAAATTTTCCGTATTGACGATGCACAAAGGCACATTACGTTCGGCTAACTCATTTTTTAGCAGCGCTAAACGATTGATAATCAGATTAATCTTACACGGCGCGTAGTGATAGTTTTGCCACTGCTCTGGAGTCAGACAAAATAATGCTATAACTTGTTGATGGTGCTCAATGGCATAATCTAATGGACTATTCCATTCTGCACGCAGGTCACTGCGTAGCCAAACTAAGGCGGTCATACTCTCTTCCCTTTTTTATCAATTATGGCGCTAAGTACGTGATTGCCTAATGAAGTGATCAAACTCATTTGATTCACAATTATCTATTCGCCACAACATCACTTGCGCTGTAACAGCATCATGGTTTCTACATGGGATGTTTGCGGAAACATGTTCATTATAGTTACGCGTAACACCTCAAAACCTTTTGATGCAAGATATTCCGCATCTCGCGCTAAAGTAGCCGCATCACAAGAAACATACAGTATTTGTTGTGGATTAATTGCAACGATGGTCTCTAAAAACTCTTTGGCACCTGCTCTTGGAGGATCAAGCAAAATTTTAGTGACCCCAAACTGACTAAATTCATCTGCCACAGCTTGGCTTAAATCAGCAGCAATAAAAGACAAGTTATCAAGCCCGTTTTGCCGGGCATTGTATCGCCCTGCTGCCACCATACTCTCTTGTACCTCAACGCCAATAACCTGTTTTGCTCGTTTAGCTAATGGTAATGAAAAATTACCTACTCCACAAAATAAGTCCAAAACCACATCTTGTTTATTGGGTGCCAACCACGCCATAGCGAGTGCGACCATTTTTTTATTCATATTGGCATTAACTTGAATAAAATCTTGCGGATGATAACGCAAAGACATGCCATCAAGCAGATAATGGCGAAGCTGTCCTTCTTCTACCTCAGCCCGTGAATTATTTGCCGCTTGCCAATATAAGTCGGCGTTGACAGTCTGCGCCCAGGTCTGCCATTGCTTTTTTAAATCTGGACTAATTGTCTCAATTAGGCGAAATAACAGGCTGATACCTTGGTTATCCTCTAACAACTCAATATGACCGAGTTTAGATGCCAAGGGATCGGTCATGATTTTAGCTTTTAGTTGCCCGTATAATTGTTGCAAAGGCTCGGTCAAAACAATGCAGTTATCAATAGCTACAATGCAATTTGAGCCCCTACCACGGAAACCTAAAGTGGTTTTACCCTCTTTGGCAATCACCGCAATCCTCGCGCGCCTGCGATAGCCAAACTCTCGGTCACTTAAAACCTCAATAGCCTTATCTGCAATCACTTTTCGTAACTGCCCACTGAGCCATTGATGTTTGGCAGTTATTTGCGGTGCAGCCGCTAAATGTTGAAAGCTACATCCACCGCACACAGCATAATGTTTACATGGAGCGCTTATTCTATCTTCGCTATGGCTTAGCAATCGTTTAAGGGTAGCGACATCGTAATTTTTACCCGACTTTACTACCTGAGCTTCAACCAGTTCGCCCGGTAACGCGCCTTCAATAAAGGTTACCTTACCGTCGATACGCGCCACACCTTTAGCATCGTGTGTCAACCCTTCAACCGTGTACTCTTGTATTGGACCCAGAGGCTTAGGGCTTGATTGACGCCGACGATTCCTGTTTTTCAATATGATTACTCAATGTTAGTTTTCATTTTATTGGGTGCTTTGTCTACCTGAGTCTTTAAGACCAAGATCAAACTTAAAACCGATGCTAATTATGGTCGATAAACATGTACATTTTTATAACCTTGCTCATGTAATAACAAAGCCTGTAATTGACTCATCACTCCTTTGGCACAATAAAGGTAGTAAAATTGCTCCCTATCCAAGTGACTAAGTTGGTTAGCTAATTTAAAAAACGGAATGTTTAAAACATCAATATTAGTCAATGTTAATGGCATGTGTTCTTGCTCTTCATAGGCACGAATATCAATCACTACGCTGCCTTGGGGCAAAAAACTCACCGAATCCACGCTTTCAATTTCTTCTGCATATTCGTTCACGACACTGCGGATATCTTTAAATTCTGCTGTATCAACAGCTTGCTCGAGCAAAGTAAAATCAAACTTAGTTTCTTCTTTTATTATGTTGTTCAATACTGCTTTTACCGTGGGTTTACGCGATACAATGCCACAATATTCAGGCATGACTTTCGCAAAGTCTTCAGTGCCAATATGCCGTGCGATGTCGATAATGTCACTTTTATCCATGCACACCAATGGCCTAATAATTAACTTATCACTCGCTTGGTCTATAATTTGTAAATTACTAATGGTTTGGCTCGCCACCTGCCCGATACATTCTCCTGTAACTAAGGCATTAATAGCTAATTTATCTGCAACTAAGGAGGCCGCACGAACCATCATGCGTTTTAGTACCACTCCCATTTGCTTATTGTCTACTTTATCAACAATTTCATTGACTACAGATGCAAAGTCAAGCATCACAAATTTTACTTTGTGTGACTCACTAAAACGTTTCCACAAATAATAACTCACTTGTTTAACGCCAATCTCATGCTCTCTACCACCCAGTTTAAAGAAACAGAAATGGGTACGTGCTCCCCGACGAATAAGCTGATAACTGGCCACAGTCGAATCGAATCCACCAGATATCAGTGACAATACATCTTCTTGGCTAGGCAGAGGCATGCCTCCCAAACATTTGATACGTTGATGATTCAACACTAATTTTTGCTCAAGTATTTCCAAATCAATCGTCACTTGAGGATTATTCAATTTTATTGGTCCGGTATTACAATGCTCAAAAAGCCGCCCACCCACATAAGCAGCGGCATCTAAAGAAGTAAAAGCGTGCTGACCACGGCGCCTCACCTTCACCGCAAAACTTTGCCCGGCTAATTTATACTGCCAAACGTGTTTAACTTGCAGGTAGATATCTTCTAAGTCGACAAACTCGCTTTCTTGCACCTCGAGTATTTGGTTAATGCCTGGTATGCGCTTGAGTAAATCTGTCACTTCATCTATTCGCGCATTAGCACTGGGGTTCACCAACAAAAGTAATTTATCCCATGAATGCCTAACTTCTACCGACAGTTGATTGCGTTTAAAGACCAAACGAATATTCCCCTCTAGTAAACGGGTAAAGCGTTTTCTAACCGATTTACTTTTGATGACTATTTCGGGGTGTAATTTGATAATAAACTTCATATTTTACCATTTTGAGCGTCTAAAATTTGGACTCAGCTATAAGGACAGAAAACAAAGCCGCGGATTATAACCTTAGCTTTACGCATTGCAATCTTGTGGATAATAAGTCTCTGTTGTTTATCAAGGAAAGTGGTGATTAGCTGTATAAATATAGATACTACACAAGCTAAAACACTGATTTACAGACATAAAAAAACGCCTGGTCATGACAACGAGGCGTTTATTTTATTTAGGAAAAACTAAAAACTATAACTCGCTTTTACATAGTAGAAACCACCGTTGTAATCGAAAGGACCACTTTCGTAGTATTTACCGCCTACTTCAGCATAAGAGTTTGCCGATAACTTTTGCGCCTGTTGATCAAATAAATTAGTGGCTCCCGCAGAAACCGTAATTTGATCAGTCACAAAATAACTCACCTCAGCATCTATAGTAAATGCTGAATCGGCCATTTCATTCCAACCACCGGCTTCTGCATCATCTGCATGCACTGCAAAATATTCACCAAAGTAATTAGCTCGGATGAAAGCACTGGCGTTATCCCAGCTTTGGGCAATAGTGAAGGTAGCTCTATGATCTGGCTGCCCTTCTTCCAAACGACGTACTTTACCTAAAGACGTGGTGTCTGGGTTAAATTTATCAACATCGGTTTTATTCCAGTTATAGGCTAAATTAAAGTTAGTATCGCTACTGTCAAAAATTTCAGCCTTATAACTGACAACCACATCCACACCCTGAGTTGTGGTATCAAAGTCATTGGCAAAATAAGTCACCGCAGAAATGAGTTCAGGGTTTTGAACGCCCAATGCGCGCAATTGCTCATAATCACCGGCTTCAACACTAATCTGGCTAGACTGGGCAATACGATCTTTTACCTCAATATTGTAATAGTCAACGCTGACAAATAAGTCACCTAGTTGATAGACACCACCTAGCGCATAACTAGTTGAATCTTCTGGTGTTAACTCTTTACCGCCGTAAAACGCCGATAAGGGGTCAGTTGGCGGAGCCAAGAAACTCTGTATTAAATCACCACCTACAATTGATGTTTGTGTATTAACTACATTAGCTTGACCAACTGTTGGTGCACGGAAACCTGTGCTAGTTGAACCACGTAACGAAATTTCATCCGACAAAGAGTATTGAAAGGTTAGTTTATAATTAGTGGTGTTACCGAAAGTGGTAAAGTTTTCATAACGTAAAGCAGCACCCATTAAGAAATCATCAGTGAAGTAGGCCTCTAGATCAACATAAGCCGCCACACTACGACGAGTATTTACGCCAGCGCTTTCAGGACCAAAGCCTTTAAAGCCGTGAGAGCCTATATTAAAACCTTGATCAGCATAAGCCCCTGCTTTCCAAGACGATTCTTCACCTGCAATAATTTCAAAAGACTCTTCGCGCCATTCTAAACCACCGGCAACAGTCAAGGGCTCTGCTAAACCAGCCTCGACAGATTTAACTAAATCTAAGTTAAACATCTTTTCTAATTGGATATATTTACCTGTATCAAACTCAGTGGGCGTTGCTAAGCCAAGTGAGGGATTAAGGGTGTTTTTTAAATTAAAAGACGATTCACTGCGGCCTACTGAACCACTAAGGTCGTAAGTAACGTCAGCTAGGATACCTTCTTTTATTTCACCTTTTGTGCCAATAGCCAATGATGTATCAACTATATTGCCACCAAAGGCAGGAGTATAACCCCCTGGAAAAATTTGGTTCATAGCAAAACAATTAGGATCAGCGACCATCGCCTGATATTCATCGGTCACTAAAACATTCGGAACATTGGCAGGAACCTCTGCACAAGTGCGGGCTAATCCTTGCGACTGACCCACATCACCAATTAATAGTGTCTCACCACCATCTGCGGAGTAAACTGAACCACGGTTATGCGGATTACGATAATAGAAGCCACCGATCACATCACGTTCAGAATAGTTACCGAACATATAAAACTCTTTATCATCACCTAAATCTAAGCCCACATTACCGAACAAAGTAATATCGTCTTTAATTTCAGGATTACCCCAAATCTGTGCAGGGTTTCCAACCGCAGTATTGCCTGCAGTGATAAGCGCAGCCGCATCCGGTCTTTGCACACTGCGGCTAGTTGCATCCGCATTTTTTAGTTGGAAACTAAGGTTAGCAAAACCATCTTTACTTAGAGGTAGGCCAAGATTGCCAGCATAAGTCGTTGTACCACCATCACCTTCGTAATATTCACCGTGCTTAACTTCAAATGAGCCACCTTCAGCGGCGTCTTTTAAAACAAAGTTCATCACTCCGGCTATGGCATCAGAACCATATTGTGCAGCAGCACCATCACGTAATACTTCAACTTGCTTTATCGCAATGCTGGGTATGACTGAAATATCTGGTCCTTGGGCTCCATCATTCACACCACCACCTTGGAACGCAATAACGGAGGCTCGATGACGACGTTTACCGTTGACTAATACCAAAGTACTGTCTGACGGAAGACCACGCAAATTAACAGGGCGTATTAAGGTTGCAGCATCTGATATGGGTTGTAAGCGGGCACTAAAAGAAGGAATAGCCCCTATTAATAGATCTAACATATCGGCTGAACCAGCCTTATTTAACTCTTCACCACCAATGATATCTATAGGTACTGGAGAGTCTTGCACTGAACGAGGTGCACCACGAGAACCCACTACTGCTATTTTTTCTACATCAGCAGCAGAAGCGTTAACTTCTTGGGCAAAAGTGGGATTAATACTAGCAAGACCTACCGCGGCAGAAGCTGCAAGGACAAAACGAACTTGCTTGGCAATCACTGAAATTGACGTTTTCATGAATAGTATCCAATATGAATTTTTTTAGTGTTAACTTAGGTTTCCTCTAACTTGTCATTTTCCTAGATTACAATTTAGGTACTGGCTAAGTGGTGTGTCAGCTCAGTTAGTTTGATTCTAACTGTCCCTTTTATATATACAAACCAACTAAATAACAATTCTTTTACCTTGACTTGGCTTAATATACTTAAGTAATCACCACTTTTAGTTACAATAAAGACGGCAGATACAAAAAAGGCAAGTCACCTTGTTGATGCCTTGCCTTAGGGGTATTAATAATAGTTTAAATGTAAATAGCTGGATTTATATTCTATGGTTTTTACGTCAGTATTATACTAAGCCTATTTAAATAACTTATTTTGCGTGGTCCATAGTTTCATAAACAAGGATTCAAGCATCGTACTGGCGGCAAAACCGAAACGTTCAGCAAAATTCTTTTTCATCGAATATTTAACCGAATATATTTTACGCAACTCATTAGCCTGCAATAGATAATCATCAGAGGTTAGGATTTCATCCACCAAACCTAACTCTAAGGCCTTACTACCGTACCAGTATTCGCCCGTCGCAACTTTTGCAATGTCCAACTCGGGGCGGTGTTCTTGTACAAAGCCTTTAAACATGACATGTACTTCTTCAAGTTCCTCTCTAAACTTTTCACGACCTTGATCATTATTTTCACCGAACATGGTCAGAGTGCGCTTAAATTCACCGGCAGTGTGTTGCTCAAATTCAATATTACTTTTTTTCAGTAATTTGTTGAAATTGGGTAGTTGTGCAATAACGCCAATCGAGCCGATGATGGCGAATTTAGCAGCCAGAACCTTATCAGCCACACACGCCATCATATAACCGCCACTGGCGGCTACCTTATCAACAGCTATAGTTAATTTAATGTTTTTATCTTTTAAACGCTGCAATTGCGATGCAGCCAGACCATAACCATGTACCACTCCGCCGCCACTCTCTAAGCGTACTAATACTTCATCCTCGGGTTTTGCAACACTTATAATGGCGGTAATTTCTTCGCGCAGATAATCCACTTCATGAGCATCCATTGAGCCGTTAAAATCAATCACGAACAAACAATTATCTATCTTATTATCGGCACTTTTCTTTTGTTGTTTTTGAGTCTTTTTCTGCTCTTTATTAAACTTTTTTAATTGCTCTTTATTCAACAAAATACTGCGTGAGTAATCAGCAATATCCTCTAACTTGTCAGATAAAGAAGAAATTTCAAGATGGCCTTTACTCGTTTTTTGTTTTACCACTAAACTAAGAACCCCACCTAAGGCTACTAGTATCGCAATAACGATGGTGATTGCCTTGGCGATAAATAAGCCATACTCATATAAAAATTCCAAATTGTTAATCTCCTATTATAGTTTTCCAATTTATGGGGATGAATTTTTTAAAAAAAAGCCAAGTCGTAGACTTGGCTTTGTTTAACGCTGTAACTTTTTAGTTTGCAACCACCGTCGGATCACTGATGACGATATTCTGACCGTCAGTAGCAAAAAATGTAACTGCTTGTTTTTGCATTTCAGTCATCGTCGCCATACTCGGTTGAGGGAATAACAAAGATTGATGTTCGCCCGCTGTAAACCCAACAACACCGCTACCAGTAGTGGTAGAAGAAACAGCAGGTAGACCCATAATGATAGAAGCTAAGGCATTGCCGCCTGACATCGGAGCACTTGGCACAAAAACTGGGTTAACTTGGTCAGTTAGCCCCGGCGTACCATCGTCATTAGTCCCACCGCCCACAACTAATTGC
>TARA_R110002167_G_scaffold51814_6_pt1 | contig 17176 bp, 15 predicted proteins | sample TARA_R110002167 | Tara Oceans TARA_R110002167 (sample SAMEA4398238) | marine metagenome | biome: Polar Biome; feature: [MES] marine water layer (ENVO:01000295) within the mesopelagic zone...; material: water (ENVO:00002006), including particulate matter (ENVO:01000060) such as...... | reverse complement strand
GCGGCCTGGTCGGTCAATCACTACCTGTCGACGCAGGCGCAGACCCTGCGCACCGCTTTTGTATGGGCCACCGCCACCCACGGGAGCTGGGGCGGGGCCATCGGCCGTGTCCTACCCAGTGAAACCGAAGGATGCTGGCGGTGTTATCAGCGGCACCTGTACGACGGCACCATTCCGATCCCACAGCAGGAGCCCGGTGGTGAGGTACAGCCGTACGGTTGTTATTCCCCCACCTTTACCGGGGCGGGCTTCGACCTCGACCACGTCTCACTCGGTGCTGTGCGCCTGGCCGTAGCCAGTTTGTGCAATCAGCCCGACAGCTACCCCAATTTCCCCTGGGATGTCGGCATCCTAAGTTTGTGGGATGTCGCCACGGGTTTGCCTCTGGCGGCAAACTGGAATACGTTTCAACTGACCCACCACCGCGAGTGTGACTGTGTGTAAGGCGCCCGCCCCGATCTTCTGGCTCGCCCGCGAGGCTCTGAGCGCCATGCAAGCGTTGGCCGATGAAGCCTACCCGCTAGAAACCGGCGGCATGCTGCTGGGCTATGAGGCCGATAACCGGGAGCTGGTGCTCAGCTCGATCATAGGCCCGGGCCCCGAGGCGACCCACAAACGGTTGGCCTTTGTGCCCGACGCCCGGTACCAGCAGGCCCAGATCGAGAATACCTACCGCACAAGCGCCGGGCGCATCACCTACCTGGGGGATTGGCATACACACCCCAGCGGCGAGGCTCGGCTGAGTGCTCGGGATCGCAGAACGCTGGCACACATTGCTCACAACCACAGTGGCTACAGTCAGTATCCCGCCATGCTCATCCTGGCTGGGACTGCCGGTGCCTGGGAGCCGACGGTCTGTCGTTTTGCCGGCGTGACCCGGAAAATGTTTCGACGCCACTACCATGTCACCCCGCAGACACCGGTAGTGTATTGATCTGCCGCTTGCCAGCAATAACAGGCGGTGAAACAACCGCCGCGCATCCAGTCAGGCAGATGCAGTGCGGCCTAAACCATTAGCCTCCAAATGGGGCAGACTCGATTGAAACCCAGGAAATGAGCGTCTGGAAGGTGTCGATTCTTGCCGCTGGCTCGCACTCGAATCGACAGCTTTGGGGCGCATAGCAAACAAATTTGTCGATCTGAGTATGAAGCTTTATTACTCAGTATGAAGACTTTAATACTTGGTATGAATCTTTATTCCTCGACCACACTAGCATAAATTGATAGAGGATAGGATGCTGAGCAGGAAAACCCAGTCGATGAGTTTTCAGGCTGCTTTTCTTCAGTAAAACAATCGACTACGGTCGATTCTGGCCAATACCGTCAGAATCCCGGCCGGACCTCACTTAGATGCAGCCCCGGTTTGAAGAGGACTGGGGCTGTCGGAAGACCTCTCAATAAGCTTCCACCCTAGTACAATGATGGCTACCACGCCCATCATCAAATTGAATTTGGTTCATGCTATGAGGACCAAGGATAGCTGACCGTCGACCTAACATACCTCTGGGCTGATGGCTGCTAAGTCGCAGCTACTTCCGAAATCAGCCGTTCGCTCAATGTCCGCATTGGAGCCAAAACCAGACGACGCGACTGTGATTGGTGGTCACGACCAGCATCTGTTCTTAGAACATGACTAAGGGTGTCCAACAAGTTGACCGTCGCCAGCGTCCCGCGTATTGCGCCAGCGTACCCTTCCAGGAGATTGGAAAAGCCAGAAACAAACTATCTAAGCGGGGCAGATCAAACCCCTCTCCTACATACTTCCCTGTTGCTATGACTACCTGAGCCGATTCAAGCATCGCTCTGGCCTCGCGCTTAGCCTTCGCTTTCATACCACCGGTCAGCACCGCAACAGTCATCCCGCCTCTTCTAACAGCCGGGTTAGTGCTTCGGCATGAGCCCTGCGCTCGGTAAGGATCAAACCATGGCGACCTTCATCTGCGGCCAGCTATGCATCCATCACGATACGTTGATTTCGTTCAGAATTATTCACCAGCCAGCGAAAAAGATCTGCGATATGCGGTTTGACGTCTGGATTTAATAACTCTGTTGGCGGCCTGTCATTCAGCCTGCCGCAGATAACTCTCTGTACAAAACACTGTCCTTTCGGCGTTGCCGCCTTGTGCCGAAGCGGACCTGCCTGCATAAAGATAATCGACTGGTGTCCATCCTGCCTCTGTGGGGTCGCAGTGAGGCCGAGTACGTACCACGGACTCACTGTACTGAGCAGCAACTCATACCGGGGAGCGGATAGATGATGGCATTCATCCACAATGATCTGACCATAAGAAAAGACTTCTGGTCGAACGGTATTGTCTGCCTTATTCAGTAGACTCTGATACGTGGCAACATCAATTTCGCTAGTGGGTTTGCGCTTTCTCCGTGTATAACGCCGATAGCTGCGCCGTCGATAAGCGACTGCAGGCGCTCTTGCCACTGCGTTACCAGCTCTTTGCTGTGTACTAAGATCAGCGTATTAACTCGACGTTCCGCAATGATTCTGGTCGCGATGACAGTCTTGCCGAAGGCGGTCGGGGCATGGAGTATGCCGGTATCATGATTCAGCATCACATCGACAGCCCGCTGCTGATCCACTCTTAGCTGGCCAGTAAATTTCACGGTGGGCAGGACGTTGCCATGGCTCCGCTTATCCTGCCAATCCACGGCTATGCCTATTTGATCAGCGTATTCTGCACACCCCGCGGTAAACACAGATATTCCTGCTCTATCCTGGCACAGCATATATGGCGCGGAATACCCTGGGTGGAGAACCTTAGTGCCTGTGTTTTAAAAAATACGGGGTTGGAAAATGTCGCTAGACGTTTAAGTCGCGCAATCAGTTGAGAGGGTAAGGTCTGGGCCGGTACAAATACCTGGTTCGCTATGATCCAGCGTGACATGCTCTGGGCAACCGACGACCGGACTATTCGACACAGGAAGACCCGTTTCCCAAGGCCGATCGTCGTCCAGTGCAAAGCTAGTTGACGCTTTCGTGTCATAATCCAGCTGGATCAGCAAAGGCCCTAATAGGGTAGCGGGGCGCGGCTGGATTATCGATAAGTAGCCCCATTGATCGTCATAAGGCGTAAAGGTCTGATCAACAAAGACCGAATAGCCGTGGGCTCTCGGCGCATGTTGCAGCGGCAGCGCAATTAGGTTGCCAAAGCCGCCGGCTGGCATCGTGTCTTGGTTGGGAAATAAGCGTTCATAGGACTCGAAACTTAGTTGTGGGTAGCGCTCCATAGCCTTATCCAGCATCGTGAATCCCAGTGACCGAGCTTGAACGGCCAAGACCGGCGAATCAAAGAAGATCCAGGCATGGGCGCCATTGCCCGAGCGAGAGATCTCGACAGTGCACGCGATTTCCGCATCATTACAGGCTTTACGGAAAACGGCAACAGAGGCTCTCCAATCGGATTTATCAAAGTCGGCGGCTAAAAACCAGCAACGGTCTCCTTGAAGCAAAGGATAGATACCCACCGTAATACGACCTGTCAGGTGGTTTCGCAATACCGCGTGATCTACCATCTTGTATGACCGGTGCGAGCACTCACCACATTTCACCCGAGGCTTCTGACCGATGCCAGACTGCCATTCGTTACGGCAAGCCACGGAATAACTGGTGCGGCCAGCAGTCTTTTCCGAGACAGGCATACATATCGATTCGTCCACGAAACGGTGAGGCAAACCGTTGAATTTTTTCGTCAGTGGAAAGAGGTTCTTCTACCGAGAGTGGGGTTGCGTACAAAGGGACTGTCGCTCGGCCTCTAGCAGGATACGTTCAGCCTCAAGTGTCTTGAGTCGTCGATCAATCTGGACTGAACGTCGTTAAACGCTGTGCGGTAAAGGCATGGCTCACTCGTCATGTGAATGTGGCTATCGCGCGGATGTCCTGAGTATTCGTTTGATTATGCGATTATGCAAAATAGGTTGCAGCGTCGTTTACAATGGGCCGACCGCCAGCCGTGCACTATCGTGCAATGTTCAGTCTCCCGCCAAGTAGTGACGCCATCAATATTTTTACCTTACTATGGTGCCTTAGGCTAGGTCGTTTACGATCACTTAGCTACTAGACGACCTTTAGTCTCAGCAATACCTATGGTAATCACCGAGCCCGAGTTAAAAGGCAAATAGTCCTGTTCGATACCGTCCGAAAAGACCACCCCGTTTTCTGGCATCAGGGATTCAAGCGTTAAGGCTTTCGATGTTGTTATTTTCCCAAACACTAAAGTAGTCCCGGTTGTCTGGCTCGGAAAAGGCTCGCGCACTGCAAACTGTAGGCGCTCTTCTTGCCAGGCAAACCCTTTGCTCAGATCATGAGCAGATGCCCCGGTAACACCCAGCGCACCGGCCAGGATAGATTGAAACCACCCCGTTGAACCAAACCCTGTGGATACGATGATCCCTGAAGACGATTGAATTTCTGAATGACCATGCCATGACAGACGATAGCGGGCCGACGTGTGGCTCTTCGGTCCGATAAACAGATCATTAACCGCGAGCATTCGTTGTCCGTCGTTGGTTTTAGCCTCGGCAAAAGTGATGCACTGGCAGTCAATATCTGTAGCTTGCGTTCTTTCTACAACGGACGCTAAATCTTCAATTGCAAAAGGCAGAAGTTTTCCGTCCCAGCGTAATGGATCTGGATTGATTGCTATCACGGGCTGACCATTCAGGTATTTGAGCGTATTGGCAACCAGACCATCCTGGCCAATCACCACCACAATATCCGAGGGGCTAAACTGGTAGTTCGGTAGGAAACTTCGCTCCAGCAGCTGAAAGCGTCCTCTGGCTTTCAACTGCTGCTCGGCTTCCAGTAGCCGCCGTTGGTACAGGTCGTGCTCATCCAGATAATCTTGGGTATCCACCTGATTGTGCTCCAGGTAGAACTTGGCTTGCGGCCAGGTGTTGAATCGCTCCACCAGCTCCTGCAAGCGAGTCTTACGGGTTACCAGAATGAAGCGATTTTGATTCTGTCGGCTCATGATCTCACCGCCTTCTTCATCATCTGACCGAACAGGTCCGGGCTGATATTCAGCTCACCGATCTTGGAGGCGTTTTGCGCCAGGGTTTCAAACGCAAGCGCCATCAACTGGTCGGGCTGCATATTCGCCAACGCCATCGCTTTCAGGTTTTCAACTGGAAGCGCGGTGAAGGCCTGCATCCGGGTGGAAATGGCATAGGCTTGTGAATCCGCCTCCTGGCGGGCGTTTTCCACCGTGAGCACGACCAATGCCTTGCGCTCATTCTCGGCATCTATTCTGGCTTGCAACTGCTCTCTCTCGGTCTGCGTCTGGGCACGCAAGATAGCGCGTTCATTCTCAATTCGCAGCGCTTCTATCTCCTGCTCCTTTTGCTGAATAGAGAGTTCCGTTTGCAGCTCCGCCTCTTTGATGGTGCGCTCCTGTTCCACCGCCGATTTACGGCGGGCATAGATCGCATCGTCGGCCTCTTTCAAAATGGACTCCCGGGCTTCGGCTTCCAGGGCACGCGTGGTTTCGAGCGAAGGCGTCACCGCGCCGATAGACGCATCAAGGATACAGATACCCAACGCCTCCAGAGCGGGCTGGCGGCCCAGCTCCACCTTGATCAGTTGAACCAAGGCCTGGCTCAGAGCCAGAGATTCGCGCAAACTAGATGCCTGCACACGACCTTGCACGATGGTCTGTACCGCCCTGACGACCCGGTCGCTGAGTTTCAAGGGATCTTCAGATACATAGGAGCGACCATCCTTGTTGATATTGAAGTTGAGCATTTCTGCCGTCTTCTCCGGGTTCTCTACCCGAAAAGTAATCTGCCCCTGAACCTTCACCCCCTGAAAATCGGCCGTTTGCAGATTGAAGATGAAAGGAGCCTCTTGGGCATTGACCGGAATCGTCGTGATGGATGTGGTTGCCGCGCTATAGAAGAAGCTCAAACCTTTGCCTTTGGCCAGGGTGACTCCCCCGGCGCTCTTGATGACGAACGTGGATGAGTCGGCCTTGAAGTACTGGATACCCAACATGATCTCTCTCCTTACTTAATAGTGTCTTTATGACACTTGTTGTTCATAGTGGCTAATAGACACTATTCTGTCAAGCCAAGAGTGTCTAAAAGTCACAAACAAATTGTCACGAAGGCCAACAGCAGATAACCTCGTTATAAACTTGCACGTATGAGCGAACGTTATGGATGAACAGACCTATCTAGCCAGCTATGACCGACAGGCTTTTACCAGCCCCATCCTGAGCGTGGATGCGGTGCTCTTTACCTACCATGAAGCCTGTTTGAAGGTGTTACTAGTGGAGCGATCCAACCACCCTGACAAAGGGCTCTGGGGATTGCCGGGCGGGTTTGTGGATCTGGAAAAAGATCATGATCTTGACGATAGCGTGATTCGAAAGCTTAAGGAGAAAACGGGCGTTGAACCCCCTTATTTGGAACAGCTCGCCACCCTAGGAAATGCAACACGTGATAAGCGCGGTTGGTCAGTCACCGTCTGCTATACCGCGCTTATCGCGCACCAGGAATGCGCCGCCAATATCGAATCGGTAGCAGATGCGAAGTGGGTTAATGTCGAAGAACTAGCAGATCTTCCCCTGGCGTTCGATCACCGCGATATCATTCGACTGGGCCGCGAGCGACTGAAACAAAAAGCGCTCTATTCGATCATCCCGGCGTATGCCCTGGCGGAGAAGTTCACACTGCCAGAGCTGCAGCACCTACATGAGGTTCTGATCGGCAAGCCGTTACAGAAAAAATCGTTTCGACGCCGAATCGCGCAAGCAGACCTGCTTATAGATACCGGTGAAAAGCGCTCGGAAGGGGGTAGACCCGCCAACCTGTATGCCATGAAACAGGACTCCGGCAACCACAGATTTATCCGCAATCTTGAGGATTAACCCGGGTCTTATGATGCTGCCGATACTGGATACCCGGTCGGAAACGAACCTTTAACCAGCGACCGATAGATAACGCATCACCGCCAACCAATCCGGAAAGTCAGTGCTACCGAAATGGATCAGCTGGCCACTGAACGCCTCTTGGCCCTTGCCTGCATTGTAATCGTCAATAAGGTAATGACCTTTCAACAGATCCTTGCGGGGGCTAATGATCAGCCGATGACAGAAGTCCAAGCCAAGGTGTTTCTCTATCCACACCCGCTTGCCTGTGTAGCAAAGCGGATTGAGAACAGAGGGTGCGGTGAGGATATAGGGATCAAAGCGTTCATCGGCGAGTAAGAATTGGATACTCGCGATCGCATCGGCGATGGGTTCCAGGTTCTCGAAGAAGCCATATTGTGACTGAGGGAACTGAATGGCGGGGTTCTTAGTGATCGCCTGTTCAAAGGCACTGCGAAAATGACAGATGGTGTCATCCATGTCGATATAGACGATCGAGGCCATGACTGATGTCTCCTGATATTAACGATGTTTATTTGAAACGAAGACTGTTGCCCTGTTAGCTACCTATCACACTACCAATCCTTATGCCTCAACGATGATCGTGGTGTTCAAGATGATCTTCTATCAGCATATGCAGCTGCTGCTTATGGTAATGTGCTCGAATTCGATAGCCCAGACTATAAAGAGCACGAAACAGCAGATCGAGAGGGCATTGGTCAAGTTGTCCTGCCACTAGGCGCTGCACATCGGCTGCGGGTAGTCGCTTCCTGAGCCTTTGCATCGATGCTGCTTGATCCTTATCCACTCGTAAAACACGCAACATGATCAACAGATCAGAGCGCAACTGTAGATCACCTGCCTTGACAGAATCATCCGTAATCGCTTCGAAGATGTTATCAAAGTGAGGGGCCGTCATCTGTCCTTTACTCGGTCATTCGCCAAGGATCGGCACAATCAGCGCTCGGGCCATGCGCACCACATTGAGTGTGCCGAAATGCTTCTCCGCATCGTCAGCTAGCGCCTGCGTGAAGCGCGCATAGTTCTGCTCCTTTTCCTGCTTCATCCACGAGCTGTCGAGCAGGTTACTGGTTTTATCGACCAATTTTAAAAGCCTGATAGTTGGATTTTTGGACCAGACCGCCGTCTGCTCCTCCGCAAAGGAAGCAAAAGTCATATTCTCGACTAATTCAACAATTTCAGTCGGTGTCCCTGACGGAAGTGGCAGCTGCGTATCTTCCAGTATATCGTGCCACTGCAGAGCGATAGCTCCCTGAAGCCGTATCTCGCGATCCAAGGCTGGTTCGCAGAGCAGCGTCATTGCACACCAGGTCGGATGAACCGCATAGGGTGTTTCTCTATCCCAGAAGCGTATCGAATCCTCAGGAGTATTGGGGTGATGGATATGGGCAGCGAATGCATGCTGAATCGCGCAAAGTAAACGCGCGGCGATGGCCTCCGTGTGGGAGGTTGGTTGACCTCGGTCTGCCATCAAATCCTGCGTGACCTCGGTATCCGCCTCGAAGAAACTCTCCCAATCCTGGCGAATGCTATCTTGTACAACACTGGGAAGCTGACGTTCTAGCTCGACGGGCTCAGTGGGTTCCTGGTAGTCAATCACCGAACCGCGCAGGCGCTCTAAGGACATGCGTCTGTTATCTCCTAGTTCTTTCAACTCCCGATCCGAGACCGGTGGCTGCAATTCTTCCTCGATTGCCGAATCCCTTGATTCTGTATCATCGCATGTAGACCTAGGCTCCACGTCTGCCAGCAGACCACGCGCGGATCCTGCAACTTTGGTGCGGCAGAATTCACCTATCAACTGCTGCAGACATGCTTCACAAATATCAGCTTCTACCAGAACCCCGTCTTCCCACTGGCTGCCGTAACCGCAGCGGTGCTGAATCGCGGTCACGCTTTCGAAGGCGGGTGTCCCGGCCTCTATGCGGGTCTGGCAGCTATCGCAGACGATGGCTACCGTTTGTTGTCGCGTCACAGGTTTAGTGATCTTTGCCATCGTCTTAAATCCTCCTTCGGTCTTCACTTAACCCTGCCAGTAGCGCGCAGGCGGCAATCGCAAAATCGATCAGTATGGTGATATTCATTGCGTCCTCCTTGCCCTGCGCGCAGTGTAGCGCGGTCCCTTAGTTTGGCCACTGCATTCAAGGCTGCGCTTCCCAAAGTGCAGTATTCAGGCGATCATTCAGCGCTTCGCCCAACGAGGGTAGGTCAATCCTCTCACCATTCATTAACCGTCGCCATACCTCGCCACGTAACCAGCGCGTGACCGCTTCGTGATTATCGCTTGCCTGACCGTCGTTGAGCAGCCAAACCAGATCACGGCCATTGGACATATTATTTATCGCCATTAGCAAAGAGGCGACATCCTGGACGTCTTGTTGATCAACAAACTGTGGATTAAGCATCATCGTTCTCCGTTTCGATATAACGAGTGGTCACCAAACGTTCAAAGGCGCTACCGTCTTGGCGAGTCAGGTTAGGGATGTAGCGTGAATAGACGCGGAACAGCATCTCCGTTGTGGTATGCCCGAGCATGCGGGCAACCCATTCCGGATTCTCTCCGGATGCCAAGAACAGGGTCGCTGCGGTATGCCGCGTCTGATAAGGGCGACGTTTCTTTAGGCCTAAATGGCGCAGAAGCGGATACCAGATACGCTTCGTAACGTTGCAGTGATCCAGAGGTTCGCCCTTGTTATTGCAGAAGACATAGCGACTCAATTTGCCCGTGCGTAGATACTGATCTTGTAAAGCGTCAAACACCGGTCCCAACATCTGTATCTCACGCTGTGAGCCATTGGTTTTGGTGTACTCAGTGCGCCCCCCGACTAGCGTTTCGCGGACCAAAATAAGTCGATTCTGAAAATCGACATGCTCCCAGCGCAGGCCATCGACTTCGCCTGTTCGCATCCCGGAATAAAATCGCAAAGTGTAATAGTTGCGGTAGTCCTCGCGGACTTTGTCGATAATCCGATTCACATCTTCCAGCGAGAAGGGCTCGATGTGACTCCTTTGCAACTTAAGCGGTTTGATGTTGCGGTAAGGGCTAAGAAAACCAAACCTGTCGGCTGCTTCTGTCATGATCATTCGCAGCACACCCATATGCGTATTTATCGTCTTCGGTGACATCAGCCCCGTGGCATTCCTGCCAGGCCGTTTGGCTAGTTCACTACGAAATGACAGGATGGCTGCTTTACAGATCTGATCGAGCTGCATTTTTCCGAACGCAGGTTTTAGCGAGCTATCGAGCACTGCCTTCACATTGCGATGGTGCGAGGTGCGCCATTGCACCCGTGTTTCCTCGAACCAAAGTTCAGCAAAGTCGGTGAACAAGGGAGCGCTATCTTCCTGTTTGATCTTAAAAACAGACGAGGTATGCGTTTCTAGCGCAGAAAGTCGCTCCCGCACTTTGATGACATTTTTACTCCCCGGAAACTGCTCAGCGTAGTCAAATTGATCGAGTACGATCTTTGCCTCCACTCGCTGCAAAACAGCCTCGGCTCTCTTGTGGTTAGCAGGAGTGTTAGTCAGTGCGGTTTGCTCTCTGCACCTCAACCCCAAGAACATGAAGTCGAGGTACAGGTTGCCAGTCTCCTTACGGGCTCTAACCTTACCCATTGCAAACAGCTCCGTTTGCCATGGGGATAGAGATCGTATCAGCCGATTGTTTGGTAAACATAGCCTGTTCGACCGCTTCCCAGATATACAAAATCTTCCTGCGTCCAAAGGGTTTGATGTAGTGCTGGCCCTCAATTAAAACACTGTCCTTCAGCCGCTGCCGGATCGTACGGCAGTCATACTTGATGCGTGCAGAAAGCTCTTCAGTCGTGAGATAAGTCCTTGAATCATCCATCGCAATATTCCTTGCCTAGTGATACCTTAAATCAATAAAAGACATTCTCCGTAACAGAATGTCATCCTAAATGGCATTATAGATGGCAAAATAGCATTTGCAAGAGCTTTTTGCCACTTTAAATGTCAAAAAGACACTTTGGAGGTACAAAGGTGATTCAGTGTCACTTGGCGCGACTCATGGGTGAGCACAAAATGAAGATTGTGGATGTTGCTAGGGAGACCGGTCTCAATCGCAACACAGTGACTCTTCTGTACAAAGAAACCGCTCAGCGGATTGATTTGGAAGCACTGGACAAGCTCTGCAAGTTGTTCAAATGCGAGGTTTCAGATCTGTTGGAGTTTCAGAACGACTAGTTGCATTCCAAATAGAGTGAATAAGTAGATCGCGCCGGAAACGGCGAGCAGGGCTGACGGAGAATCCATGGACGTTTTCGAATATCGTGATGCGGTCATCAACGACTACAAGAGCTTCACCACTAGCTTCACCAAAATCAGTGCTTCCGATATTAAAGAGTTCGTATCCCAGCGATACGAGGCTGGCGAATATTGGCCTGCCCCTCTTATTCAACTTAATCCCCAGTTTGTTGCCGGTGACAATGTCGAGCAGCTTGTCGAGAAAGGGATTTTGCACTCCGAGTGCGCCAACATTTTTCGTTTCGGCCGTAATGGACAAGGCTCCATTGGCGTTTCAGCGCAGATGCACAAGCATCAACAAGACGCGATTACTATCGCGCAGAAGAAACAGAGCTACGTTCTTACGACGGGCACGGGCTCTGGAAAATCATTAAGCTACATCCTTCCGATCGTCGATGATGTGCTGAAGTCGAAGGTAACCAATCCGGCACCTTCTATAAAAGCCATCATCATCTATCCGATGAACGCTTTGGTTAATTCTCAACTCGAAGAGCTGGATAAGTTCCTTGGCCATTATGGCAATGACAAACCTGTCACCTACGGTCGGTATACAGGACAAGAAAGTACGGAAGAACGCCATGCAATGGCGGTTACCCCTCCAGACATAATACTGACCAACTACATGATGCTCGAACTGCTAATGACACGGCAGGACGAACTCGACCGCAAAGTGATGCAGTCGGCCTTGGGGCTTAAATTTCTGGTTCTTGATGAGTTGCATACATATAGGGGACGCCAGGGAGCAGATGTTGCGATGCTGGTACGCCGCGTACGGGAAGCATTAAATCCTGACGTCCTCTGTATCGGAACATCTGCAACGATGGCCAGTGATGGTAATTTAGCGGCCAGAAACGACGCCGTATCGGCTGTCGCCAGCAAGCTATTCGGTGCCGAAGTAAAATCTGAAAACGTCATTACAGAAACCCTGCAGAGACAAACGCCACTATCTGAGAACGCTACAGCCCCTCTGCTAGCGAGCGCGATTGCATCACCCATCAATGCGAATGATGACTTTAAAACTGTAAGAGAACACCCACTGTCATCATGGGTAGAGTTAACTCTGGGCCTCGTTAAGGAAGAGGGGCGCTGGGTTCGCGGAAAGCCACAGAATTTGGCCTGGGCCGCAGATAAGCTTGCAAAAGATTCCGGTGTCGATAGCGACATCTGTGAAAGTACATTGCGTGATTTTTTATTGGCCGCATACCAATGCAAGGATAATCAGGGAAAACCGCTCTTTGCTTTCCGGTTACATCAATTCATTTCCGGGGCGAATAACATCTTCTCTACACTGGCACCTGAAGGCGAGCGTCAGTTCGATCTCAGTGGCCAACAGTATCTTCCCGGCAATCGAAACCAGAAGTTCTTCAGTCTCTATTTCTGCCGCCAGTGTGGTCAGGAATATTACCCCGTATGGAATGAATACGACGATGGCCAGGTATTAAATCCACGTAGTATCGATGAACGAAATAACGACGATGATGATGTTAGCTGGGGATTCTATTGCTTTGATCCTAAGCAAAAATGGGACGACTCAGATCCAGATAAATACCCCGAAAACTGGATTGAAGAGAAAAAAGGCGAGTACAAACTCAAGAGTAATTACAAAAAATATCGGCCACTAAGAACATATGTATTGCCCGACGGAAAAGTCAGTATTGATGGTCCTCACGGATGGTTTATCCCAGGTAGTTTTCGCTTCTGCTTAAGCTGTGGAACCTCACACGCCGCTCGCGGCCGCGATACTTCTAGGCTTTCTGGGCTCAGTGGTGAAGGACGCTCTTCCGCTACCACCGTTCTTGCTATATCAGCACTGAGATACATGCTGGAACGCGACAGTGAATTGGCAGACGATGCTAAAAAACTTCTCGGTTTTACCGACAATCGCCAAGACGCGTCATTACAAGCCGGTCATTTCAACGACTTCATCCAGATACTTCTACTGCGATCCAGCTTGCTGGGGGCTGTTAGATCCAGCAAAGACGGTTACCTAACGGATAGCAACATAGCCCAAGAGGTGTTTAATTGCCTTGGATTCGACAAAGACGCATCCGACTATCTGGAAAATGCTGAAGCCAAAGGACCTGGAAGGCGAAAAGCTGAAGAAGCGGCTCGAAATATTCTTGCCTATCGCCTCTATTTCGACCTGCGTCGGGGATGGCGCTTCAACAATCCCAATCTTGAACAATTGGGATTGTTGCATATCGATTACGAAGGATTGGACGACCTCTGTCAGGATGAAGATGAATGGAAGAACCTGCCATTCCAAGCTCTTAGCTCTGTCTCCCCCCAGAGTCGATTCAAAGCCCTCAAAGCCGTGTTGGATGTCATGCGCCGCGGGCTGTGCATCAAGAGCCGCTATCTAGATCCCGTGCAACAGGAGCAGTTTAAATCCCAAAGCTATCAGTACCTGAAAGAACCCTGGGCCTTTACAGAAGATGAGCAGCTACAAGGCAGTAAAAGCCTGATACTGACAAGCAATCCCCGTGGTAAGAATTATGATCTGGTAACAGCGTCCAGCCGCTCCACCTTAGGGCAGGCTCTCAAGCGCAGCGGTATATGGGGGGAAGAGTTGGGACTCCTGGGTAAGATCAAGGATGATAACTATCCCGATCTTATTCAAAGCCTGATGAACACGCTGATTGTTTATGGCCTGGTTGAAGAGGTTGAACTGGATCATGGCCTCAAGGGTTACCAACTACTCGGCGAATTCCTGCAATGGCGGCCCGCTAATGAACTGCCAGCAGTGGACCCAACCAACACCTACAGCTCCGACAATACGTACTTCCGCACGCTCTATAGCACCATCGCCCAGCTACTGATGAACGGCGGGCGAACGCTGTTTGATCTTCAAGCTCGCGAGCATACCGCCCAGGTTGAGGTGAAGGATCGTGAAGATCGTGAGAAACAGTTCCGCGAAGCCAGTCTGAAGACATTGTTTTGCTCACCGACAATGGAGCTAGGTGTTGATATATCCTCGCTCAACACCGTTTATATGCGTAATGTCCCGCCAACACCGGCGAACTATGCACAGCGCTCTGGACGCGCCGGCCGTTCTGGCCAGCCTGCACTAGTCCTTACCTATTGCGCGGCACGCAGCCCCCACGATCAATATTTCTTCACCGATCCTGTTCGCATGGTTCATGGTCATGTCAGCCCCCCAACACTCGATCTAGCAAATGAAGACTTGGTCGCCAGCCACCTGCACGCAGTCTGGTTAAACGAGACACGAAAAGCGCTGCCCAGAACAGTCAACGATATGCTGGATATGAATCTGCCAGAGAAAATGCCCTTACTGGATGAATTCGCCCAGCAGATGGATAGCGACAAGGTGCGCCAGGCCACAGCTGCACGCGGCTTAAACTTAGTGCGCATGTTAAAAGAGGAGTTAGGACACGCTCAGGGAATCTGGCTAGCCTCAGATATGAGCGTTGAGGACGCTAGCGCCAAATGGCTCGATCGACGTGTAAAGAGTTCTTTCAGCAACTTCGATCAGGCTCTCAAACGCTGGCGAGACCTTTACGCTGCTACTCAGGAGCAGCTACAGAAAGCACATCTGATAATAACTAATCCTGCAGCAGCAGAGCGCGAGCGAAAGTCGGCAGACAGACGTTACAGTGAAGCCAAAACCCAGATGAACCTGCTTCTCAACACGGGCCGGGGCGCGAGTTCAGACTTTTCAACTTACCGTTATTTGGCAAGCCAGGGCTTCCTTCCTGGCTACAACTTTCCACGCTTGCCATTACTGGCCTACATCCAGGGCCGCCGTGGCAATGTCGGCAGAGATAGCTTCCTAGCACGGCCTCGATTCCTCGCCATATCTGAGTTTGGCCCTCTCAGTCTGATATACCACGAAGGCAGTCAGTATCGAGTTAATAAAGTAATGCTGGGCCTTCGTGATGGGCCAGAGGCAGAACAACAAGGCTTGCCGAAGGAAGAAGCAAGGCTGTGCCCTGCTTGTGGTTATGGTCACTTTCACTCGCAACTTGACCATGAGCTCTGTGTCGCCTGTGGGTCGCTGTTAGACGGCGGCAAACGAATCGACAACCTTTATCGGGTCGAAAATGTAAGCACCCAGCGGCTCTTGAGAATCACCTGCGATGAAGAGGAACGCCAGCGCCAGGGATATGAGATGCAAACTACCATCCAGTTCGCCGAAACCGACGGTAAGTTGCGGGTAGTTCAAGGTGAAATCATTACCGACGAAGGGACTCTACTAAAAATTCAGTACGCACCTGCGGCAACCGTTTGGCGCATGAATTTAGGTTGGAGACGTCGAAAAGAAGAGTCTATTTTCGGATTCAACATTGATACCGTCACCGGTTTCTGGAGCAAAGACGAGCAGGCCCCAGCTGAGAAAAATGATGATGCTGCCAAAGAAGAACGCACCATCGAGCGCATCACGCCCTACGTGGAAGATCGGCGCAATGTGTTGATACTTCATCCGGCCAAACCGCTGGAGGAAAAGGTACTGACCACGCTGCAATATGCACTCAAACGCGGCATCGAAGAAGAGTTTCAAATAGAAGAGTCCGAGCTGCTCTCCGAACCGCTGCCAAGCCGAGTGGATCGCCAAGCGATTCTATTCTACGAAGCAGCAGAAGGAGGCGCCGGTGTACTCACCCGACTGACCACTGACCAGTCGGCACTCGCTCGTGTCGCCAAGCGTGCACTCAGTATTTGTCACTTTGAGTCTGATGATAACTGGCAGCATCACAACGACTCTAAACAAGAGTGCGAAGCCGGTTGTTACCGCTGCCTACTGAGCTACTTCAACCAAAGCGAGCATGAGCTAATCGATAGGAAGCATCAAGACGTCATTGAATTGCTCAAGCAGTTGACCCGCGCTGAACTACGGACATCTACTGGCATTCGCTCTCACAAAGAGCAAGCGGCGCACCTTAGCCATATGTCTGGCAGCTCATTAGAAAGTGCATTCATTGAGCTTCTAAAAAAGGGCGGCTGTCGCCTTCCTGACGATGCTCAAGTAACGATCGAGCAGTTCAAGACCCGACCGGACTTCATTTACAGAGACCATCAGGCAGCGATCTATATAGACGGTCCCCATCACGAAAATCCGAATCAGAAAAAAATCGATGATCAGTTAACCCAACAGCTTGAAGACGCAGGACTGATCGTCATTAGATTCCCTAAAGAACACACCAAATGGCTCGCGATCATTGCGGGCTACCCCGAAATTTTTGGAGCGTTTAACGCATGAACGCACAGCACTTTGCACCCGGCTCCATCGTCCGTGCCCGCAGTCGAGAATGGGTAGTCCTCCCCCAAAGCGAGGCGGATATTCTTTACCTTCGCCCCTTAGGCAGCGGTGAAGATACGCCGACCATTCTATTACCAGCTCTGGAGAACGAACCGGTCGCGTCTGCCGTATTCCCCAATCCCAACGCGGATCAATCAGGCACCCAATCCGCCGGGCTGCTACTTCGCGATGCGCTGATGCTCAAACTACGTGCTGGGGCCGGTCCGTTCCGGAGCTTCGGTAATATTGCCGTCGAGCCAAGGGCGTATCAGCTGGTTCCTCTGATGATGGCGCTCAAACTGGAAACTATCCGCTTACTCATTGCCGACGACGTGGGTATCGGTAAGACCATCGAGGCGGGTTTGATTGCTCGTGAGATGCTTGATCGTGGCGAGATTGACCATCTCACCGTGCTCTGTCCGCCACACCTGTGTGAACAATGGCAGGAGGAGCTCAGAAACCGCTTTCATATCGATGCGGTCGTAGTACGTTCGGCCACCGCTAACCGACTGGAGCGAGGCCTGCCAGCGGGCAGCTCCATTTTTACCGAATATCCCTTTACCGTCGTTTCTCTCGACTACATCAAAAGCAAAAACCGTCGCGATGCCTTTGCAGAGCAATGTCCCAGTTTTGTCATCGTCGATGAGGCCCATACCTGTTCTCGCACCGGCCAGGGTCGGCAACAACGCTATGAGTTACTTCGCGATCTTGCCAACAAGGATGATCGCCATCTGGTGCTATTAACCGCTAC
>TARA_R110002167_G_scaffold102898_3_pt1 | contig 17181 bp, 17 predicted proteins | sample TARA_R110002167 | Tara Oceans TARA_R110002167 (sample SAMEA4398238) | marine metagenome | biome: Polar Biome; feature: [MES] marine water layer (ENVO:01000295) within the mesopelagic zone...; material: water (ENVO:00002006), including particulate matter (ENVO:01000060) such... | reverse complement strand
TGGAGAGGTCAGAACTGCCATTTTCGGCAGTTCTGGGAGAGGTAAAACACAAAATTTCGGTCCCGATGACCATCGGGATGAAACTGGCGAAATACCTCTATGGCTCTGCGAGGATAGTCGGTTTCAAGAATTTTTTTATTTTCACGAGTCATTTCACGAAGCAGATTTTCAGTCTGCCAATTAAAACCATGGATTTCCAATCCATAGTGGTTTATTCGTTACAACTCTCTAAATAGGCCAAATAGGTCGTTGTTAATTCTTTAAGATTTTTTAAATAATACGTTTTAATGTCTTCGGGACTGCTGTTCATTAAAGAACCTGAATTGTCATTCGGGTTGGAAATTTCATTCTTACATTCACAAATCTTTAAAATATCGTTATAGTTTTTTACACTCGAAGAAATGGCAGTTTTGTATTTGCTAATCATCTGTTCTTTTTCCAGCATTAATGACTTCTCTTTTTGCTCTGCCATTTTTTCCTTAATTTCTTTAGCCTTAAGTTCTAGTGCTAATTGCTGTTCCTTCAATTGGGCCTGTTCATCTTGTAACACTGAAAGACTGTTGTCTTCATGAGTTGCCGAGGTGCATTTATCTAATTCAATAATACTTTCCTTGGCAATATCCCTGGCTCTTTTTACATAAAAGCGACCATCTTCATACGTTTCAGAAGGTTCAACTTTTTCCAATAATTCCATAGCATCCAGGGCATGATTATATGAAGCTGCACATCCACAATCTTTTAATTTGGGTATGGCGCGTTTAAAAGCTTCTAATGATTTGTGGGCATACTCCTTTAAATGTGAAATGTTATTTGCCTCATAGGAAGTCTTGACATCTGAATAAGCATAAATGACATCTGAATCTGCCTCGGAGCAATTGGTTTGTGCCTGAAACTTTAAACAGGTAATAAAAATCAATAAAAACAAGTAATTCTTTTTCATCGTATTTGGGGTTAAAATTAATAAGTAGGTTATCAAAAATATTAAAAACATTATAAACTTGTATGCTTTTCGTCGAATTTATTGTTTTAGTATCTTTATCAAGAATTAAAAAAATTGTATTTATGAAAAATGTTTCGCCTGAAAAATTTCGCGTATCATCCAAAATCATATTAAAGGAAGAGTCAACTCGGTTTGATTTGAAGACGTCGGAAAAAAAGATAGATAAAGAACTGGAATCTGTTAGAAAAAAATTGGGCAAACTCCAGGATACCATGTATGCCCATGGTAAATATGCGGTTTTGGTGTGTTTACAAGGGATGGATACCTCAGGGAAGGATAGTTTGATTCGCGAGGTTTTTAAGGATTTCAATACACGTGGTATCGTGGTCCATAGTTTTAAGGTCCCTACAGAATTAGAGTTGAAACATGACTATTTGTGGCGACATTATTTGGTGCTTCCGGAACGAGGCAAATTTGGGGTTTTTAATAGAACGCATTATGAAAATGTATTGGTAACAAGAGTTCACCCTGGTTATATTCTATCCGAAAACATTCCCACTGTAAATTCGGTTGAAGATGTCAATGCCACCTTTTGGGACAAACGCTTTGAACAAATAAATAATTTTGAAAACCATATTGTAAAAAGTGGGACCATAATTTTTAAATTCTTCTTAAACCTTTCCAAAGAAGAACAAAAAAACAGGCTACTTCGTCGATTGAACAAACAAGAAAAAAACTGGAAATTTTCTCCTGGGGATTTAAAAGAGCGTAAACTTTGGGATGCCTATCAATCTTGTTATGAAGACGCCATTAATAGAACGTCTACAACCCATGCTCCTTGGTATACTATTCCGGCGGATGATAAGTCTACAGCACGCTATATTGTAGCAAAAATCATGTACGATGTGCTACGTATGTATACCGATATTCAAGAGCCAGAACTTGATGATGACATTAAAGCGAATTTAACATTATATAAACAACAATTGGAAAGTGAATAATCGGTATGTTGTTCATTTATGTTTATTTTAAATGGGACACCTAATTTTTTATGATTTTTTTTGCATTTTAAGCTTTCCATAAACAGTACCTTTAAAAAAAAAATTAAATGAGAATATTAAGAGCATTCATGGTTTTATTTGGGTTGTTGCTGGTACATCCTATTTATGCGCAAACAGATGAAGAAATCATTAAAAAAATATATACTAGTTCATTAAAAAACGGGCAAAGTTATGAATGGTTAAATTATTTATCCAACCAGATAGGAAGCAGACTTTCAGGATCATTAGGAGCAGAAAGAGCAGTAGCTTGGGCCAAGGAAGAATTAGATAAGCTAGGGCTGGATAAAGTGTGGTTACAACCTGTAATGGTGCCAAAATGGGTCCGCGGTGCTAAAGAATATGCCTTTATAGAAAGTGTGCCCGGAAAGACCATAAGCGTCAATATTTGTGCACTCGGTGGTTCGGTTGCCACACCTGCTTTAGGGATAAAAGCGAATATTATCGAAGTTCAAAATTTTGAAGAATTAGCGACTTTAGGAAAAGAAGCTATCGAAGGAAAAATTGTGTTTTTTAATAGACCCATGCAACCCGATTTAATTGATACGTTTGGGGCATATGGTAAAGCGGGCAATCAGCGCACAAAAGGCCCTTTAGAAGCTTCAAAATATGGTGCGATTGGTGTTATTGTAAGGTCTTTGAATTTACGATTAGACGATTTACCCCATACAGGAAACATGTCCTATGGAGATTTGCAAGAGGATAAGCGTATTCCAGCCGCCGCAATTAGCACCAATGATGCAGAATTGTTAAGCACCATGCTTAAGCTTGATAAAACACTTAAATTTTATTTCAAACAAAATTGTAAACAGCTCAAGGATGTGCTTTCATATAATGTGATTGGGCAAATTACGGGCACCCAATTCCCTAACGAGTATATTGTTGTTGGAGGTCATTTGGATTCATGGGATTTGGGTGATGGTTCTCACGATGATGGCGCTGGGGTAACGCAGTCCATGGATGTATTACGGTTGCTTAAAGAATCTGGCATTAAGCCAAAACGCAGTATTCGTGTGGTGCTGTTTATAAATGAAGAGAACGGATTGCGAGGAGGGACTAAATATGCAGAAGAGGCTAGAGCCAATAACGAAAACCACATGTTTGCTTTGGAAAGTGACTCAGGTGGTTTTACACCAAGAGGGTTTTCATTTGATTGTAACGACGAGCAATTTAATTCCATCGCTAAATGGAAACCTTTATTTAATCCCTATTTAATTCATTATTTTGAAAAAGGTCATGGAGGATCAGATATTGGTCCATTAAAAAGTGGCACAACCGTTTTAGCTGGTTTGCAAACAGATTCACAACGGTATTTCGATTATCATCATGCCAGCAATGATAGGTTTGATGCCGTTAATAAACGTGAACTTGAACTGGGAGCAGCCACCATGACAGCGCTGGTATACTTAGTTGATACCTATGGAATTTAAATAATTGAATTTGTATGAAACGACTTATTTTATTTTTAGTATTTATTGGTTTTACTGTACAGGGACAAACTACTATGAAAACAGATTTACCTTATTATGAAATTCCGGAGTATCCAGATGCGTTTACGGCAGGAACAGTTGCGGCAAGAATGCTTGATGGTTTGGGGTTTAGATATTACTGGGCTACAGATGGATTAAGAGATGAAGATTTAAAATTTAAACCCAATGGAGATGCGCGAACTACTGCTGAAACAATCGAGCATATTTATGGGTTATCAAAAATAATAGTAAATGCAACCTTGAAAAAATCAAACAGCGGCGAAAATGAAGACTCAAGTATGTCATTTGATGACAAGCGAAAACTAACTTTGGAAAACATAAAAACGGCTGCCGATATTTTAAGAAATTCGGACGATATCTCCCAATTTAAGTTAGTTTTTGGAGAACGAGAATTTCCTTTTTGGAATAACATTAATGGCTCTATAGAAGATGCTGTATGGCATTGTGGTCAAATCGTGTCATTCAGACGTAGTTCGGGCAATCCTTACAATTCAAAAGCAAGCGTGTTTACTGGAAAAGTGAGGGAGCGATAAAACTAAAAGTTAATATTTAAATCTATTTCTTGCGCGAATCAGTTTTTTTTTCGAATGTTTCTAAAGAGTTTTTATCATTGTTTCAGTTCGTGTTCAATATTTGCTTTTGTAGTTTCCATTTTTTCCAGAATGGCTTTATCATAATTTATAAAATTGAGCTGCTCGACCGTAATATGTGTCAAACTTCCCATAAAAGCATCATTGTGTTTCAAGGCCTTAAAATTGTTTGGGATCTTAATAAATGAAAAGCCAATTTTAATGGAAGTGGCGTCACTCAACACAGTCTGTAATTGCTCATTGAAAATGGGATTAGTATCTAAATAGAGCTGCTTTTTCAGATCCATGGATTCGGCAATCATGGCGTATTGAACATCGTATAGGTTGACAATCTGTGATTTCAGGCTGTCATTACGAAGAATTTCCAGCCCTTTCGATTTTAAGGCTTCATAACCCATTTTTTGAGGATAAAACAAATCGTATCTACTAATGATTCCAAACATCGAACTATATGGGGCATTGTATTCTGACAGGCTGTCCCTAAATATTTTTACTAATTTCCTGTTGGATTGGTTTAAAGTGGAATCTTGAAAAATCATATTCTTATGTTTGAAATGTCAGTGGCTAAATCGTTGTTCAAGCTTTGAAGGATTTTTTGCTCTACAAAACGATCTTTTCTGTTCTCGTTCCAGTTATTAATCTGTAAAGCAATCAAAATACCAATCACCACGAGCACAATTTCGCCAATGGCATATTTAAAGTATTTACCTGTTAATCCTCCCGAAGTACATTCGGGACGGGCTCTCCCAGAAGGGAAAGTGTAGCGGATATGTGTAAATAATTTAATCATGGATTATATTGCTTCGTCACACTAGTAATAAGGTTACAATTGCCATAAATATAATCAATCTTCCAATTTATAGGTTTTTCCGCCTTTCATTACAAATGTTACCTTTTCAAGCGTTTTGATATTTTGAAGCGGATTTTCATCCACGGCAATAATATCAGCCAAAAAACCAGTTTTTAATTGACCTCGATCGTTCAACTTAAGCAACTCAGCAGGATTGATGGTGGCAGCTTTTATGGCATCAGTGGGTGTCATTCCCCTTTCAATCATCGCAAACAGCTCCAACATATTTTCACCATGTGGAATGAGTGGTGCATCGGAGCCCAAAGCTATTTTTACGCCTGCTTTTATGGCTTTGTTCACACTTTTCCTGGCTTGGGGAAGAATGGATTTTGATTTTTTGACCAAGCGCATGTCCATATTATCATAATTACGTTCTATATTATCCAAAAGCCCTGTTGTTGGAACCAAAAACACATTCTTTTCAACCATTAAAGCAATGGCTTCATCACTCAATAATGATCCATGCTCAATGGAGTTAACGCCAGCATTGATGGCAGCAATAATGCCTTCGGTGCCATGTGCATGTGCGCTTACTGTTAGGTCGTGCCTTTTGGCTTCATCCACAACGGTTTTCATTTCTTCATTGGTCATTTGTTGTGCTCCAACCGATGCTTCTAAGGACATTACACCAGCCGTTGCCATAATTTTTATAGCTTTTGCACCATATTTTATTTGATACCTAACGGCTTTTAATAACTCTTCTGGACCATCGGCAATGCCGTATTTCCAGCCTAAATCCATGATATTTTCGGCAAAACCACCCATCATGGAAGGGTCGGCATGTCCTCCAGTAATACCAATCATGTGTCCGCTTGGAATAATTCGCGGCGCTTTTATCCATTCGCTATCTGATGCTTCGGCCAGAGCCACATCTATGAGTTCCGGGGAAGGGTTTGTAAGGCCTATGTTCCTTATGGTCGTAAAACCGTTCATCAATGTTTTTTCGGCATTGTTTACTGCCCTTAATGTTGCCTTACTGGAGTTTTCGGTTACCAACTTGTATTGGTATCCGTTTTCAAAATTCATGTCCAAATGGACGTGCACATCCATAAGTCCGGGCAACAGGGTTTTAGTTCCCAAATCAATCAACTCGGCATTGTTAGGTTGTACCTTTGGATTAATTGCCGTTATGATTCCATTTTCAATGATTAAAATTGCAGGCTCAATTAATGTTCCCTGACTGACATCGAGATACGCCTTTGCCTTAACTATTTTGGTTTGTGCTTGTATATTCAATGTTAAAATTGATATAACAATTAATAAAAGATTGTTTTTCATAATGATAGATATTTAATGTGTTATTGTTTATAAATAGCTCAGCCACCACTTGTCCCTATTGTTGGCTTTGTAAACCATGTATTTTTTACAGAATGGATATAGCAGCAAAACAATGCCTATCCAAACGATATAAACCACAAATAACGGGTAACCGTAGTTTATAAGAGCGGCATTTTGAAATGTTTCGGCCGTTAGTATCATGTCTGTCCAATGGCCTCCAAAAATCAAAATACCTATAATTGCCAATACGTGAATGACCAATACATGTATAAAATAATAGAAGAACGGGACCCGGCCAAAGACCAACATAAAATCAGTAATTTTGTTTTTAACGGCTTCAATGGCATACAAAAACAAAAGCGATGGCCCAATAGTGATCAATAAAAACACCAACGAGGGTGGGTATTTGGTAACATTTAAGAATGCCAATATGGTTTTGGCTGTTGTTTCCTGTGCCTGCCATGGTACTAAATCACCATAAACGTTCAATCCCCTTAAAACAAAAAACAAGGCAATGGCGCCAAGCCCCAAACCCAAAAGCCATTTTTTTCTAACGGTTGCGCTAAAACCACTTTTGTAAAAAGTACCAAAACAATAGCCCAAAACCATCACGCCAATCCATGGTAAAACTGGATAAAACACTAAAATGGAACTGTTTTCACCTATTGGGATATTACCTTTGGCTTGGTGCAATAGATACCACACACTTGATTTTAAGCTAAAACCTTGTAAAACAATACCATCTAATAGGTTATGACAAGAAATTAATACCAAACCAAATATAAGCAGTGCTTTTTTTGATATATAAATTAGGAATGATAGACTTATCATACTAAATCCAATAGCCCACAGTACTTGAAGAATAATTCTGCTGTAAGTGATATCAAATTTCCAAATAAGATTATTTACAACAATTTCTAAAATTATTAACCAAATCCCCCTTGTAAATAAAAATTTAAAAAGTTCCCGTTTTGTTTTTTTACTGCCATATAAAAATGCCGATGTTCCTGCCAAGAACACAAAGACCGGAGCACAAAAATGGGTTATAAAACGCGTGAAAAACAGCATTGGTGTGGTTGTGTCCAAATTTGTTGGGTCGATAAAAAAGGAGCCATAATGAAAATAGTCCCTTACATGGTCCAGTGCCATGATAATCATGACAAGCCCTCTTAAAACGTCGATGGATTGTATCCTTGCCGATTTTGTTTGGGCCTGTATTGAAGTGTTCTGTGTTTCTGTCATTGCTGTTTAGTTAAATCCGACTTTTCCCTTAACCGACTCGAAGAGTTTTTTGGAATTATAGCCTACACCATTTTTAAACACAAACTCCACGTTTCTGATATCGCTTATGTTTTTTGAAGGGTTTCCTTCTATAAGCAGCAAATCGGCATTTTTACCTATCTCGATGGTTCCTTTTGTTTTTTCAAAACCAAGCGCCTTTGCGCCATTTAGGGTTGCTATTTTTATGGCTTCCAAAGGTGAAAACCCATCGGCTTCCACCAATAGCTCTATGGCCTGCCACGTGCCGTAACCTGCAAGGGTGCCGCCATTTCCTGTTGGGTCTGTGCCTACGGTCAATAAGCCGCCCATATCGTAAAACAGTTTTTCCATTTTTGCATTATTTAGGTAGGCCTTATCAAAAGCTGTTGGACCAACAGACGATTTTATATTTGCGAACTGCTTTAAATAATAATCCCTGCTATCGGGGGAAAAGGCATTTAACACTTCTGTGGAAGGTGCTTTTTGCGTGCTCAAAAAACCTTCAAAAACAGCTAAAGTGGACGTTACGCCAACTTTTTTATCAATTAGAAACTGCAACAGGTTTTTTACCTTGGGATCCACAATATCTATTTGGGCAATGTCGATTTCTGAATCCACATTGCATTCGTTTTCCTTTTTATTGGGCGAAAAATCGGTGCTTGCCAGAAAGCCATGCTCCAAATTGTCAATGCCCAACTCGGCAGCTTCACGATAAGTAACAGCACATAAATGGGCAGTAATTTTTAAGTGTCTTTTATGTACAGCATCGATAGCTGCTTTTAAGGTGGGTTTGTCAATGGCCATATAGCCTTTAAACGAAGTAAAGCCTTGGTCTGCCCAATAGTTTACAAAAGTTTCGGCATCTTCAGGTCTTTTTAATTCATTCATTTGTGGAAAAATGGATCCATTCCCTTCTAAGTAAGGTGCGGTAACTTCCATAAAAGGACCGGGAATCCTTCCGTTATCGATGTCTCTTTTTATGTTTAAATCTGAATAAGATTCTACGTTTCCGGCGGTTCTAATGGTAGTAGCTCCAGCTGCTAAATAAAGACGGGGAAATGTAACTGGCAATTGCCTCACGTTAGCATACCTTGTTTCCAGTGAATGTGCCGAAATGTACATATGTTCATGCACCATGACCAGACCTGGCATGACCGTTTTATTGTGGCCATCAAGGACCAAGGTGTTTTTTGGAATTTCAATATCGGCGGCGTTTCCCAATTGGGTAATTTTCCCATCGGTAAATATGATGGTTTGATTCGGTTTTTCGGAAGTTCCGGTACCATCAATCAAGGTCACGTTTTTAATGGCAACCGTTGTGGTATCTACGGATATGAATTTTTCGACTTCAGGAGAAAAGTTTTGAGCAAAGGATATATTGCCCATCAACAGAATAGCAACTATTATAAAACAGCTGATTTTACTTTTTAAAGATTGGATTTTATTCATAATGGGATTTTTTAATTGTTAAAATTGAAAATATATAAACTGCTCGCCACTACCTTGAGCAATTGCAATCAAGAAAAACATGGATGCCCAAATCACACCCAGTGTAATTGGAGATACTTTTTTTGAAACAGCTTCTACCGATGTGTTCCTCATAAACCAATGACAAATAAAAAGAAGGCCTATAATGATGCCCACTTTTAAAATATCAAAATTTGCTAAAACTTTCGCGCCATCAGGATTTAAATAAAACATGGAACCAATCATATTCCACGCTGTTTTAAACTCTCTTGCCCTAAAAAATACCCAAGTAATATTGACGCATGTAAACGTAGTGAACGCTAAAAATATCCCGTTCCAAGCTGTTATTTTAAAGGGTAAATACTGCCGTTGTAATCGTTCTAATATTAAATAAGTTCCGTGTAATCCACCCCAAACTATAAAGGTCCAAGCGGCTCCATGCCACAAACCACCTAATAACATGGTTAGCATTAAGGCCGCATACAATCTTACCACACCATGACGATTTCCACCTAATGGAATATATAAATAATCTCTTAACCAAGAAGATAGGGTGATGTGCCATCGTTTCCATAAATCTGAAAAACCTAAAGAGCCATACGGATATTTAAAGTTATCTGGTAGTACAATACCTAAGAGTAGGGCGATACCAATGGCACAGGTTGAATAACCTGCAAAATCAAAGAAAATCTGCCCAGAAAAGGCTAAGGTTCCCATCCACGCATCCCAAAAATTTAAAATTTTATCGGCCCCATAAACTTTATCAACAGTATCTGATAAAAGGGTGTCGGCCATAACCACTTTTTGAAAAAGCCCTAGGGTTAGTAAAAATAAGCCCCAGATAAATTGATGTATTGTGGCTCTTTTTTCTTCATAAAATTGAGTAATTAAATCTTGAGCTCTTACAATAGGTCCGGCTACTAATTGAGGAAAGAACGTGACATATAGCGCGAAATCTAAAAATGTTTTGGCGCGTTCTGTTCGTTTTAAATACATGTCTATGGTGTATGACATAGTTTGAAACGTATAAAACGAAATTCCCATTGGTAAAATAATATCCAATGGTTTAGATTGATAACCATAACCATAGGAATTTACAACTGTAGTGAAATTATCTAAAAGAAAATCGCGGTATTTAAAAAAGGTGAGAAAGCCTAAATTAACAACCATACTCAATACTAACCATAGTACTCTTTTACGCTTGTTTTCTTCGGTTGCTAATTTTTTTCCTGTAACCCAATCTACAGCAGTAGAAATCCACAGTAAAATAACCAAAGGCGGATTCCATAAGCCATAAAAAATATAACTAGAAAAAAGAAGCATTCTTTTTTTGCCGGTCCAATTAAATAGTTTTGAATAATATAGTGCTAAGACAATAATTAAAAAAACGACGAAACTTAATGAATTAAATAGCATGATTAGTTGGTTTGAAGGTTAGGGAATGCGCCATCTTGTTTCATTATTTTGGCTATTTCAGTAGTAAAGTAACGTGCATTTTTGGCTGAAAGATGAGACCATTCTGGGCAGGTTAAGTCTTTTAATTGATCATAATCTTCAAAATGATAGGCTTTTATATTGGCTTGTTCAACAAGATCATCCCAAAAGTCTTTTCTGGGAGTAGAGTGATCTTCTCCTATTCTGTAACCTCCACTGGATGGGCTTCTAACTAGAATTGCATTTCCTCCTCGTTCTTTAAATATTCTGAGGTCTTTTAAAAAAAATGTCATCGTTGATTTTTTATCTGGTGGTGGGGCTTGTTTTCCAAAAAACTGCCACACTTTTATAACCGAATTGGCATAAGCCGTATCGGTTACTGTAATTTGTTTCATTACAGTATTTCTATCTATTGCAATTTCTCCAAATTCATGAAACGGTGGCATCGGGTTGGGAGCTCTATTTCCTATATTGATTTTACCTACTAATTCGCCTAATTTTATACCATCAACACCTTGGTCATCACTTAAAAAAGCTAAATTTTCTTGAAGTGGTATAGAGAGCAAATGGTTCGATATCTGCGCATAGGTTCTCTTTTTATAATAATCAACTTTAGTTTGTGGCCACTGCCAAGGTTGCGCTTTAGGGGAGGTGGTAGAAAAAAATAATCCCGGTGTAACTCCAATAATTATTGTTCCGTTAAAAGGTGTATTATTGACAAGATCGTGAAATATTGGTAGCGGAGAGCTACCGACAGACGCTAGTTGAATAGGGCGAACCCCTATTTGTTCTTGCCATTCATTTAATTGCATATCAAATAGGATTCTAGACGAACCTATAAGAATAATGTCCTTGTTTGTGGCTTTTTCAACTCTGTGCCGTTGCATGGCCCACAGCGCTTCGTTATCGTCTAATGTTGGATAAAAACCTTGTGAACGCCAAAAGAGTTCCCAAACAGAAAGGCTTATAATACTTAGTGTAAAAGCAATGATCAAGGTTTGTTTTAATTGCATAATTGGTTGGTTTTAGTTGGTTATAGCGTTTTAATAGGCTTAAAACGTGTCGTTATTTACATCTTTTATAAATTTTATAAGTCCGTTAAAATAAGTATCTGGGTCATCATATTGTGCTATGTGACCAGCAGTTGTTGTTAAACTGCGACCCTGTTGAACTTGTGTACTCATCCATTCCATGTATTTTGGATCCATGGTATCGTACGTACCACCAATCATTAAGGTAGGAATCGTTAATTCTTTTAGTCTGTTTGAAATATCCCAACCTTTTAAAGTGGCATTACCTGTCACCCCAAATTCGCTATACCCTTGCATGTAGATGTAAATGTTTGGGTTGAGATGCGAAAAAGCACGATTTATAAATTCTGGCCATTCATTTAAAGGACGATGTAATACATGTTGCGTATAGTAATATTGAGTTACTAATTCTGTGTATCTTGGGTTTGAAAAATCTTCTTTCGCTTCCATATCCTTAATTTCTTTGTAAACCTCTGGTGGCAGTTGAGGTCCTAATACCTCCGTGGCATATTTTTCATATGCAGGAATGCTTGCCATCATATTTGAGATGATCAATCCTTTTAAATTATCTTGATATTTTAGTGCGTATTCCATCGCTAAAATGCCTCCCCAAGATTGTCCATATAAATAGAAATTATCTTTATTTAGATTTAAGGCCGTACGTACTTGCTCAACTTCTTCAACAAAATGTTGGATTGTCCAAAGAGTTGAATCATTTGGTTTGTCACTAAAATAAGATTCCAATTGATCATAATAAATGTATTCAATACCTTCTTTAGGCAAATAGCCATCAAAATTCTCAAAGAATTCGTGGGTGCCACCTGGGCCACCGTGTAATAATAAAACTTTTATTTTTGGATTGTTGCCTACCCGTTTTGTCCATACATTAAAAATGCCTTTTGCTGTGGTAATAGGAATCATTTTGATGCCACCAGTCCTTTGATCGTTACTACCAGAATAATCTAAATAGGAGGAATCACATTTGGTTGTTTCTTGTTTAGACTTGTTGTTGTCTTTGCAGCTAACACTTAGTAGCCCAAAAACCAGTAAATAAAAAATTGCTTGTTTCATAGTGTTGTATTTTTAATTAGTTTATTTCATTCGCTTTCAAAACCCGCAGCAGATTTCCGCCAAGAATTTTCTCAATATCCTTTTCAGTATATCCTTTTTCCAATAATGCTTTTGTAATCTTTGGATAATCGGTCACATCGTCCAATAATTTTGGTGGCTGATAAATGCCGTCAAAATCGGAGCCGATTCCCACATAATCCACGCCCACAAGATTGATGACATATTCTATATGCCGAATTACCCATTCAAAAGACGCACGGAGTGCTTCAGACTCATCAGCATATTTTCTGTACATGGATTCTTCAGCATGGTATTGAAACATTCCGGTTTTTACGAGGGAGTCTATCTCTACTTTATGCATTTCTAAAAATACAGTTTCCCTTGCTTCAACAGTGGGGTCAATAAACCCTGAGTTAAAATTGATTTGAACAACGCCGCCATTTTTTGCAATGGCTTTTATTTGGTCATCTTTCAAATTGCGACGATGTGGACAAAGCGCATAAACAGAGCTATGCGAAGCAATAACCGGTTTTGTGGTCGTGGCGATTACATCATAAAATGTTTGCTCGCCAACGTGCGAAATATCGACCATCATTCCCAGGCTGTTCATTTTTTGGACTACTTGTTTGCCAAAAGCGGTAAGCCCTTTTTTTCCTTCGGAATTTTTTGCGCCTTCGGGATTGGTTTCGTCGGCAGCACTTGTTGCCCAAGGGGTGGAGTTGTTCCAAGTTAGGGTGATGTAGCGAACACCGCGATTATAAAGCGCATCCAAGTTATCTAAATTATCTTCAATTTGATGACCGCCTTCCAGTCCGATTAAAGCAGCAATTTTATGTTGTTTTACAACCTTTAAAAGGTCTTTTACATTGCCTGCTTTCACGATTTTATCTGGATTTCGAGCAATCACAGCATCCAAACTGTCTATTTGTCGATTAGCGAAATCATAAGGGTTTTCTTGGTCACCGTCACTGAAAACAGAAAAAAACTGGACATCCACACCACCTTGTTTCATCCTGTTGAGGTCGCTGTGTGTTTTACCTTTTAGATCGGTATCGAATACGAAATTCTTCTCCATTGTTTGGGTAAGAAAATCATTGTGGGTGTCCACTAATATGGCTTTGTTGTGAATTTTTTGATAGTTCTGGGCGCTTAGTTGAAGGGTTAAAATCATCCAGATAAGTATAAGTTTTAGTTTCATTAATCTTAAAATTTAATATTTTGCACTGTTCACTTCAATCCAGTAACCATCTGGATCTTGGAGATAGATCTGTTTAACGCCATCCGGTCTTTTGGTAATGTTACTAAGCTTTTCGTCTATCGTTACTTTTGTTTGCCCGAATGTGCTGGAAACTATTAATAGGAAAGCTGTTAAAATTACTTGTGGGTTTTTCATTTTGTGGTTTTTAAAATATGTTATAGTGTCAATGTGAGTCCGCCATCTGCTGTTAATGTTGTCCCTGTGATATAGCTGGCTTCTTCCGAGCAAAGAAACACAATGGCCCGAGCCATCTCTTCCGGTCGTGCGGCGCGTTGTAGGTGCACAGTGGGTAACAATGCTTTATCGTACAAATCGTCACCAACAATTTCTCGCAACCGTTGGTGCATTGGTGTATTGGTCACTCCAGGGCATAACAGGTTTACCCTGATGCCTTGAGGTGCCAATTCGGCAGAGATACTGGTAGTAAGCCCAATAAGACCGTGTTTTGAGGCGACATAAGCCGATCCGGTTGGAAAACCGAGAAATGAATTGACCGAACCAATATTCACGATGGCACCACCGTGACCTAGATTGAGCATGGCCTTGGCTTCATACTTCATGCAAAGGAATGTGCCCTTTAGGTTGATATCGAGAACTTGGTCCCAATCCTCTTCTGCGAGGTCGGTTATCCCGCTTAGTTTGCCTTCTATCCCGGCACTGTTTATGGCATAGTCCAAACGACCGAACACCTTAATGGTATGGGCGACCATTTGTTCGACGCTCTTGGCTATGGAAACATCTGCCTGGACAGCGGATGCCTTACCACCCTTGGCTTCGATGGAAGCCACCAATGAATCAAGTTCCTTTTTTCTACGTGCAGCGACCACAATTTTGGCGCCTTTTGCTGCAAATGCTTCTGCGGTTGCTTTTCCAATACCGCTACTTGCTCCGGTAATGAGCACGACTTTGTTTTTCATGTGTTTATATTTATTGGTTTTTAAACGAGTTTATTAGCAAAATTCATTTGATAGCAACAATAGCGCTTGAAGGTCCGGTTAAGGGCATTACGGAAATATTGTTAAAGCCTACTTTTGTCGCCCAACCTTTAAAATCGTTTTCGGTAAAATCAAAACCTTCATCGGTTTCGATCATCATGTTCAATGACATCATCAAACCAAAGGCGTTTTTGTTTCTGTCATTATCTATAATATTTTCTATAACAACCAATGCGCCTCCTTTTGGCAAGGCATTGTATGCTTTTTGTATGAGCATCATTTTGTCTTTAATTCCCCAATCGTGAAGCACGTTCCCCATGGTAATGACATCTGCTTTTGGGAATTTGTCCATAAAGAAGTCGCCAGATTGAATGGTTATTCTATCGCTCAATCCCATTTTGTGTACATTATTGGTTGCCACAGGATTTACGGGAGGCAGATCGAACGATATGCATTTTATATGTTTGTTGTTCTTGGCAACGTGTATGGAAAGGTTGGCACCAGCACCACCTATATCGCAAAGCGTTTGGTGGTTGGAAAAGTCAAAATTATTTGCAAATGCCATAAAATTACCTGTTTGCACGCCTCCCATGGCATGTAAAAATTCGCTTAAGGAATCTTCATTGGCATAGATAGCTTCAAAAACCGAACTACCGCCATTTTTTGTTTCATTTTGAGGTTTCCCGGTTTTTAGCCCTTCTTCCAGATGGCTCCAAAAAGGGTATAATCTATTATTGGACATTTCAAGAATACCTCCAATATAAGAGGGTTTGTTTTTGTCCAAAAACAGGTCGGCATCTTTGGCATTGTTGTACATTGCGGTTTCTTTTAACCCTGTGCGTTGCAAGAAGCCCAGAGCTACCAGAGTGTCCAAAAAGTCGTATAGGCTTCTTTTATCAAGACCTAATTTATCCTGAATGTCTTTGCCCTTGCGTTCGCCTTGTGCCAAAAGCGTAAATAAACCCATGTTCACGGCAGTCAATAAGGTTTTTGAAGCCCAAAAGCCCATGCCGATTTGCATGATTTTTGACGGGTCGGTGTGTTGTTGTGTGTTTGTTTCCATGATTAATATTTGTTTTAATTGGTTTCTTTTTTATTTATTTTTCTTATTTGAATGCACTTTTTCAATATTCAAAAAGGGGCTTTTTAGCAAGTACCAAAAGGTTTGTTTCTTCGGCTCATCAAATTCTACGAGCCCAAAATTCAGTTGTTCGGTTGGCTTGTATTTAAAGGTCCCGAACAATCTGTCCCAAAAAATAAAAATATCGGCATAGTTGGAGTTGGTGTAAAATTCATCTTGTTCATGATGTACCTTGTGTAAATTTGGTGTGGTAATAAACACCCCAACTGTTTTATCCAACCATTTAGGGTACTTAAAATTGGCATGTTCCAAAAAGAACATAGGAAAAAGAACGAGGTAATAAACTCCAAGTATGGTTACATCCAGCCCAAAAACAGCAGAGGCCAATATTTCGGAGACACTAAACCAAAGCATCAGTTCTAAAGGGTGTGCTCTTAAAAAGGTTGTGGAATCCATGGTGGTATCACTATGGTGTACACGATGAAACCGCCAAACCACAGGTAAAAAATGAGCCGTACGATGAAACCAATAGGAGCTTAGGTCATACAGTGCAATGCCGAGGAATATCTTGGCCCAAAGGGGAATTTCCACCCAGTAAAACAAGCCTATTTCGTGGGTGTTGAACCATTGAATGGTAAATACAATAACACCAGCCCAAAATATATTCAATAAAAAAAGAACGGCATACATTAAAAAATTATGCCCCAGATGATGCAGTCGTTTGTTAAATTTAAATTGTGTACCAAGAAGCTGTTCTAACGTAAAGAAAATAACAATCAATGCGATAATCAAATAATCGAGGTTGATGCTTAACAGGGTTTGTAATGTTTCCATATTGATTTTTGTTGTTGATGTTTTTTGCGTTACATTTATTGAGGGATTTGAACCCCACGGTTAATCGGCTTTATGCACTTCCAATTCAATTTCAATCAAAAATTCCGGCAGTGCCAACTCTTTAACACCTAGCCATGAACCGGTTGGAAATTGTTTTTTATAGATTTCATTGCGGTATCCTGCAAGTTCCAAAAATTTGGGCATGTTGGTGGTAAATACGTTCTCAACCACGACATCATCAAAGCTGCACCCAAAGTGTTTTAGTATTTTATCTAAATCCAGATAACAGTTTTTCATTTGTTGCTCCAAATCACCAATGGCAGTTGGATTGCCTTCATTGTCCATGCTTACTGCTCCAGATATTTTAATATCGTTTCCAATTTTTACGGCGTGCGAATATCCATAGGCTTTTTCAACTTCGGGGCGAAGCAAAAAATATTCAGGGGTTTCTGTTTTTATTTCCACCTTTTCCATTTCTTTTTCCTTTTGTTGTTGGTTGCAGCCAAAAGCAGTGATTGATAATAGAATCGTGATAATTGCCGGTTTTAAAAAAGTTGTTGTTCTCATTTTGATATTTGTTTTTATATTAATAACTGGTTTAAAT
>TARA_R110002167_G_scaffold42935_22_pt1 | contig 17266 bp, 11 predicted proteins | sample TARA_R110002167 | Tara Oceans TARA_R110002167 (sample SAMEA4398238) | marine metagenome | biome: Polar Biome; feature: [MES] marine water layer (ENVO:01000295) within the mesopelagic zone...; material: water (ENVO:00002006), including particulate matter (ENVO:01000060) such... | reverse complement strand
CCGACGGTGGGTACTTAGCGATTAGTAACCTTAATAATAGTGTGCCTAGCACCTTTATTAACCGCGGCACAGTGGAAGTGATGGGTGGTTCAAACTTATATTTTGGTGGCTATACCTACAATGTATTTAATGGCACCGGGGGCACTTGGGCGGCTTATGGCGAAACGGCTGAGGCCACTATTGCGCTGAATAACTTTAGCACCACAGACTTAGGCGAAGATGGTATGACCAAACTCGATAATGTCACCGTAAAACTCAGTGGTGCTTATGCCAAACTAGAAGCGCAATATCCAACGGATGGCCCAACTAAGATCATCAATCTGCAAGAATCTTTGCAAGACATCAATGCAACTGCGGCATTGGAATTGGCTAATGGCCAGCATTTTGTGGCCAGCAACGACCTTAATAACCAAGGTCAAATTAAACTGCAAGCCGCTGACTTAACAGTCATTAATCTCGACAATAGCGGCACAGTAAGCGGCCATGGCAACCTTGCCACTACCAGCATACAAAACAGTGGCGTTATTAGTGCGTCAGGTGGCCAGCTTAACCTGCACAATACCATCACCAACAGCGGTAGTATTCAAACCGGTGAGCAATATGGCGATGTACTACATTTAAATTCTGCCATCATCAACGGTGGTAATATAACTGTAGGCCAAAATACGCTACTTAACGGTGATGGTGCTTTACAAAATGTGCTGCTCGACAACAAAGGTACTATTTCTGCGGATGCTACTGGCTTAAGTATAAACCTTGCTTCTGGCTCAAGTAATAGTGGTTTAATTGAAGTCACTTCGGGTGTGCTTGCCCTGCAAGGTGATAGCTTACAAAACACTGGTGGATTACTGACAGCCAGAGCCAACAGCGAATTGAAACTACAAAGCATCACTGTGCTTGGTGGTGCTATTGATGTAGTCGGAAATGGTTCAGTATTAAGTGGCTATGGCACTTTAGATAATATCGCTCTGCAAATCTTTGATGGTACGGTCACAGCCAATGTTAATGGTCAGCGTTTAACCCTTAATCCAGGTGATGCAGCTCAGTTGATGCGCGCCACTTTGCGGGCCGAAAATGGTGGTATTTTATTTTTAACTCAAGGTGATTTTGATAATGGCGGTGGCACTTTAATTCAAGCCAGAGAAGGATCAGTGGTAGAGATTAAAAACATCTCCATGAACGGTGGCAGGTTAGAAACCATTGGTGATGGTAAAATTATCGACTTAGGTTCGAGTGATTTTACTGACATGAGCATTAACGCCAATACCGAGGTAGCAAACGGTGGTGAATTTAATTTGTTTGGCACTATTATAAATTCGTCATCGCTGACCGCCTTAAACGGCGGCGAAATCGTATTGCACGATGCACTTCTGACGGCTAATACCTTGAAAACCATTACTCATCCTGATGGTAGCGTTACATTTGAGCCTGTTGTTACCAACGGCCAATTAAATATTGCTGCCGGTGGCACATTTAAAGGTGAGGGTAGAGTCGATGAACTAGCCATGCTTAACCAAGGTAAGATTCATGCCAATGGCACTAAAGCCTTAATTTTTGACCTTAAAGGTGATTTGTTTACTAACAATGGTGAGGTAGATATAACCGGTGCTGGCGGTATGCAAATACTCGATAACGAAGTAGTCAACAATGGCATCGTCATTGTTCAATCGTCACTTACCGTGCAGAATGAACTCACACAAAAAGCAGGGCAACTGCAGGTTGATGGCACCTTGGTGGCTAACAACGTCACGATCGATAAAGGTAGTTTAAGTGGCAGTGGCATAGTGGACAGCGATGTAACTGTTAATGCAGAGGGCAAAATAGGCCGTGGTAGTCTGATTTTAATGCAAGACCTCGACTTATTTGGCACGCTTGAAATCGATGTGAGTCAGTCAGGTTTGTTTTCTATGTTGGATGTTCGCGGTGATGTTACTGTAGATTCTTCAACTAAGTTTGAATTGATGTTTCCCTCTGATTACAACCCACTTAATGGTTTAGATTTTGATTTCTCATTTGTTAATAATTTTATTAACTTTGATTTACTAAGTATCACCAGTTTTCTGGTTACTGGCCTAGGCGAGCAGTTCGACTGGGCAGTGGTTTGGGATGATGTTAACGGTGGATTTGCGGTAGATATATTTGAAGATGATAGTTGGTCGCCCAACACTAATGTACCTGAGCCTCACACCATTATGCTGATTTTGTTTGGCATAGCATTTTTGGTTTTGCGCCGCAAAGAGCCCTTACCTAAGCGCAAAAACACTCCCTAATGTTTTAGGCACATATCGTCTTTTTGAAAGACGGTATGTGTTATGACAACACTACCAAGCAGTAAATTCTCTGCCAAATTGACACATTGGGCTTGAGAGGAGTCGCTTGAATAAGTGATTTATTGGCCAAATATAGCAAAACCACCAGAGTATGAACTTGTCTACTGAAATAGATTAGCAATATTTTGCTTGGACTAATTCAAAGGCCAACCTTGCTGCTAATTTTGCCGTTTGATTACTATTGTCGTAGGTAGGGTTCATTTCAGCTATATCAGCTAAGCGCCAATTATAAGCAAATTCTGTTTGTGCCTTGCTTAACCAATGCAGTAGATTAATGACAAACAGTGGCGAGATACCTAAGGCACTGGGGGCACTCACTCCGGGTGAAATACCTGCAGGGAAAGCGTCCAAACAAATGGTCACATATAACTCATCTATCTCTTGTAACATGGGCGTTAAAAGGGATTTAGCAGTTTGTTCATCACAGTCCACATCACTTAAATATCTGGTGTTTGTTGCCTTTGCCATATCAAATAATGCGGGTGTATTGGCCGCAGTAGATACGCCTAAACAGGCATAATGAAAGGGCTGACCTTGTTGTTTACAGTGTTGGGCAATTTGCCAAAAAGGAGTGCCTGAACTTGTTTTGGGTGCGGGTTTGCGTAAATCGAAGTGAGCATCAAAATTAATAATACCGATTTTTTTAGCCGTAGTGTGGTTATCAAGATGTTGGCGCAGACCCAGATAACTTGCCCACGCAATTTCATGACCGCCGCCTAGTCCCACAACAAAACTAGATTCGTCTAATGTTTCATTTAATAAATCGGCAAATTCTTGCTGAGCGGAGCCGAGCTTATCTTGGGCAATAATATCCCCTTTATCTAGTAAAGCGCTTGGCGCATGCCAGGCCATATTTGCCAAAGCAGAACGGATAGCAGTTGGCCCTAAGGCAGCGCCTTCTCTGCCTTTATTGGCTTTGACTCCTAAATCACATGCGAAACCGATAAGTGAGCAACGAGTGGCAAACACACTGTCGTTATTGACTACCTGATGCCAACGGAATCCTCTTTCTGCATCTTCGGTGTCAATGCGTCCTTGCCAATTAAAATAGTGTTTTGCTTTTATCATAATGTACTCAAACGACCTTTGTACCATTTCTTAAGCGGACGATGTTGATTGATTCCGTAGACTAATTCAACAGGATGATTGATATTCCACAAACAAAGATCCGCATCGAAGCCCACTGCAATTTTACCTTTGCACTCTGCCAAACCCAGTGCTCTGGCGGCATGAATGGTGGTGCCTCGAATGGCTTCTTCCGGCGTTAATTTGAATAATACACAGGCCATATTCATGGCGGTCAAAATCGAACTTAGTGGCGAGCTACCAGGATTCAAATCGGTTGCTACCGCCATCGGTACACCATGCTGACGCAATGCCGCAATAGGCGGTAATTGGCTTTCATTTAAAAAGTAAAATGCGCCGGGTAACATTACCGCCACTGTGCCTGATTGTTTTAAACAAACCACATCATCTGCTGCCATATATTCGATATGATCGACTGACAAGGCATTAAACTGGGCTGCTAATTTTGCCCCTTTTTGGTCTGACAGTTGTTCAACATGAGCCTTAACTCTCAAACCATGCAGGGCTGCAGCATTAAACACCTTGGTGCACTGCTCCAGTGAAAACCCGATGCTTTCACAAAATACATCCACTGCGTCAGCCAGTCCTAGTCTGGCGATTTCCGGCATTACGGTTTCACACACATATTGAATATAGTCATCAGCACACTGTGCGTATTCCACGGGCACTGCATGAGCACCAAGATAAGTGGTCATAATGTCCAAATCGAGGTGTTGTTCAAGTTGTTTAGCCACCTGTAACATTCTGATTTCTGTGTCGAAATCCAGACCATAACCCGATTTAACTTCAATGGTGGTTACGCCTTCTGCGGCTAAACGTCTAGCGCGACTTAGGGCACTTTGTAATAATTCTTGCGTACTCGCGGCTCTGGTGGCGCTTACCGTGCTGCGTATACCGCCGCCTTGTTTGGCAATGTCAGCATAACTTTGGCCGAGTAAACGTTGTTCAAATTCTGTTGCCCGATCGCCGCCATAAACCAAATGGGTATGACAATCGATAAAACCGGGTAACAGACATTGACCTTGGCCATCTATAACATCATAGCCTTCAGGCAGGGTGTCATTCTCGCCAAAAATGCCGACAATCTTGCTGCCACTAATAGCAACACTGGCGTTTTCTATCAGTCCATAGGGCTTGCCGTTATCTTGCATAGAAGCAAGCCTTACGTTGCGTATTAAAATATCGTTTTGCTGAGCCATGGTTTTGTTTCATTTTTACTAGCGTGCAGTTACTTTACTTGTGCATACTTGTATATACAAGCTAGTTGGTATAAATTCGTTGGCCATCGCGCTAAACAGAATGAACAATATGCAGCCACGTTTTCAACTTATTAAGTCAGTATTACTGGATAAAATTAGCCATGGTGAAATGCAGTCAGGCGATCGCGTGCCTTCTGAAAATCAACTAGCCGAGCAATATAAAGTCAGTCGGATGACGGCTCGTCGGGCCCTCACTGAGTTGGTCGATGAAGGCATATTGGCTCGCTCTCAAGGTTTAGGAACCTTTGTAGCCGATCACCGCCCCATGAGCTCAATGTTAGAAATTCGCAGTATTCAAGACGAGATTAAACAACGTGGACACAGATACAGTAATCTGCAGTTTATTAAACAAACCATTTTGGCCACGGAGCAACAAAGTGCCTGGCTAGGTGTCGAGCATAAGAGCGAAATCTTTCATACTCAAATTGTGCATCTAGAAAATGATTTGCCGGTGCAAGTTGAAGACCGACTAGTTAATCCAGCATGGGCACCTGACTATTTACAGCAAAACTTTGCACTCACATCGGCCAATAAATACCTTAATAATGTCGCACCTCTGACTCAAGCAGATCATATTGTTGAAGCCATCCTGCCCAATGCGCAAATGGCTGAGTTATTGAAAATTGACCTTAATCAGCCCTGTCTCAAAGTCTGTCGTCGCACCTATTCTGCTAAAGGCATAGTCAGTTATGCCTTACTTTATCATCCAGGCAATCGTTACCGCTTAGGTAGCCACCTCGAATTTAACCCTACAAATTAGGAGTCGTTATGAACCGACACGATCCAAAACGTATAATTCGCGCCGCCCGCGGCACACAGCTCACTGCAAAAAGTTGGCAAACAGAAGCGGCTATGCGCATGTTAATGAATAACCTCGATGCTGAAGTTGCCGAACATCCGCAAGATCTTGTGGTGTACGGTGGCATTGGCCGTGCTGCGCGAAACTGGGCTTGTTATGACAAAATTGTTGAGGTGCTTACCCGTCTCAATGACGATGAAACCCTGTTAGTGCAAAGTGGTAAACCGGTAGGTGTTTTTCCTACTCATGCAAATGCCCCGCGGGTTTTGATTGCCAACTCGAATCTGGTGCCTCATTGGGCTAACTGGGAACACTTTAACGAGTTAGATAAACAAGGTTTGATGATGTACGGGCAGATGACCGCAGGTTCTTGGATCTATATCGGCTCGCAGGGCATAGTACAGGGCACTTACGAGACATTTGTGAGCATTGCCAATACGCATTTTGAGGGTGAAGCCAAAGGTAAGTGGGTACTTACTGGTGGTTTAGGTGGCATGGGTGGAGCGCAGCCTTTGGCCGCAACCATGGCAGGTTTTTCAATGCTGGCGGTTGAAGTAGATGAAAGTCGTATTGATTTTCGTCTCAAATCTGGCTATCTCGACAAAAAAGCAACCTCTTTAGAGCAAGCACTGGCCTTAATTAATCAAGCTAAGATGACAGGCGAAGCGGTTTCCGTGGGCCTGCTAGGTAATGCAGCAGATATTTTTAGTCAAATACTTGAACTTCAAATCGTACCTGATGTGGTGACCGATCAAACCAGCGCCCATGACCCTTTGAACGGTTATTTACCCCAAGGCTGGACTATGCAACAAGCCGCTGAGTTGCGCCTAACAGATGAGAAATCAGTCGTTAATGCAGCTAAACAGTCTATGGCGGTTCAGGTAAAAGCCATGTTAGGTCTACAACAACTTGGTGCTGCTACAGTAGATTATGGTAACAATATTCGTCAAATGGCTTTAGAGACAGGGGTGACTAATGCCTTTGATTTTCCTGGTTTTGTGCCTGCTTATATTCGTCCTTTATTCTGTCAAGGTATCGGGCCATTTCGCTGGGCGGCTCTCTCTGGCGACCCACAAGATATCTATAAGACCGATGCCAAGGTCAAAGAGCTCATCCCAGACAATAAACATTTACACAACTGGTTAGATATGGCTAAGGAGCGAATTCAATTCCAAGGTTTGCCCGCGCGTATTTGTTGGGTCGGTTTGGGTGAAAGGCAAAAACTCGGTTTAGCTTTTAATGAAATGGTCAGAAGCGGCGAGTTATCTGCGCCTATTGTTATTGGTCGTGACCATCTAGATTCAGGCTCAGTGGCCTCACCTAATCGTGAAACAGAAAGTATGTTAGATGGCTCGGATGCAGTGTCAGATTGGCCACTACTGAATGCCCTGCTCAACACGGCGAGTGGTGCGACATGGGTCAGTTTGCATCATGGTGGTGGCGTTGGCATGGGTTTTAGTCAGCATTCTGGCATGGTCATTGTGTGCGACGGAACTGATGATGCCGCAGCGCGTATTGCCCGAGTCCTGCATAACGACCCCGCGACTGGAGTGATGCGCCACGCAGATGCAGGTTACGATATTGCCAAAGATTGTGCACGTCAGCACCAATTAGATTTACCCATGTTAGAGGCGGAATAAGATAATGAATAAGTTGATACTACAACCCGGTCAGTTAGATTTGAACATACTCCGTCAGGTTTACCGCAAGCACATTCTCCTCGAACTATCTAAAGATGCCGAACCTGGCATCAATGCGGCTGAACAAGTGGTGCTAGACGTCATAAAACAAGGTCGCACTGTTTACGGAATTAACACCGGCTTTGGCCTATTGGCTAATACCCGTATTAATGTTGATGAACTGGAGTTATTGCAGCGCAGCATTGTATTATCTCATGCTGCGGGTACCGGTGATTTTATGTCTGAAGGCACAGTACGTTTGCTTATGCTGCTTAAAATTAATTCTTTAGCGCGCGGCTACTCAGGTATTCGTTTAGAGGTTATTAATGCGCTAATTGCCTTATACAACGCACAAATTTATCCCGCTATTCCAGAAAAAGGCTCGGTAGGCGCATCGGGTGACTTAGCTCCCTTAGCGCACATGAGTGTGGTTTTGCTGGGTGAAGGTGAAGTATTTCATCAAGGGCAACGTTTATCAGCCCAGCAAGGCTTAGCCATAGCTGGATTAAGCACTATCACTTTGGCGCCCAAAGAAGGACTGGCCTTATTAAACGGCACCCAAGCGTCAACCGCTTTTGCCTTACAAGGGTTGTTTTATGCCGAAACCGCATTGCATAGTGCCATCGCTATTGGTGCATTAAGTGTGGATGCCGCTCAGGGTTCTCGGGTACCTTTCGACGACAGAATTCAGCAAGCCAGAGGGCACAAAAGCCAAATTGACATTGCCAGTGCTTACCGAGGACTGTTAGATGTTTCACAAATTGGCTCTTCTCATGTGGGCTGCGAAAAGGTCCAAGACCCCTACTCTTTGCGTTGTCAGCCACAAGTGATGGGTGCCTGTTTGCAGCAAATCCGTTTTGCTACTGAAACCTTGGTGACTGAAGCTAATGGTGTATCAGACAACCCCTTGGTGTTTGCTGATAGTGGCGACATTCTCTCTGGTGGTAACTTTCATGCCGAAGCGGTAGCTATGACAGCCGATATGTTGGCAATTGCCTTGTGTGAAATTGGCGCTTTATCTGAACGGCGCATGGCTTTATTGATTGATCCCAGTTTAAGCAAATTACCACCATTTTTAGTCAATAATGGTGGGGTCAATTCGGGTTTTATGATCGCCCAAGTGACCAGTGCGGCTTTAGCCAGCGAAAATAAAACCTATGCCCACCCAGCTTCGATTGATTCATTGCCCACATCGGCTAATCAGGAAGACCATGTTTCCATGGCCACCTTTGCCGCGCGTCGCTTACGTGATATTTATGACAATGTGGCAGGCATATTAGCGATTGAATGGTTAGCCGCCGCTCAAGGGGTGGACTTCAGAGCGCCCTTACTGACCAGTGAAAAACTCGAAAAAATTAAAGCTTTATTGCGTGAAAAGGTTAGCTTTTACGATAAAGACCGTTATTTCGCACCTGATATTGAAGCGGCTAAACGTATGATTAAAAACGATCAATTAGCCGACTTAACTCAGCTAAATTTATTAAATTAACTTGCTTTTGCGCTGGCTAAAGTTGATTGCTTACTACAATCATCTTTAAGCAGCGCTTTTATCTGAAACAAGCTCGACTTAAGCGGTCTATTACTTCATGCCAGTCTGCTGGTGGCTGTTCAATCCATATTTCTGTGCAGTGTGAACGATCTGCTTGTGCCAGTGCTTGATAAAGTTGACTGGCATATTGTTGCCGTTGATTGGCCATTTTGATGGCTTGTATGGGCTGATTAATCGCCAGCTCACTAAAATGTAATACCACCACTGAGCTGTTTTTTTGCTCAGCTTTCGATAATTTTTCCACAAGCTCATTGCGGGCAAATAGGCTTGCCTGAGTCTCTGGTTGATAATGGGCCGGCATGTTGCCAGCTACTGCGATGTTATGCTGGCTAGGCAATAAAACCTCTTGACCAATAATGTCAGCAAGATGCTGGGGATAAAATGGCCCCGCCCGTAAAATTTGCACGGGCTGGCGAGTTAAATCAATAATCGTTGATTCTAAGCCTAATTGGCAATCGCCGCCGTCGAGCACGGCATCAATACGTCCGTTTAGACCATCCATGACTTGTTGGGCACAGGTTGGGCTAATCTTTTTATGCAAGTTAGCCGAAGGCGCAACCACAGGACCACTAATACTTAATAATTGGCGTACCCGAGCATTGTCAGGCATGCGCACCGCTATGGTATCGCGGCCGCCGGTAATCAAGGAGCTAACCTCAGGGGCCTTGGCAAAGATCATAGTCAAGGGGCCGGGCCAGCATTGTTGGGCCAATTGCTCTGCGGCGGCCGGTATGTCGGCCACCCAAGCAAAGAGTTGTTCGATTTGACCGATGTGCAGTATTAAAGGGTGATCACTAGGACGGTTTTTAGCAGCAAATACTGCGTTAATAGCGCTTTCGTTATATGCGCTGGCGGCAAGCCCATATACCGTTTCGGTAGGAATGGCCACCAACTTGCCAGCTTTTAATAGCGCGGCAGCACGCTCAAGATCGGAGTCAAGTTCGAGAGATAATATTATAGTTTCTAAGGTCATTTAAGGATTACAGTATGGGCAGTTAACTGGATCAGCAAATGCTGCGTCGACAGCGAAAGACTGTTGATGGTGGCAACCGTGGCAAATTGCAATACGCTTGGCAATTGAATTTGTGGGAAATTGGCAGGTCTGACAAGGTAAACCGTCAACCAGTTGGTCGGGCCAAAAGCCAGGTCGTTGACATGCAGGGCAACAACATTGCCAGCGAGCCACTAGATTCTCTGTTGCTTGGCCAATTCGAATAAGACGCTGGGGGCAATGCATGGCGCGTAAGTCAAATTCAACTATGACCTCTTCATTGTATGCAATTTGGCATTGATGAAACGCCTTGATTATATTGTCTTTACCCAAGATGCCTTTAAATAAGCAGTCTGCTGGGCGTGATTGTGGGTAGAGTATTAAGGCTTGCTGGTTTGGGATTTCATCAATAAAGGCGTTAAGCTCTTCCATTGTTGCTACTTGGCTGTGTTGATGAAAAGAGGGACCATGGGCAATACCAGTGACCTGCCAGTTGTTATCTAAGTCAAGCAAGGTCACTAATTCTTGATTCCAAGGTAACAAGGCGCCATAAGGGCCGGCATTAAAAGAACCTTCGCTGCCCAAGCCCATGGACAAGCCGGTTAATTCACAGGCCAAGTGGGCCTTGCGTGCAGCGCAATCTGATGGGCTTAATGTTCTGCTTGTTTCGCCACTGAAAGTACCAAGTTGGTCGGTATCAAATGCATCAGTGCTGACGACTTGCCAGTTAAGCGCCTTGAATAACACCGGCGCAATAACGCCTCCTTTTGCGTGGCGCGTGAGCAGAGCAACAGGCTTGGGTTTAGGTAACAATAGCATCAAAAATAGCCTTCACGCTTTTTTTGCTCCATCGAGCCGGGTTGGTCTTGGTCGAGCAAACGGCCTTGTCGTTCACTGGTCTTACACGTCAGCATTTCTTGAATTATGTCGGTAACCGTAGTTGCCTGGCTCAATACTGCACCTGTTTGCGGATAACAACCTAAGGTCCTAAAACGGATATTGCGAGTGGCAATACTGTTTTTTTCCTGCTCATTTAAAAACGGCAGTAAACGCTCGTCATCAAGGGCTAAAATTGCCTGACTGTGATTGTCTATCCAACTGAGTCGTGGTTTGGCAAAATACAGCGGAACTATATTGATATTTTCCAAGTGGATATACAGCCAAATATCCAGTTCAGTCCAATTAGATAGAGGGAAAACCCGCACTGATTCTTGGTGACTCAGTTGGGTGTTATAAAGTTGCCATAATTCAGGACGCTGTTGTTTAGGATCCCAGCCTTGAAACGCATCACGCACTGAAAAAATCCGTTCTTTGGCTCTAGATTTTTCTTCGTCTCGTCTGGCTCCGCCTAAAGCAGCATCGAACCCATACTGGGCCATGGCTTGTTTTAAGGCCTTGGTTTTCATGTGGTCGTTGTACGCAATAGAGCCTGAACTTATTGGATGAATACCTAAGTCTAAGGCTTCTTGATTGATGTGCACTCGCATATCCAGTTCTAGTTCTTTGGCTAGTTTATCGCGAAAACGGCCCATTTCAGCAAATTCCCATGTGGTATCCACATGCAAAAGGGGAAAGGGTACCTTGCCGGGGTAAAAGGCTTTGCGTGCCAAATGCAACAACACGGTTGAATCTTTACCGATAGAATAAAACAAACAGGGATTATCGAAGCAGGCAGCCACTTCACGGATAATATGAATACTTTCAGCTTCTAATTGACGCAAATGACTAATACGCTCATGCATGGTGCCACACTCCTTGAAATAAACGTTGTATCTGGCCATTTTGTGGTTGCCAAGCATAGAGATACAGCCATTGGTTATCGACCAACTGACGCACCGATTCGTGGCGCTCCACGAGGGTTTGAATAACATCTTGCGGTGCATCAATGACCACACTTAGACGCAGCGGTTCGTGCATCCATTGTTGACCATTGTGCAGTGACTGCATGGGCAAACCGACTCTTAAGTCACCGCCATTTCCCTCAAACACACCAAGGTGGCCGGCTACCACGTTATGCAAAGTTTTATCGCCACTGCCATAGACATTATTGTCAGTGACTGAGGCATAGTATTGAAAGTTGATCCAGTGCGTGACGATCATAGGTGCAGTCAAAATCAACTCTAAAGTGCGATAGCCTTTGTCACTTTGCCAGTCATAGTCATGTAAAAAACTGCGGCCCTGCAAATTGCAACCACGGGTGTGCTGGCGTTTGGCCACGATAAAACTGGCGTTGTTGGCTAAGCCCCATTCAGGCCGCAGTTCAGCCCAGTCACGACTGCGTTGTAATAGCGTAGTTGTGGACGGTTCAGCCTCAGTGGTCAAGCGGCTAGCTCGCTCATTACGGGTTTGCAGCGATGCTTGTTGTAACCATTGCTGTTGCTCGTGTGACAAGGCATCACCATTAGCCACCAAGGCGATGTCATCTGTTGTCGTATTATGCAAGGCGGCAACAAATTGGGTAAGCTCAGGGATAGTTAAGCCTTGCTGACTTAAGCCTAAGCGCACCTCAGGGTCATTGAGCAAAGCTGCCAGCACCCGCACATTGACCTCACCGGTTTGGCCGCAACAAGCGCCGCAGTCTAGCGCGGCTTGCATATGGTTATTGCAACTTTGACTTCCGTGGCCAACGAGCAATACGACCGGGGCTAACTTTTTGGTCAGTCCCATGGCAGTTAAAACACCATGGGCTAAAGTGACTTTATCTCCTGTAGTTAATAGTTGACCTTCTTTGTATAATTGCCATTGGGCGCTATTGAGACTGTCATTGACTGGATGGCGTGGCGCGCCAGCAAACCAAGTGTTTTTGATCATTTTCAGACCGTAAAACCATCCACTGGCTTCCACTGCATTGAACATGGAAACAGACGACGACGAAAAGGTATCCCAAGATTGACCAAAGTTACGGGAAAAGCCTCTAGTCGGTGTATTTTGTCTTACTTCTATGCTGGAACTGAGTAAACCCGGCAGTTGCGGCCGTTGATAGCCCTTGTTGATGGGCGAAAAAGATAAGGGCAAACCAAAAAAACCAGCAAATCCAAGGGTTTCGATATGTGAATGCTGTGCTTCCAGTGACCGTCGGTAAACCTCTGAGCGTACATCAATACAAAAAGCCGCTTGCATCACAGGAGTCGCAATCGTCTGCGACTCTTTATTGCTGCGCTGACGCAGAGTTGCAAACAAACTTTGCTGATAAGCAATTTCTGCTGCTCGTTGCCACAGCCAATCCAGTTCTTGTTGGCTTTTGACGTGAGTGATAAGTAAAGGTAGAACCACAAATTGTTGATGCCAACGGTGAATTAAAGCCCGGTGTTCATCGGCTTCTTGCTGAGTAATATAACGGTACAATACCCATTCCCACGCCATTCTGATGGCCAGTAACTGCCACAGTTGATCCTGCTCAAGCTCAATATCGGTTTTAAGCCATTGCTGATGCGCAGCCCATGACGCCCAACCGTTTATATCTAGTAACATCGCGTGGGCAAATTCTGATTGGTAACCCGCGGCAATATCGAGTTCAGTTAAGGTCATGGCTAATATCTGCTGGGGCTCGCGCGGTAAACTAGCAAATATTTTGCTGAGTTTTGGCGCAGCCATCACGATGCCGATGCCCTTATCGTGGATCACATGATCCCACCAATATTGATAAAGAGTCTGTTGTTGGGTTTCACCCTGCTCCATTTGTAAGGCATAACTGGCAACGGTTTGTGATATTTGATGAATGATTTCATCATGCCAACTGATTTGGCGCTGCGGATTGCGCTGTAAATCAAGTAAGCGGCTAAATGCCATAAAGTCATGCTGACTGTCCGCAGTGCTTAAATGCGCTACCACATCACTAAGCTCAACGCTTAGCCCAGATTCAGCGATTGCTTGGCTTAAATGCGCTGAGCTTATTTGCCGTTGCCAGCGACTTAAAAAATATGACTTTGGCATGGTGCACTTGGCTCCAGCCAAAACCTTGAGTTTAGCGCTAACCTCGGTCAAAGGCTGATCATGCATTCGCCACCAAGGGTTAACGGCAATCCAATTATCTAAGGGCCAACTGGGTGCTATTTTTTGACAAGCCACCTGCAGGCGTTGTATTTGCTGTTCACTTAGGCTCTTCGCTGCACTGGCTACATGGCTCATTTAAACATCTCCTGTTGATTACTTTTTATGCTAACAACTTGGTTTTTGGGTAACTCAGTGGGCCATACGGCCAACGTGAGTCGAGTTGACCATTCATCTAAATAAAATCCTGCATACAACCAGCGGTATAAACCATGACCAATAGGCTGGTTTGCGGTAAGTTTTAATAACCAGTAGAGACTACCTAGCAAGATAAACAGCATCGATACCCACACTAACTGCCACAGCGACAAGCTAAACTCAGGTAGGGCGATCAGGTGAGATAAACCTATCTGTTGGGCGACATAGACCGCCACAAAAAGCATTGAACCGAGGGGGATGCTCACGTACCAATATTGACGGCTAAAGAATTGATTAAACAGCAAGGAGAACATCACAATATACAGGGTAGCCATAGCTGGGTGGATGGGCATAATGTTGTGCCACAGTCCTACCATCAATGCCGCTAGCAAGAGGCTAGCCGCCACTTTTTTAAAGCTAACTGGGCTGGGTCCACTCATTTGACCTTGTAGGTATTTATTCACCTCTGAGCTAGCTGCTAAAAAGGCGTAAGCTTTGTAAAGGGAGTGAGCCAACAAATGCAATACCGCTAACTCGTAATAACCGAGCGCGCACTCAAGTAGCATAAAGCCCATTTGGGCACTGGTTGACCAAGCCAAACGTACTTTGACACTAATACGGGTATGCACCACCAAAGCGGCAATCACCACACTAAGTCCAGCCCAAATGAGTAAGGTCCAAATAGCAACTTGCGACAAACTAATGAGGGGGGCGAATAAAATGATCAAAAAGCCCCCCAAATTAACGATACCGGCATGCAGCAAGGCTGAGACTGGGGTAGGTGACTCCACCACCTGAATCAACCAGCCATGAATAGGTAGCTGGGCACATTTAATCATGGCGGTAATCACTAACAATAAGCTAGCCACAATCAGTGAGACTGGCAGACCTTGCAGCTGAGCGATGTTGCTCGTCCAGTCGCTTATCCAAGGGCTTTGCCAATGTGTATACAAGAGTAAAAAGGCGATAAACAAACTGAGTTCGGCGCAACGGGCAAAAATGAATTTTTTATGGGCGGCAAGAGCGGCGCGCGGTCGGTCTGGGAAGATCATAAGTAAACGATGGAAACATAAACTAATGGCAACCCAAGCCGCAAAAAATAGTGCCATATGGTTACTCGTCAGCACTCCCCACACACTTAGTAGGCTTAAGGCAAACCAACGTTGGTAATAGCTTACTTGCGGCTGACCAGCAAGATAGCTGCGAGCATAACGAGTTAATATTAAAGCGAGAAACGCAACCAGTGGCATTAATAGGTCAGTTAAGATTGAAGGGTTAAACCACAGGGCAGGAAGGTCATCGCTGAAGAATTTAATTATGCCGTAAGTGAGAGATAAAATTAATGCCAGACTGTAACACCAAGTCATATTACGCCATTGTCGCGGCACTTCGCTTTTTACCGATGCCAGGGCAAAACAGCAACCGACTGAAAGTATGAGTACGGAGAGGAGAATTTGCATAACCATTGAATTCCACATTTATAAGTGGCAGTAGTATGCAAATTCAATTTCATTCAGTAAAATAGATAAATATTATGTAACCGTTCTGAATTAGAGAACTATGAGCCGTTTAAATTATCACCATCTATACTATTTTTGGCATGTTGCTAAAAGTGGCAACTTAACGCAATCAGCCCAAGAGTTGCATACTTCTCAATCTGCATTATCTAGCCAAATCAAGCAGTTAGAACACACTATGGATGTGACATTGTTTGAGCGACGCGGGCGTAAATTGATCCTCAGTCAAGCCGGACAGCAGGCCCTTATTTTGGCACAAGACATCTTTAGTAAAGGTGAAGAACTCGAGTCATTGTTAAAGGGAGATTTACAGTCGGCAGTTCAACCACTGCGTATTGGTGTGATGTCGATTATGTCGCGAAATTTTATTGAAGCCTTCATTTCGCCGCTGTTACAGCGACAAGATGTGCAATTTACCTTGGTTTCCAAAGGCATTACCAACCTGTTGCATGACCTGTCAAATCATCAGCTCGATGTGGTGCTATCTAATGTGAATGTGGCGGTAGATGCCGGTAATTTATGGCAAGTGCAATTACTGGGACGCCAACCGCTGTCAATTGTCGGTCCACCTACACTAAAACCACAAAGGGATTTCCCTGCTGGATACCAAGATTTTCGCTGGGTAGTACCAGGCAAACAAAGTGAAATTCGTGCCAGCTTCGATGCATTCTGTAGCCACTTTCAGTTTGAACCTAATATCCATGCCCAAGTTGATGACATGGCCATGTTGCGCCTACTTGCTCGTGACAGTGGTTCACTGGCCGTGTTGCCTAAAGTTGTTGTTAAGGATGAACTAGCTGCCGGTGTATTAATCGAATACTTGAGTTTACCTAAGGCTTTTGAGCATTTTTATGCCATAACCGTAAAACGCAGTATTCGTCCGCCCTTACTCGATGAGTTGCTAAGCAAATCGATTTTTCGTTAATTAAGTAGCCATTTGAGCACAACTAAATCAAGTTCGCTGCCACAAGCAAAACGAATAAAAATCGAGCTGTAAGTTTTAATTTGTTTATTTATTGGTCGTTGGACACTTTAGCCATATTTTCATTTTCTGCTCCTAGATATCATGAACTCAATCTAACAAGCTCAGAACTTGTTACCTCTCATCAATTGTAAATAAGGCTGTATTCAGTGAAAAACTTTTTAGCGTTTGTGTTTTTATGCACGGCAAACCTGCCATTCCTTGCCACAGCAGGAATCATTAATTTCGGTGATGCCGACAACTATATATTTGCTACAGCGAGCACTGAGCAATGGAGTGGTAATTTACTGCTGGGCTCAGAAGCGCATATTTTTGGTAGTGTTGCCGCTTCAAAGACATTGGAACTAGGTGCGGGAGTTATTGTTGACGGTGATGCTTGCGCGGGTATCACTAATAATTGGGGAGCGACTGTTGCAGGTGCGGCAGGTGCTTGTACAGACTTTACGCAACTGGCCAATGATATTAGTAGCGCGGCAGCTCAAGCTCAAACGTTTATCGGCGCCAATTTGGGTAATGTGTCAGGGAATTCACAATTTATAGGTAATGGCTTTCAGTCTTTTGTAATCAATGACTTACTGCTTGCTGGTGGTGATACCTTGACTGTTTTGGGTAGTGTGGAAGATTATTTTGTGTTTAATATTTTTGGACAGGCCAAGTTAGGCTCAGGTGCAAACATCCTACTATCAGGCGGTGTTGCTGCTGAAAATGTTATTTTTAATTTTGTGGCAAACCCAGTCGCTCAAAGTTTTGAACTGGGCGGTGCTAATATCAGTGGTACGTTTTTATCATCTGGACGCACGTTTATTATCGGAGACGGCGCTACATTAAATAATTCGCGATTTTATTCGACTGAAAGCATTGTTGCTAACGTACAAGACGTGCGTTT
>TARA_R110002167_G_scaffold156380_4_pt1 | contig 17272 bp, 13 predicted proteins | sample TARA_R110002167 | Tara Oceans TARA_R110002167 (sample SAMEA4398238) | marine metagenome | biome: Polar Biome; feature: [MES] marine water layer (ENVO:01000295) within the mesopelagic zone...; material: water (ENVO:00002006), including particulate matter (ENVO:01000060) such... | reverse complement strand
CCCCCCCCCGGAATACCTAGCTAAAAACCGCAGGATTGGATACCTGAATTGTGCATCACTGGGGAGTTACATCCAGTGCCGTATATGGAATCTATCTGAGTGTCGCTGGTTGTTCTAGGATGTCCAGCCAGTAGGCATATACGAGTCCGCGTCCGGCTATAGGGAGGTTTAACCTCTGCCGTCTACTCCGTAACTCGTACCCTTACGTTAGCTAAGAGTTGATACTCATGCAATAGCCTACTAGAATCCATTGTATGAAAGATGAAGCCACTAAGACTGAAACCGTAAAGCATAAGATTACTAAAGGGACAACTGGTACCCCAACAACTCGAGCCGGGCGCAGAGCCAAAGCCGGGCAATCAACCCGCACCAAAGCAGGGGTCACCAAGAAGGCCAGGTCTACTGGGAGCTATGGGGTGTCTGGTAGCAAGGTCACCATCCTACCGACGGCGGATAAGCATAAGCTTTGGGCTGACCTGTTTTCTCTGACCGAGAGCCAGATAGACTCACTTAAGCAGAAGGTCGCTGATGGGATTGAGCTGGACCATAAGGATATGTCCAAGCTTGATAGCTGCTACGGCGGAATGAAGAAACTGTTAGAGATTGAGTCCACACTTAAATCCGACGTCATAGCCTCACTCTCCACTGAGGAGCTTATGGGCTTGGCGAAGAAAGCAATACGGGAAGCTGAATCCAGGGCGAAGGCACTGAAAGCATCCGTGAAGAGCATACCGGTGATGATAAATGATTAGAGACATAAAGAAGATTGACCAAGACTTCATCTACCACTCCTGGTTGCACTCCGTTAAGTGCCCAACTAGGGCGGTCACTGACATGACGCGTCACTTGATAGACTCCCTTGTTAATGAAAAAGACTTGAAGGCCCTGAGAGGCGTTCGTATCTGGTGCCCAGATGATGATGAGAATCATATTATTGGCTGGATAGCCTATGGGAAGATAGAGACTACGCCCCTTCTTCACTATATGTTTGTTAAAAAAGACTTCAGAGGCAATGGCGTAGGCAAGGAGCTCCTCTGTGGGGCCTACCCTGATAGGGATATTCAAGTCTTCTGCACCTACTGGTCGCATCACATGCAAGCAATGAACGCCAGGAGCAAGTGGAATGTTAAGTTTGCGTCCAATCTTCTACCCGCTGTAATCCATAACCTTCATACTGGGGACGCAAAGGAGGCATATCGTGGCGCTGCCTGAGCTAATCCTGACTGATAGGGAGATTTATGAGGCCCTGGCAGTAAGAGTGGACGCGACCAAGCCAGTAAACCGTGCACTGAAAGAGCAAAGGAAGTCCCATGCGCTCAACCTTTCCAAGACATTGTTCAAGCAGCAGGTTGATTTCATCATGGACCCCTCTAAGCGCAAGGCCGCTGTATGCAGTAGACGGTCTGGAAAGAGTTATTCGGCTGGGCGGTATCTAATAAAGGAAGCCCTGGAGGATGCCGGGACCACATGCGTATACATTGCCAGGACACGAGAAGCTGCAAAGCGTATCCTGTGGAGTTCCCTGAAGGAAGCAAACCTTAGATTCAGGCTTAATATCAAGTTTAACAACGCTGACCTGATAGCTATCTTCCCGAATCAGTCTAAGATTATGTTTACCGGGGCTAATGATGCCAGTGATATAGATAAGCTTCGTGGTGCGGCGTTCAGTCTGGCTGTCCTTGATGAGGCCGCCTTCTTCAATGTTAACCTGAAGGAATTGGTTAATGAAGTCCTGACTCCGGCCCTCCTTGATAAGGATGGTAGCCTTGTCATGATATCGACGCCTAACTCACTGTGTCATGGTTTTTTCTATGACATCACCGAGAAAGGGACCTATAATTTCTCAGTTCACAGGTGGACAGTTAAAGATAACCCCCACATGCAGCATGCTGTCCGAGCTATCAAGAAGGACATCGACAATGGTATCCTCGATGTTACCGATCCCTCCTATAAACGCGAGTATCTGGGAATCTGGGTCAGAGACGACCAGGAAATCGTTTATAACTACGGTCAGGAGAATCTGTTTGAGGATAGACCAGTTAGTGATAAATGGGAGTATGTCCTCGGAATCGACCTCGGCTATCATGACGCTACTGCTTTCGTGGTGGTTGCTTGGTCCCCAGATTTCCCAACACTCTATATTATAGATGAGTTCAAGCAAACGAAGATGCTTACCTCCGACGTAGAAGCGAAAATACATAGATTCATGAAGGATTATGACTTCACTGCCATCGTAATGGATTCAGGTGGCGGCGCCTCTAAGATGCTACTGGAGACACTTAAGGAGAGGTCAGGCATTCCCTTGAAGGCAGCCCACAAGTCTGGTGATAAGATAGGCATGATTAAGGTTATGAACTCTGACCTTAAGGCGCGCAATGTCAAGATCAAGAGGGGCATGGAAATTCTGATTGAGTGGGACAAGCTCCAGTACAATAAATCAGGCACAGCTGAAGACCGAAGATTTGATAACCACCTTTCAGATGCTTGCTTCTATGCTTGGCAGGAATCACGGCACTTTCTCTACGAAGAGAAGGAAATGCCGGTCATCCCGGGCTCTCCAGAATACTTTAGGAGACTTGAGGACGAGATGGAGGAGAAACTGCTTGAGAGAGAGAGTCATGAACTGTATGATCCTGATGTATGGGGTATCGGCTATAGTGAAGCTGACCTATACAATTAGGAGAAGCAATGACTGAAAAAAAGCAACTACGAGAAATGGGCACCGGACCGAGCACCAAGAAGCTAAAGAGCATGCTTAAGATTTTATCTGAGCATGGCGTGTCGCGTTATAAAGATGGTGAGTTTGAAATCGAACTAGCTGTTGGGTTTAACCATGCGGTGGAAGAACCGGCTAGTGACTCATTTAACTTTGGGGATTACGATGATGATGCTACTGAAAATAAAAAGGACTTGACCCCAAGGGATGACCTTGGATTTTCAGAAGAAGATTATCTATACAGGAGTGCTGAGACATGACTCATGGAATTTTTGGAAACGCCTTCTGGTGGCAATCGGAGTCAGAACCTCACGAGGCTGTTGGTAAGTTTATCCAAGTTCTCCGAGATGAGCAGGACAGCCACTATAACGATATAGTCACATTTATGGGCCTGTATAATGGCAGGCCGGTCCACTCAAGGAGCGGGCACGGCTCAATGCATAACAATATGCTAAAGCAGCCCAGACTAACATTCAATATTATCCACTCCCTCTGCCAAGCCGCAGCTTCAAAAATTGCAAAACATAGACCAGCCGTTAGCTTTCTCACTGAGGGTGGCAGCTACTCCCAGAAAAGAAAATCCAAGCTATTCAAAAAGCTAATGCAGGGCCAGTTCTACTCCATGAAGATGTACCCTGTTGCTCAGAAGGTATTTTTAGATGCCTGTATTACGGGCACTGGAGTCATTAAGTATTATACTGAATTTGGTAAGATAAAAGCAGAGCGTGTTCCTGTCCATGAGTTAACGATAGATCCTATTGAAGCAGAGACTGGTGACATGCCGCGTCAGATGTTTCAAACACAAAAAGTATCCAGGCATGTGATTGCTCAGATGTATCCAGATAAGAAGGATGAAATCCTTTCATCTGACGCATCTAGTAGTGATGAGTATATGCCTGATTCCAGATTCTCTGACATGATTGAATGTCATGAGGCATGGCACCTTCCGTCTGGGCCAGATGCAGATGATGGCCGACATGTAATCTGCACTGATAAGGTTACTCTCCTGGATGCACCATGGGAAAAAGACCACTTCCCATTCACCTTTATTCGATGGACCGATAACCCAACAAGCTTCTGGGGCAACGGCCTGACCAAGGAAGTTAAGGGCATCCAGGTTGAAATCAATAAGCTGCTGGCTCGAATCCAGGAGCAGATGCATCTTTCAACGCCCAAGGTGTTCATTGAGGATTCATCCAAGATTGTACAGGCTCATCTGAGCAATAAGATTTGGGGGGCAATTAGATACAGGGGAACTCCTCCTCAGTTCTTTGTTCCAAGATCTGTAGACAATGCGATGTTCTCCCACCTGGATAGGCTTGTAGATAGAGCCTATGAGATGACAGGAATCAGCCAACTCGCTGCTCAGTCAAAGAAGCCAGTCGGCCTTGAGTCCGGTAGAGCCCTTCGTGAGTTCTCTGATATTGAATCAGAAAGATTCATGGTTGTGGGTCAGGCATATGAGCAGCTGTTCATGGATGCCGCTGAGAAAATCATCAACCTAATCCGTGATGCTTATCTTGAAAAAGACGAATACATAATCTCGAGTTTTGATAGCAAGTCTGGCCTTGAAAAGATTGAATGGTCCGAGATTAACCTTGAGGATGATGAATACATTATTCAGATTAGACCAATTGGTTCTTTGCCTCAGACACCTTCCGCCAAGTTAGCATCTGTTTCTGAGATGCATATGAATGGGTTCTTCTCAACAGAAGAGGCCCACCAGCTTTTAGATTTTCCAGACTTACAGAAGTCTAATAATCTTAAGGTTGCACATATTGAAGTTCTGGATTTAGTCATTGAGAAGATTATTGAAAAAGGGAAATATACCCCACCAGAGCCATATATGAATTTAGAGCTGGGCATCCAACGAGTCCAGCAGGCATACAACATGGCCATTATGGATGAAGTAACCGAGCCAAGGAAAGAGCTTCTTAGGCGATGGATTACTCAGGCAAATGGCCTTATTGAAGAAAAGATGCTGCAAGCAAAAGAAGCGGCAGCACCAGCAGGTCCTCCACCTGGAGCAATGCCAGGGGCACCACCGGCGCCACCACCACCAGGAATGATGCCTCCAGGGGCACCGCCTCAGGGAATGGGTCCACCTGGAGGACCTGGGGCCGGAGCAATACCACCTGAATTATTAGCACAATTAGCACAGTAAAAGGATTTCTAAAATGGAACCAGAAGCACAGCCAGAAGCAGCACCAGAGTCTACAGAAGTTGCTCAACATGAACCCGTCCATATGGATGATCAAGTTGAGCAAGTTCCGGAGTCTTACAATATCTTTTCAGAGGAGCAGGGTCCTGTCCCGAGTGAGGGAAACAGAGCCGAGCCTGTTGCCGAGCAAAAGAAGAGCAAGCAGTTCCTTGAAAACGTCAGAAAAGATAAGCAGCTAAGACATCAAGAGATCTCACTAAAGCAACGACATGAGCAAATCTCTCACAGAGAGCAAGAGCTTAATGCCCTTTCTCAGAGTCAGAAGCATTTAAGAGATAATCCCAATGAGTTTTTTAAATCTCAGGGGATTGATCCTATGGAATACTATAGGACATGGACCGAGCGGCTTATTAATACAGATGGTGAGCCATCGCTTGAGACTCAGCTTCAAAAGACGAATCATGACCTCGAGCAACTAAGAGGAAAAATATCCAACAGGGAAGAGCAGGAACAACAGGCAGCAGCTTCAAGCAAGCAAAACGCTGCCTATAGTTCTCTGTGCGGCCAAGTTGAACAGTATGCCGTTAAAAGTGACGGTTATGAAACCATTAAAGAAACTTGCACGGCAAGGGATGTCGTCAATGGAATGGTGGAACACTTCAAGGCAACTGGTGAAGAATTAACTATCGAAGAAGCATTTGAAAAGATTGAAACCGGACTCCGGGAGCGTGAAGAGAGTTTTTACACTGATCCTAAGATTGTTGCAAAACTCCAAAGATATAACCCAGCAGCATCAAGAACAGCGAGAGGCCCGCAAGCAACATTATCGGCCAAATGGAAAGAGCAGCCTACGAGGACAGATCCTAATGATATGCCCTACGAGGAAATCCGTGACTATTGGAAGGGTAAACTCTTCACGTAACTTTTAGAAAAGGAGGAAGCAAATGGCTTCTTTTAACTTAACGAACTTCGATGCGGCCATGAAACACATGTACCCGTACAAGAAGGTCGAAAATCTTGTATATCAAAATAACCCATTGCTTGCGATGATCCCGAAGGAAACTAACTTCGCTGGTCGCAATGCAACCTATGCAGTTGAATACGGCACGACCAATGGTCGTAGTGCTAACTTTCAAACCGCACAAAACAACCGCAACGGAACCCAGTTGAAGGATTTCGTAGTTACACGCGTAAAAGACTATGCAGTAGTCAGCGTTGACAACGAAACACTTCTTGCTGCTGATGGCAGTGAAGGCTCTTTGCTGGATGTTGCTAAGTCTAAAACTGACTCAGCTCTTCATGCTCTTGCTCGCTCAATGGGTCGAGACATCTACCGCAGTGGCAGTGGCTCTATTGGTCAGCTTGACGACAGCGTTGCGGATGACGGAACTGCCCTTACTCTTGTCACCAACAGTGACGTTGTAAACTTTGAAGTTGGTATGCGTATTGTAGCTGGTGACTCAGCTGTTGACGGCGCCACCCTTGCAAACAACGGGGCGGCTGTGGAAATCACTGGAGTTAACCGTGATACTGGAGTGCTTACCCTTGCAACTGCAATGGAAACAGTCTGGGGCATTGGCTCTGGTGATAACGCTGACGTCTATCTTTACCCTGAAGGCGATGCTGCAAATGATGGCACTAACCTTAAGATGTCTGGACTTGCTGCTTGGATTCCAACAGCTACTCCGTCAGCAACTGCATTTTTTGGAGTTGACCGAACTTCAGACCCTACCCGTTTGGCAGGTCAGAGAATAACAGCAACTTTTGCATCTATCCGTGAATCATTAATTGATGGTGCTGTTCGGGTTGCCCGCGAAGGCGGTCGTCCAGATGCAGTATTCATGAACCCTGTTGATTGGGCTTCATTGGCTAAAGACCTTGAAGGTACTTACGGAACGTCTAGCGGTAATAACGCAAGTCGTCGTCGTTATGATTCAAATGATTCAGTTGCAACTTTTGGCTTTTCATCTTTGTCGCTTGCCTGTCCAACTGGAATGTTAGATCTTTATTCAGATCATAACTGCCCAGAAGGCCGTGCTTACATGCTTCAGATGGATACCTGGAAGCTTAAGTCTCTCGGACCAGCTCCGCGTCTTCTTGACTTTGATGGCCTTAAGGGTGTCAGACAAGCCAACGAAGATGGAGTAGAGTACCGCTGGGGCTACTACGGCAACCTGCTTTGCACTGCACCTGGCTTCAACGCCACAATTGCACTGGCATAAGGGAGAATAATCATGGCTTTTATTAATCACTTTGAAGGTAAAGAAACCGTAATCATTGCTGGCCGTTATGATGGAACAGGCACTGCGTCTATTACATCAGGCAAAGGCTTTAGTGTTGTTGATGGCGGAACTGGAACCTATACGGTTACTTTTCACCGAGCGTTTGACAACCTTGTAGCGGTTACTGCTACTGCTCTTACATCAAACCTGACAATGCATGTGGGTACAATTACTCATACAGATGGCACAAATGGACCAAGCATTGTTTTTCAGGGTAACGCTATTGATGAGGGTGCTGATACTGATACTGATTTCAGTTTCATCACTATCTGGGAAATAGATACCTAACAAATTCTGGGAGGGGGGCTTCGGCCCCCTAACCATAGGAGATTCGATATGGCTAAAGACTCCATTGCCCTTATTCTTGGAGGCAACAAGAAGAAGAGCGATAAAGATAATCTGATGGGCTTTGACCCGGAAGAAGGCATGGGCGAAGAAATTGGAAGTGAAGATGCTTTTGAGGATGCGGCCAGCTCGGTTCTCCAGGCGATTCAGGAAAACGACTTAGACGCTTTTGCTGATTCCCTTAAGGACGCTATTGAAATTTGCTTCGCAAAAAATGAGGGCGGGGAATACTAATGTCTACCTTGTCGGAATTAAGGACCAGAGCCCGCAGGCTTGCCGACGCCGTTGGTAATGAGTTTTTCTCTGATGGAGAAATTAACGATTACATCAACACCGGCCTTGGTGAGCTTCATGATATTCTTGTTTTAAAATTTGAAGATTATTACGCTAGTTCAGTCGCCTTTAGTCTGACATCGGGCACCTCGTCCTATACGCTTGATTCCATTAACTTGAACAATCTGTACAAGCTACTGGGAGTAGACATAAAGCAAGGTTCTCAAACGGTTCGGGTTCCAAGGTACACGTTCCAGGAGAGAAACACATTTAACTCAAGCCAGGCACTCTATTCTGATCGTGGGCACACAAGCCACCGGTACAGTTTAACAGGGAACACTTTAAACTTTATACCTGACCCATCATCATCTGATGAGGTAACTGTTTGGTATGTTCCATCCTATGTAAAGCTTATAAATGATTCAGACCAAGTGGATGATAGAATTGCATCCAACTGGGAAGATTACGCAGTTTACACGGCAGCAATAAGAATGAGACAAAAAGAAGAGACATCAACAACTTCTATTGAGCGCGAAAAAGAAAAAATTGAAGCAAGGATTGAAGACGCAGCAGCGAACAGAGATGCCGGAGAACCAATGGGCATTACTGATGAGGACACGGGAATTTCAGTGAGACACTGGCTTTTTAGATAGGGGCGACTATGACGCTTAGAAAATTTGAAAAGCTTGATGTAACAAATCCTGAAATCAAAAGACTCCAGTATCGTCTTGAGGAAACCTTTCAGCCAATAACGGATTCTCCCGTTTTGGGTGGAAGGCTAATTAAGGACATCGCCTTGGCATCAGGGACAACATCCAAAATAGCTCACAAGCTAGAAAGAAAGCTTGTGGGCTGGATTGTTATTGGAAAGAACGCAGCGCAACATGTCTATGACGCCAATTCTGGAAAAACAGATTTAGATCAATACATACACTTAACAGCAAGTGGAACGACTACTGTAACCGTCTGGGTGTTTTAATGACATTGAAAAAAGAAGTTCTAAGAGTCCAGTTTGGCAGTGGTGTAGACACCAAGAGCACTGACATAGTTCTCGAGCCAGGGAAGCTTGAAGTTCTTGAAAATGCCGTCTTCGAGAAGACTGGCAAGATTCAAAAACGCAAAGGGTCTTCTTCTTCGACATGGGATGCTTCTGCGACAGATAACCCAGTTGGAACTTTTGCCTATCGAGATAACCTTATAATCCAGGGAGACAAAGGCGCTGTTACTCTTATAGGCGGCGACAATGAAGCCTTTGCTGGCCTTAGCGGCCTGGGTGAAAATGAGTATTTTGAGTCTGAAGTTTTCCATGCCGCTGGAACATCTGGATACCACCAGCTACAGCCATCAATCGCAATAAGCCATAGTGGCGATTACATCGGGATTGCCTACGTCCTTGGTGAGTGGGATGCTGCGCAAAATGCTATTCGATACTCTTACATGGTATCGGTTCTTGATGCCGTAACTGGCACCCTGGTTAACTCCAACAGGGGAATCCCGAGTAGAAGTGCTGATGACGGATTCATTGGTAAGATTAAAATAGTTGCCCACGGGTCTACTGATGCAGCTGATGACAGCTTTGCCGTTTACTATGAGTTCTTTACCGTATCAGGATCGGCCTTATCCATAAGAAAAGCTGTTTTTGCCCACGATGCGTTTAGCATCTCAGGGTCAGATATTGTTGCAGCATCACTGTACAGGCAGACTCTTGCAGAGGCTTACTTTGACGTGGTTGAACACACTGCTGGCGCTGGTAACTATCAGAAGGTCCACCTTGTTTACACGAAGTTTGCAAGCAGCAAGCACTATGCAGCTTACCAGCTAGACACCAATGGAACGCTCGGGACTGTTGCAGAAGTAGACCATACATCTAACGCAATGAAGCATATGACTGTCAGTGTTTCCTCTGCTGGTGGAACTGCAAGAGTCTATTATGCTTACTCGATAGGAACCTCGGTTTACTTCCAGCAAAGAACAGAGGCAGACCCTACTGCTGGGGTTTTTGCAAACAGCAAGGCTCTCTCGGGCACCGTAATGACTGAATCCGGTGGGTGGTGTGACAGTGAAGACGGTGCCAAGGTTGAATACTTTTGCACAATGGGAACAGTGTCTTCCACGTTTGTATCGAAGTCTTGCCGCATGCTCTACACGCCAGGGGCAACAACAATTGATGATGACAACTGGCCATTTAGACAAAACGCATGGATGCCAATTGCTCCGATAAAGACAACAACAGGGGTTCATTATTTTCTTTCTCAGGAAAACAGAAGCACTGAAGATGAGGACACGTCTCTTCACACTGTAACGGCTTGGCTTGATACAGTTATTCCTCAAGCAATCCTTCCAGCTTTTGAGCGTGGATTGATTGGCTCAACATTCAGGCAAGAGCTTATCAGGAATCACCTTAATGGGATTAGCGCAAGAGTCGTAACTGATGGGACTAATTATTTTACTATTCTCCCAAGAACGACAAACCTTCAAACTTGGTCAAATACTTCAAGTGGCGCCGTTACTGCTGCAATTAATAGCCAGTCCAGTGTTATTAGAATCTCTGTTTCTAAGCCAGTTAACGAGACTTCAAGGGTTCAGCTTGGAGGCGTATTATTCATTGCGCCAGGCAGTATTAAATCAACGGCGGGAGATAGACTGCATGAGGCTGGGTTTTATTATAAGCCTGGACTTGCTCTTGCCGAGGCAGCTGCCGGAAGCATGGAGACAGATGGAGTTTATCAGTACCGCGCTTGCTGGGAGTGGGAAGATAACTTTGGCAATCTCCACAGGTCTGAGCCATCGGCAATAGAGACCGTTACTTTGACTAGCACAAATACTGGCGTAACCGTAACATCTGATGCTTTGTCTATGTCGGTCAAGGGGATCTCCGCAGGTGGTGGTCTTAGCTTGGTCCTCTATCGAACCCAGGATGCAGGCAACGTATTCAATCGAGTTGCAACATTAAGCAACCCGGACCTGGATGGCTCCATAACGGATAGCCCCATAATAAGTCATCACGACAAGGTATCTGATGCTAATGCCGCAACTGGAGCATTTCTTTATACTGAAGGCGGAGAGCTGGCTAATGTTGCTCCCCCTCCATCAAGATATATTGAAACTCATCGAAATAGAATCTTTGCTATCACTGAGGATAATAGAGTCTGGTTTAGCAAAGAGTATGAAAACAAGTTTGGCCTTGGTTGGTCTGACTTCTTCCAGGTAAGTCTTGACGGCCTGGACCATGACAAGCCCACGGCATTATGCAGCTCTGGCAGTGACATTGTTATATTCAGAGAGCGTTCTACTTGGGCTGTATCCGGAGAGGGTCCGTCTAAAACCGGCATTGGTGAATACTATAAGCCTCGCCAGTTAAGCGCCGTCATTGGAGCCTTAAAGAATACCCCAACAATTTACACTGACAATGGAATCTATTTCCAAAACACTCGAGGGATTTTCCGCCTCAAGGAAGCCTTTGAATACATAGGTTCACCTGTTGAAGATCTTGTTGGTGATAGTCGGGTGATCTGCATAAGATCTCACCAGAAAACCGAGACAGTTAGATTCGCATTTGCAGACAAAGTTCTGGCCTACAACTACAGATATGAGAGCTGGTCCAATTACACATACAGTCTATCTGAAGGCGAATCGATTGTTGGGATGGAAAATCTTGACGATGTTATGCATGTGGTAACAAGCGCGGATAAAATACTGAAGGAAGACTCTAGCTATAAAGTCGGGTCAAACTACATTGTTTTAAAGGTTAAGACTGGGTGGATTTCACTCAACGAAATTCAAGGATTTGGCAGGGCCTATCGGTTCTCCATCCTTGGCACCAGTCACGATAAACATACCCTCACGGCTAAGGTTTACTACAACTATGACGATGACTCTACGCCAGACACCTATACGTTCACTTCGACATCAGCGAGCGATGTGGTCCTGCAATTCAGAGCACACCTGAAAAAACAAAAGTGTGAATCAATCAAGTTTGAAATTTACGATGCAGATAATTCTGCTTCTGTCGGTGATGGGTTTTCTATCGATCATATTGCGATTGAAATAGGAACCAAAAAAGGAATCTTCAGAACGTCAGAATCTAACACTATTGGAGCGAGCTAATGGCTAGTGGAAATGCTTTTCAGGGCATGATGAAAAATCAAGAAGATGAAATGGAAAAAGCAAGGAAAGCCGCCGAGGCATCTAAAGCAAAAAATCAGCAAGCTCTAAGCGAAGCAAAACAAGGACAGGTTGCAGCAGCAGCGGGCGGCTATCAAACACAGGCTCCTCCTGGCCCCAGTGCTGGAGGCGGCAATGATGCCAATTACAAGCAAATGCAAGATAAATTCAATGCATCCAAAAACACAGCACAGTCTCAATTAGATACTGCGGCTAACCAACAAAACAAACAACTCACAGAAGATGCTTTTTCCTATGGGCAGCCACCCGGTGCTGCGGCCCAACCAGTTAGCACCGCAGCCAATGCAAACAATCAGGCACTATCGAGCGCAGTCCCTGCTGCGAATAACCCTCAGATTCCAGCTCAACCGATGCAGACAACATCAGGAACTTACCCCCCTGCTGGGGATAATGAGTATTACTGGGATGAAGAAACTGGAACATGGAAGCCCGTAAGCGGAAATCCGGGGCCAGCAGAACCAACGACAGCAGCAGACGAAACACCTCTTGCTCCTCCTGGGGATTTCCCGCCACAGGACTTTATTCCTGGCGGTGTGTTTACAGCGGGTGCTGGAACAAATCCCCCTGGAGAAGAGGTTGCTCCTCCGTCCGTTGGAGGAACCGCAATAAACACAGGGGCAAATGCTGGAATCCCTGCGCCAATTGCAGACCCCATGTACTACCAGGATGAGTTTATTGATCCTTTGATTAAAAAGGACATCCTTCAAAGAGATAATGCAAACTTTGCGGGTGACACTGAAACGCATACGGCATCTCAAGTAAATATGCTCGACCCCTCTGTAACGGCAAACACAGCCGGAAGGTCAGCTCAGTTAGAACAATTAAGGCTACTGGGCGGAATGGCTGGCGGAGAAATGAGCCCAGTCATTCAGCAGCAAAGAGACAGGGGAATCCAGGACACTCTTGCCATGATGGCAAGTCAAAGAGGAGCCCCTACTTCAGCTACCATGAGAACTGGCATGGAGGGAATGTCAGAAGTAAATCGCCAAGCAACAGAGGCCGCATCCCAACAACAGCTTCAGGCAACTCAAATGCTTGGAGAAGCGGGCGCTCAAGTAAGAGGCCAAGACTTTGATGTGGCAAATGCTCAAGCATCATTTCAGCAGCAAGCGGGCTTAAGTAACGCTCAGATGCAAAATGAAATGATCCAAGCAGAGGCGCAGGTCAATACGCAGCTTGAGCAACAAAGAGACAGTATGATTGCCTCCATGACAAGCCTTGGAGTCGAGCGAGACTTGGCGGTTTTGCAGGTCAACGCAGAGCTGGGCAGATTAAAGGAAGAGCTTCTTTATAAGTACTGGGCGGGCAAGCTTGGTGCCTCAACGCAGATTCTTGGCGACATCATCGAAGGAACAGATACAGGCTCTGAGGATATTTTTGAAAACGTCCTTGAAGAAGGAAGTGTTATTAACCTTGCTGGCGGATATCAGACACCAGAGGGATATGAAGTTGGAGGGATGCAGGTAACTGGTCCTCTTGGGTATCAGACTCACCTTGGGTCAAGCCAGGATGAGCCAGTAGACGAAGATAGCCCTGGGTGGACTCTTCCAGAAAACCAGCCAGGAGCAGATTACGGTGGAGGCTCTACCGGTGGAGGCACCTCGGGTGGAGGCGGAGGCGGTAGTTCGGGTTGGTATAAAGATCCTGTTACCGGAAAATGGGTAACGAGTGGCATTGAGGCAAAGGAAAATGTCCACGGCATCGGTACCTCTGATGAGTTCTACCGCAAAAGAGAGGCTACCCCATTTGGGCAAATGGACCATATCCCTACTGAATTTTCTAATAAGATCTCAGCCACTGACCCAACGGCAATGAATAATGCGGGCACAACTAGACTCGGAGACATTAAAAAGGGGCTGGTACAGGATACCCAGTCAAGACTTATCGATGCATCCAGAGAGACAATGCAGCCAAAGGCATCTGACCTATTTAAGACTGGGGCGCAGGATGTTGCTGATTACCTTGAGTATGGAAACGTCGGCGTCACTGCCGCTGGACTAACAAGTAGCGACAAAGAAGAGAGAAAGAGGGCCGTTAAAGATTTATCAATGTATGGAGCCAAGAAGTCTATTTCTAAAGGGATAGAGGAGACGGCAAAGTGGCTTGATGACTCTAGCAAGAAAACCGTTGGGGAGACTATTGGCGTTGAAAAGGCAGCAGAAGAAACCGCTCAAATAGCAGGAAAAGCCACAGCACAAACAATGGAGTCAGCTGGCAAGCTTGGAGAGGCCGCATCGGCACCAATAACAGCAGCACAAGTGGCCCCTTATGTGGGAGGAGCCCTTCAGTTTGGTAAGAGTGTTCTTGAAGGGGACCAGGTTGGACCGTCGGCAATAAGGGCAGGTGGCTCTCTGCTTGGTGGATTAGCTGGAGCAGGTACAGCCTCGGCTCTTGGCCAAGCGGCTGCTACAGGGGCGGCAATGGCCGCAACAGGAGGGGCTACAAGTGGAGCCGCCATAGGTTCAGCAGTGCCCGGCATCGGTACAGCAATTGGTGGACTGGTTGGAGCAGCTGCCGGAGGAATCGGAGCAGCAGCAGGCGGAGCAGCGGCATCCCCTCTTGCTGATGCAGCAACAAGAAGAGACAAGAGGCTTTTTGCCCCTCGTAATCTTAGAGATCCTGGCGACATTGTTGGAGCACCCCAAGTCCCTGGGGTCTATTCTGGCCTGGAAACGAAAAGGTATATTGAAGACCTAACCCCGGTGATGTCAGATATGAGATACGGGAGCGGAAACGTCCCTTCTGACGAGAACAGTAAAACAGACATTGACCCGTCAAAAGATGAACTCTCTGATTTCTTAAGAGAGCTTAACCCTGTAAAGTATGACTATAAGCCAGAGTACGGTGGTGAAAAGAATCAGTACGGAATCATCGCCCAGGATGCCCAGAAGACAGCGGTGGGCGAATCCTTTGTTAAAGAAAATGAGGACGGCACTCACATGATTGATACGGGTAAGGCGACAATGGTGAACATGGCAGCACTGGCCAATCAACAGAAGATTCTTGACAAGCAAAGCAAGTTAATCGCCCAGCTTCTTGGAGAACGATAATGGCAACACCATCAGCAGCAGAGGCAAAGCGTCAACTTCAGGAGCAGCTTTCCAGGGCATCGTTTGAGGATCTTTTAGGAGCCGGAAAGAAATTATCTGGCAATGTTGGCGAGGTAGCAAGAGCTGCTGGTGATTTTACTGGAGATATAGTTAGGCCGGATAAGTATTTTGGGCAGGAATCAAGTGAAACGTCTGCGGCTGCAAGGGCCCTGGCTCGAAAAAACGAAAGTGCTCATGCAAGCACCCAGCGAAGCCGTGAACCTGGACCTGTTTGGGATGAAAGACGTGACGAATTTCCCAAGTCAAGCGAGTATCCCAATGTTATCGAAGCGAGGGAACAAGATGCTTTTGCTGCCCAGCAAGCAGAGAATCCAAATCAGTCCTACGATGGAATGGGACCTGCTTCTTATGACTCATTTGCCCAAGGCCCAAACGAGGCAAGGACACTAGAGCAAAACGAAATAGACCGCATTGCGGAAGAGCTAGCCGCTTCAACAGGGCAGACAGTAGATGCGGCAAAGGCCGGGATGAACGCAGCCGGAATTGCAACAGGCAAGCTCCCTCCTGAAGTAAAGGATGAAGTTAAAAAAAATGACCCGGACCCAGTGGTCCCTGAAGAAAAAACCCTGCTTCAGCAGGCTAGAGACAATGTGTTTGGCAAAGGCAGCGCCTTTTATGGCCAGGGAGAAATCGCAGACAATGCGATGAAGGAGATAGCCCTTAGTCAAAATAGGATGAAAGAAATTGCCATAGACAGCAGAGATAACTTAATAAGGCAGCAGAATTACCTCAAGGAGTCTGAAGCCGAGCAGCTGAGAATCAAGCTAGCAGAACGGCAATACCAGAAAAAAGAATTTGCGATTGAAGAGGAAAATGCAAGAGCCCAGAAAGAGGTCCACGAAGAGTTTTATGGCTCAGATGGATACCTGACAAAATGGCTGAAAACAGCAGACGCAAAAATTGAGAACATTGAGGAGGCTGCCAGTGATTCCGAAGATGGCAACTTTGGGTTTTCAGACTGGTCACAGACCTTTAGGACAGTTGGGGCTGTCGTTGCACTGGGTGCCAATATCGCTGGAAAAGTTATTCTTGAAAAAAAGGGACTTGGTAATGCGCTTCCAGTTTTCATGATTCCGTTAATCATGAAGGGTGTTGAGGCTGATATGCGAAGGGATGAAGATTCGTCAAGTTCAGCAAAGGGAGCAGCCCTGGCTCACTCCGGTATGGCTACTGATTTCATGAACATATTAGGGAACAAGCAAGGATCAATAGCCCAAATATCAGTTGTTGGAATCAGCGCAGCACAGAAGAGATTGAAATGGATGCAGTCCTTGCTCCCAGGAACCCCTGGAAGTAAGCCGAGGGCAGGATTCATGCAACAATTGATAGATGAACTTGAGATTGTAAAACTAGACAAGATGGCAGATGTTGAAAAAACCTTCATGGCGGCGGCATCTGACCACCTGAAGGCTGCGACTAATTACGGTGCAGCAATTGACGCAGCAGATATTGCAAGAACATCTCAAGGAACATCCCAGATAAACGCCCTTAAGGCCATTGAGGCCATGTCTGCGGCTAAAACTCCTGGGCTAATATGGACCAGTATTGAAAAGATTGCGGAGGCAGCCGAAAGAAGCTTCCTTGTAAGAGGGGCGGAGATACAAAGACAGGCCGCCGAGATTATTGCATTGGCCGGTGGAGAGTATAACTCAATTGAACAGATTATGGATGTTACATTTGCCGACCTTGGCAAAAGGTTCATTGATGATGAGCATGGTGTTTTAACTAAGATCAATGCCCTTAAAGCCAACATGGACGCGCAGGTTACTGCTTACGGAAAAAGCTTTGAGAACAGATTATCAAATACAGATATTACCAGATATGAAAAGATGCTCCCGGCAGTGGATAAGGCCAGCATGGTTGTTGCAATGTCGCTCCTTAGCGCTGCAACTTACGGCATAAAAGAGTCGTATATAGCAAGAATGGCTGTTGCTAAAAACTCAGGAGACTATGAGCAAAACCTGCCCTATTTCACATCTGCGCTCGGATCACAGCCTGATGTTGTTTTAGACAACTATCTTAAATCTGTCGATGAAAGAAACAAGATGGGAGATGCCGGGACAAGTAAAAGGGTTGATGTCGGCATGGTTCCTTTTAGGATTATTACTAGCGCTACCTCTCAGTTAACCAAAGATGTTGCCGATGGTATCTCGCGTCAGATTAACGCCGGGACACTGGGTAGCTTTTCCAGTGACTTTAG
>TARA_R110002167_G_scaffold75848_4_pt1 | contig 17334 bp, 24 predicted proteins | sample TARA_R110002167 | Tara Oceans TARA_R110002167 (sample SAMEA4398238) | marine metagenome | biome: Polar Biome; feature: [MES] marine water layer (ENVO:01000295) within the mesopelagic zone...; material: water (ENVO:00002006), including particulate matter (ENVO:01000060) such as...... | reverse complement strand
CACTTTGATTCAATATGTGTGTGTATATGCGTGTTGTATGTGTGTGTAGCCCCACCCTAGGTTAATCCCTTCGGTGGGGTTTTTGTTTTTGTTGGAAATTTCCGAGAGGGTTTATATAAACGTGTTTTTGTAGAATCACCCCCAAAACCTTTCCGTGGGCGCATCATGTCACATGTTAGGCACAGATTCCGTAGGAATCCTCTATTCTATCAGCAATGCAACCGATTATAAATCCGAAGCACTGCTCCAAACACGCAATCAAGGCGTATTTGGCATGCGCATCATGAGATTTCAGCGAGGAATTTGGTCCATCCATTCCTTTCTAAACAGATGTTTTTTCACCTGAAATCTCGCAATACTTTAAAAGTATTTAAACACATGATGAACGCGCAGATGTCTTCGTATGAAACTGGTCGCATAATGCGTAGGGTTTCGCGCTGAAAGACCGACTGAGAAGTTCGGCAAAAAGACCAAATTATTTATCACCTTTTAGCACGATACCGTAAGCATTATGCGCAAGGTATCACGCAGGGAAAAAAGGGTCATAGGTCAATTCAAGGTCTAAAACTTGACAGCCTTGTTATAATGATGGGGCAACATCGTTCTTTTCACCTCTCAACCACACCGCCAAACACGGCACATCATCCATACATTATGACATCCACAACATCCACATCATCCACACTAACTCCGTTCGATGCGTTCAAAGCGATCCTCGACATCCAACTAGAAGCTTACTGCGATTACATCACAGAAGGCGACCTTGGCGGCTCATCTATGATGCTGGCCTTTGGCGATGCCGATCATTACGAAGGCTGGCTGCGGCTGGATATCGAAGATGGTGACCGTGTCATGATCGACTGGAAAATGCGTAAGTACAGCGAGCAGTCCGAAGGACAGAGGGACGAGCTAATCGCTCTATTCCAAAAGCTCAACAGCGCCGTCATCTTCGCAGCTCACCACTCCGATTGCCAGTTCGACGTTACCTACGCTGAAAACGTAGTTGGCCAGTAACATCCACATCATCCACATCATCATCCACAACATCCATACATTATGACACTACGAAACACACTCAACGACATCCGTAAGCAACTACGTTCCATCCTAGGCAAGACCATCGGTGATTCCGAGCTAAGATCGATCTTCAACGATACCATCTGTGAATTGAAGGCCCAAGAGGTGCTGGTCCGTAGGAAGCTCGACTTCGTTGCCGAGGTCCAATCGATTGCCAATCACAAGTACGAAGTAGGTGGCGACTGCATCATTGAATGCATGAACGAGGATGACATCCTTGAGCGGTTCGACACCATCGAAGATGTAAAGCAATTCATGGAGGTCAAGGCCGAGCAACGTATCGAACAAGCTTACGAATCGCTCAACTACTAAGCACGTTTCCACACCATTCCAATCCCACACAGAAAACACACATTATGACACCTATGACAGACAACGATAAAGCGATTGCCACCGAACTCGACGTTACTTTAGTAACTTTCATCCACTCCATGAGCTGCATGGGATGGGCCTTAACGAAGTTACGCTTTAGCTTCGGCTATGAGATTCACTTCGCTAGCCTGTCTGATCCTGCGGAGATCATCAGCCACAGCCTGAGCTATGACGCCGTCAGGTCAGGTCTAGGCACGGCCCACCTCAAGCAATGGATTGCCGACGCTGAACGGCCTAACCAATAGAGGTCGAAACAGCGCAAGCTGTCTGACGTTTACTACGTCACTGATGAGACCATCAGCACACATAAACCACACATCATCACAACTATGACATACACCACATCCACACTATCCAAGCTTCCAAACGGCGAGTTTTTCCGCCGACTACGTAATGGCCAACCTTTCGGCCCTATGCTGATGAAACAAGACTATGACCGTAGCGAAGCTAGGTATGAATGCTCTAACGAGGAAGATATCGGCGATTACCGTTACCTGAAAGGTACTCTCGTCGTAGCGATAGGCGAAACGTACTAGCCCACACTGTCTGCCTAGTACAATCAAGACAAAAGTAAAGCGGCGCTTCTAGCCAACCAAAAATTATGACTGCAACGAAACGATCAATCACGACAACTACGGACCGCAAAATGCGTAACAATCTACGGAGCTGGTTCAAGGCCGTTACCAACAAGGAGGCGGAGCAAGGCTTAGCATGGTATGGCGAAGCGCAAGACTTCGTCAAACAGACCGCCGACCTATTCGGTCACAGCACCTACCTTGTGGCCTGTGTCTTATCCATGCTATCACCTAACAATAAGTGGGAGCGTAACAAGTTCGACTGTCTTCAGGTCCTTACGGCCTTCCGTGATGGTGTTCCTCCGAAGGACGTCAAGGTTTGCACCTACTCAGCTAACAAGCTTAAGGCGTTCAAGGCTTTAGCGACTGGTGAGACAGACTTCGCAGCTTCATCACCTAAGACACACTCGTTTGCCATGAATTGCGGCCTGCTCTCAAGTGATCACATCACCATCGACAAGTGGCACATCAGAGCCTGCCTGACTAAGCCGACCGAAGGTGTTACGGACTGTGTCGAGTCGATCACTCCTAAGCAGTATCGCAGGGTCGAAGCCTTGACCGCTACGCTTTGTAAAGAAATTAACGATGACCTACGGTTTACCAAATTACACGGCTTCCAGTTTCAAGCCATGCTATGGATATGCATCAAGAATGTATGGGATCGCTAGGGGGGTTGACAGGTATGTTACACTAGGTCGAAACGGTGAGAGCCGTCTAGCATTCACGATGCTACTGATGAGACCATCAGCTTAACCCACACAGAGAACAGACACACTATGAGCAACACGATCAAGAACAAAGACGGCAGCACTTACGTAGTAATCAGCGCTTTTGGATGGGCAATGGATAAGAACCTCTTCAGGGCCTTCGCTAAACTAGCCGAAGGCAGTCATGTGACAGGCAATTTCGCTACTGGCAAGGACATGAAGCAGAATGGCAAAGCCATTAAGGCAGCCGATGATTGCATCTTCGCTTACTACATTCCCGACGAGTCGAAGCTGGTAGACTTCAGCTTTTACACGCCACGAGACAAGGAGGGCAACACATGTGGTATGTTGATCTACGGTGGCGAAGGCAACACCGATCTTGTAGCCAAAAAGCTAGGCTAAGGTCGAAACGCCTTACGGCGTATGGCAGTTACGCTGTCACTGATGAGACCATCACATAACCCACACAGCGCACTGTCTGCGTAGTACATCAAGACAAAAGTAAAGTGGCAATTCTCGCCGACCAAAATATGCACGATATTACCTTCAATTCTAAGCACGCTTTCGATGCCACAAAGCCCGTCAAGGTGTACTTCAACTTGCACCGCAAGTGTTACTCCGTACAGCAGAACGGTCTCGTTGTGGGCCATGCCTATCGCATCGCCCTTCGAGACGTCACTTGTAAGGTGTCCGAGGCTGGCCGACAACGTGTCATCAGGGAGCAGCGCAAGAATGTCCATGCTTACATGGTAGGCACAATCGACACTGACGTAGCAGACTGGTATGACACAGAGATTACCTACAACCCGTACAAATACAGCAGCTTCGTACTTTGGGCCAGACCTGATGTTGCCGTCTATGATGTCCCGCAAGTTTACCTCAGGATCAAAGATGAAAAGTCGCTCATCCTAGCAGCAGGTTAACACACGCTGTCTGCGTAGATCATCAAGACATTAGTAAAGTACTCGCCACCAACCAACCAAAACCAACATGACAACATCACACGAAACCTACAAATACACGAAGCTCATTAACGGCTACCTCTGCGAAGTCGAGATTGACACCGACAACGACCCAAGCACCCAAGGGTGGGTATCGAAGGGCAGCGCATCAGGCAGCCTGCAATCTGCACTCGATCAGGGATACATTACCACAGCAGGTGGTGCAAGAGAGTACGAGATACCCGACAGCATCCTGCACCGCATCGAAGATTGGGCCTACTCAGTCGGATACTAACCCACAACCAACACATACAATACCTATGATTAACGAAACGATTATCACACTCCGCAAGGAACAGCATTACGGCGCTACATTCTACTACGTAGTAGATGAGGAGCAGAACGAGGCAATTAAAACGTTGACCAGCCGCAAGACTATCAGCGACACTGACATGCTAGCACTCCGTACACTTGGCTTCACACTCCGCTTACAGGATGAGCAGCTGCCTATGCATGGTCTGCGTAGCCCATCAAGACAAAAGTAAGGTGGCGAATCTCGTCGAACATTAACACATCTCATAATCACCAACATACTGCATATGAAAAACACAAATACACACATCGTCAACACACAGTCAAACATCTGGTCCGACAAGCTCACGGACAAGATCGAAACCATCGCCGACCTTGGGCTTGATTGGAACGCCGTCAAGCAGCCGCTCGTTGCATTACTTGATGGCAAGTACCCACTTCCGATCGAGACACATGTCAGCATATCACGGAGCGACACGAACGAAAGCATCGGCATCGTCGGCAACGGTTATGAGCCTATCCAGAACTCTCGCATTTGGGAGGCTCTGCACAACTCACTGGAAGGCACGAACCATAACGTAGTTGGTGGCGGTTACACTCATAACGGTGGCCGAGTGTTCGTTCAGACGAAGGTGGATGATGAGAACTTCACCGTCAACGGGGACAAGTTCGACAACTATATCACGTTCTTCTCATCACATGACGGCAGCTCTGCCTTCGAGATGTTCGACACGTCGGTCCGTATGATATGCCAGAACACGTTTCAGTCAGCCCGCCGTAAGGGTGGCAGGGCGTTCAAGCTTAAGGTGCGGCACACCTCTAATGCCAACATCCGATTCGAAGGTGTGATGCAGAACCTTGAGCAGATCTTCAACAATCGTCGTGAGATATACGATGACATGAATGAGCTTGCACAGCAGCCGATGTCTTACAATGAGATGCTGGCATGGGCAACGTCGATGTTCAACAAGTCCAACACGCTAAGCACGATCAGCTCCAACAAGGCACACGAAGCAGTGCGTCTAGCTCGTCACGGCTTAGGCAACAAGGGCCAGACTCGTTACGATATGTTCAACGGCATTACCGAGCTGCTCACTCACGGAGACCGCAACTCACAGCGTAACAAGGCAGATGTATGGAGAGCCAGCGAGTTCGGCGCTTCCGCAACACAGAAGGCACACTCACTTGATGCCTTGAGTGTGGTAGGCCGCGACATTCGACGAGGCGAACTCTTGATTCGTACTGGATCAGCCGTAGCAGCGTAACACTCACCCCTAAGCATGCTGAGCATCATGAGAAACTGCTCACCTTTTTTAACCAACACACAAAATACATACACATGACCAAGTACCTAATACACATAGCAGCGAAGCTCAACAACAAGCTAAGGCAGAAAGACCCGTTCCATGCCAGCGTAGTCACGAACATACTCAACAAGGTGGCTGAGCAAGCAGGCGTAGAGATGGACCAGCGAACCGACGGCACACCTATGTACAAGAGTGAGCGCTTCGCTAAAGTTGAGCGCTTACTGTACTATGCACAGCAGGATTTACAGTATTTTCTGTCCGATCAGACCATCGCTAACATTGAACATGTTCGTAATGCGGAGGCTTACCTGACGGAAGTGCTGGACGATTACTACCAGTGCGAAAACGATCACCTCCCACTCAAATAAAACCAAGTCAAATAATATGAAGCTAACACTACAAAATTCTACCACTCAAATCACAATCGAGACAGAGTACATACCAGCACTAACGGAGACCGTCGAACATCTGTACAGGCTCTGTGTCTGTTCTGGGTTCAGCCCTACAGGAGTCGCAGAAGCCTTCGTTGAACTAGGTAATGATATGCTTGAGGCGGAAACCACAGCCCGATAGGGCATACACACTATGAAAAAATACGTAATCAAACTCGCAGCAGGCCAAGGATACCTGTGCCACGCAGCACCTAACAACAATCGTGTTGTCATATATGACAGCCTTAAGGACACTAACATTCTCATGGATGTACAGACATCAGGAGGGAAGATCATGCTTAACCAAGGTGATGTCATGCACGACGTTCACATGACAGGGTGGTACGATAACACCTTAGAAGAGATCGAAGATCCTGTTGAATCCTTATTCGATTACAAGCTGGACCATAACGAAGAGCGGGACAGTAAGCAGGAACAGACAGTGTACCTGCCTTAGTACAACCACATCGCACCAGTGTTTTAATTAACACTGGTGCATATGGCAGTGCCCTCTGCGTGTGTATACAAAGTCACTAAGTCAAAGCTTGTTGACTTAGTGGTATATTGTATACACCGAAACCCATTGATTCACAAATGTTATTGAAGAAATCGTTATTAATAACGAAACCGAATCACACCCGTAGTTATTTTAAAATTACGCAACAAATAATTTGACACATAACCTATCTGATTCGTATAATAGTTTTAAGAACAACACACACACAGGAATAGGAGAACATACACATGATAAGAAAAAGAGGACCAGCCAAAAAAGTGCCAGCGAAGAAGGTTACGGTAAAGGATTTTTGGTCGAACACAGTTGAGGGACGAAGATTAAGAAAGGCGTCGCCTCACCTACTAAAATCAATAGGTTTAAGAACAACACACACACAGTAATAGGAGAACATACACATGATAAGAAAAAGAGGATCAAACTGGCAAGTTGATTTAAGAGTTGAGGACCACAGAATAAGAAGGTCATTCAAATCCATGGAGTCAGCAGAACGTTACGAGAAAGAGATTCTATCTAGAGCTAAGATAGGGTTGAACGTGACAGACTTAATAACTAGCCCACTTAAGAACGCAACGATTGAAGGTCTGGCCGAGACAGTGTACGAGAAACACTGGAAGGGAACATCTAATGGTTTAGATGCACACAGAAATGTAGACCTCATCATGCGTATAGTAGGTAAGAAGCTACCTGTTACAGACATCACGACAGTAGTCATCGATGATCTTGTTCAGAACTTTAAAGACCACGGTAATTCCAACAGCACCATCAACAACAAGATGAGCGCCTTGATGGTTTGCTTGAAGTTCGCACACAAGAGAGGATGGATTGACAGGCTTCCATTCTACGAGAGATTCAAGTCAGCTGAAGGAAGACTTCGTTACTTCTCTCTTGAGGAAGAGGACATGCTTTACGATACATCAAATAGATTAGGACAGTTTGAGTTCAGTGGATTTATACGGACGCTTGTAGAGACAGGCTTACGTACAGGTGAGCTGACTAGAATCGTTTACAAGGACATAGTATATAGAGAAGGTCGTTGGCTTCTTCACGTCTGGCACAGAGGAGGCATCGGTAAAGTTGTTAACAAAACTAAGAACGGAGAGATGCGTGTCGTTCCTCTGGATGAGAAGATCGTTAAGATCATCCAACAAAAGTGGAAGACCTTAGACGATACCAACACAGAGCTTGAGAAATGTACGCTATCACAGGAGCATCGTGACACACTTCTTTGGGACTACTCAAGATCACAGATACGTACACAGTGGAACAACATCAGGAACGTACTAGGTAGGATGGACGATGAAGAGTTTGTCCCTCACCTATGCCGACACACATGTGCTAGTCGTTTAGTGCAGGCTGGTGTTCCTATCATGCACGTTCAGAAATGGATGGGACATAAGTCTATCCAGATCACACTCAAGTACGCCAAGCTAGCGCCTCAGCAATTGTATGAAGCATTAGACACACTCAACGCCAAGCGAAAGCTTGTGACCGCATAGCGGATACCACTTCGGATAGCTGGTGCAGTGACATAACTGTGACTGTGCCAGCACTATCTCGCTCCAAAACGTAACCGTCACTAGACATACCCTTAATAAAAAGCTATATTTTCTACCAATTACTATGGCCTCGTGTTGGAACAGGTAGACAATCTGGACTTAAAACCCGTTGCATTATCCTTATCGTCTTGCTAATCCTGTGACAAATCCGTTGTATCTCCTTACTTTTTAAATCCCACTCACTAATCTACTACCTATTATGTTGTCACACACTGTGCCCATTAAGTCACAAAACCTTTCAATCGAAAAAGATATGTTGGAAGGGGGCGTCAATCGCTTTCGCTCTAAGGTAGACTCCAGCCGTAGACGTGAGAGCGAGTGCGAGACAGCATATGGTCAACGCTTATTGAAGGCAGCTATTCCTCCTTTGGTTAAGGGCTTAGAGGATTGGGAGAAACAACAAGAGAAAGCACCCATTGCAGGGAACGCTTATTACAAGCTCCAAACTCTGCCCACCAAAACAGCCGCCTTCATAAGCTTGAAGTCTATCCTAGATTCCATCACGCAGAAGCGATCACTTGCCAGTGCAGCCGTACGTATCGGTGCATTGATCGAGGACGAGTGCAGGTTTCAATCCTTCAGCAACCACCCTCAATGGAAGGGCATACTTAAAGGCGCTAAACGCCGTGAGAGTTATAGGAAGAAGCGGTACTACCTGATCAAGTCCGAGAAGGGCGAAGCATCTAAGGGTGATACCGAAGAGTGGGAGCGCTGGGGTACACGCATCAAGCTACACGTAGGTACTGTACTGATTGAACAGATCCGAGTTACTACAGGGCTGGTTGATTACGTCATGGTCCAGACCAACAAGAGAGGGCCAGCTCGTTTTGTTACAGCGTCAGCAACCACAGCTCAGTGGATTGAGGACATGATGACAGACAACGAATTACTGTGTCCCTTCTGGATGCCACTGATCGACTTCCCTAAACAGTGGAAGGACAAATGGTCAGGAGGTTACGACATCGAGACTGGACTACCACCACTTCCCTTCATCAAGACACGTGACAAAACTTTCTTACGTGAAAACACAGAGCCTATGACAGACGTGATGAACGCTGTTAATCTGTTACAGAACACACCTTGGAAAACCAACGACAGGGTGTTGCAAACTTTAGACACAGCTTGGAACAACGGCATCGAGATCGACGGCCTACCTAGTAGAGAAGATGAGTTGATACCTCCCTTCCCTTCAGATGATTGCGACCCGATTGAGAAGAAGATGTGGAAGCGCAGAGCCGCAGCCATGTATGACTTCAATGCTGCCACCAAGAGCCGAAGACTTCTAGTTCTCAACACACTAGGACTGGCAAAGAAATATGTTGGAAAAAATTTCTACCTCCCACACCAAACAGATTTTCGTGGGCGCTGCTATGCTGTACCTAGTTACGTAAATCACATGGGTGCTGACTTCCAAAAAAGTCTACTGACTTTTGCTAGAGGTGAGAAGGTAAAGCACGAAGGTGATGTTGAGTGGCTAGCCATTCATGGTGCTAACTGCTACGGAATCAAAGGCACGTACCAGATGCGTGTTGATTGGGTGGAGAACAACAGACATAAGATACAGGCCATTGCTAAAGATCCATTCTCTCGCATTGAGTTCTGGCGTGAGTGCGACGAGCCTTTCCAGTTCCTTGCGTTCTGCTTTGAGTGGTCCGACTACATGGACAAGGGTAAAGGTTTTGTTACACACCTACCTTGCGCTATGGACGCCAGCAACAACGGCCTTCAACTTCTAGGTATCCTCACAAGAGACGAGCAGTCATGCGAAGCAACAAACGTTACGCCTAGTGATTACCCTCAAGACATCTACGGCATCGTGTCCGACAGAGCAATTGAATTACTGAAGGAGGATGGTGAGTCTGAGTACGCTGACCCTTGGCTTAAGTCTAACATGATTGATCGAGCTACATCGAAGCGACCTTGCATGACACAGAGCTACGGCTCAACACCTTACTCTTGCAGGCAGTACGTCGCAGAGTGGTACGATGGTAAGGCACGTAAGATGGAAGTAGCTCCGTTCGATGAGACAGATAAGTTTCAAGCAACAGCTTACCTATCAAGTAAAATTTGGCAGAGTATTAATGACGTTGTTGGTAAGCCTAGAGAAGCGATGGCTTGGTTACAATCCACAGCTCGCACCTTAGCAGCTGAAGACAAACCCTTCTACTGGGTATCACCTAGTGGATTCCCTTGTTACCAGTCCTACCAGAAGTGGGAGACTAAATCTATCAAGACAAAGATTGGTGACAAGATCATGCGTGTACGTTTCCGAGAGGACACAGATAAGATGTGTGCCAAACGACAAGCTCAAGGAGCTTCACCTAATTACATACATTCGCTTGACGCCAGCTGTCTTCACAGTACGGTCAATCAATCAGCACAAAACTTTAACGTAAGAGACTTCGCAATGGTTCACGATTCTTACGGCACACACAGCACCAAATGTAATGAGCTATCGGCCACCATTCGGGATGTGTTTGTAAAACAATTTACTCCAGACTTACTTCAAAACTTGAAAGACAGTATTGAAGATGAGCATGGAGTGAAGCTTAACCCTCTTCCTACGAAGGGGACATTCAACATAAACAACATATACAAATCGGAGTACATATTCTCATGAACGATATCATCACAACAGTCTTGGGTACTGCACGTTACCCTCACGTCAACAAACCGAACACCACCTTCGATCCTGATGGAGCATACTCATGTGACATCGTCGTTACTGAAGGCGAAGCTAAGAAGTTTACAGCGGAGATGGAAACTATCCGTGACCAAGCTCAGGCTATGGAAGAACAGAAGACAGGCAAGAAGCTGCGTGTCTGCCAAGCCTTCCCTGTCAAGCAGACAGACGACGGTCAGTGGATCATCCGCAGTAAGCAGAAGGCCAAAGGCAAGAACACACGCACTGGTGAAGTGTACGAGTTCAACGTCAAACTCTTTGATGCTCAAGGATCTCCTTGTGATGTTGAAGTGGGCGGTGGTTCTAAAGTCAAGATGGCAGTCAAGCCTTACACTTGGTACAGCCCAAGCTTAGGGTTCGGTATTAGCTTGCAGCTTAAAGCTCTCCAGATCATGGAGCTTGTGACGCCTAGTGCTTCAGGTGCTGGTGCTTCCTCATTCGGATTCACTGCTGAAGAAGAAGGTTTCTCTAGCGGTGGCGAGTCACTTGAATCAGTAATTGCAGACGAAGGTAATGGCGACTTTTAGATCAGGCTTCGAACAACGTGTGGCATCCTCTCTTACTGGAGAGGGTGTCACTTACGCCTACGAGGATGATGTCATTCGCTTCGTAGAACCAGCAAAGAAACGCAGGTACACGCCTGACTTCTTTTTAGATAACGGAGTCATCCTTGAAGTTAAAGGAAGACTTACAGTAGCCGACAGAAAGAAGCATCAATGGATCAAGGAGCAGTACCCAGACTTGGACCTACGCTTCGTGTTCCAAAGACCTGAGGGGAAACTCTACAAAGGTTCGAAGACTTCTTATTCTGATTGGGCAGACAAGTACGACATACCTTGGTGTAAAGGACCAAGCATACCTAATTCATGGACGACCTAAAGAGCATCAACACACACACTAGTTGCCCAGACTGCGGCAGCTCTGATGCACTGACGGAGAATGAAGATGGAAGCACTAAATGTTTTAGTTGCGGAGTCTTCAAACCGAGTCGAGCATCAACACCCAACACAAATACACACACACATAATATGGAAATGATTGAGGGCGAGAGCCAAGACCTAGTTAAAAGAAACATACCGCAAAACATCTGTAAGAAATACGGATACACTGTCGGTGAGAATAGATCCAAGCTATGCCAGATCGCTAACTACAAAGATAGCACAGGTAAACTTGTTGGACAGAAGCTACGCTACCCAGACAAATCTTTTGAGACTGTCGGTACTGTGAAAACATTATTCGGTATGCACTTGTTTGGTAAAGGCAAGCGCATCACTATCACTGAAGGAGAGCTGGATGCAATGAGTGTGTCCACAGTCTTCAATGGTAAGTGGGCAGTGGTCAGCGTTCCTTCTGGTGCGCAGTCAGCCATGAACTCTATCAAGCATAACCTAGAGTACCTCAACAACTTTGATGAGATTGTTCTCATGTTTGATATGGATGAGGTTGGAGTGGCAGCAGCTAAGAAGTGCGCAGCTGTGCTGCCTGTAGGTAAAGCATTCATTGCCAGCCTGCCCGCTAAAGATCCGAACGCATTGTTAATGGAGAACAGAGGTGCTGAAATTATTCAAGCCTTCTGGGATGCAACACAGTACAGGCCAGACGGCATCGTAGCTGGTGAAGATATGTGGGACATCGTCAGCAAGACAGAGATTGTAGACAGCGCCGACTATCCATTCGAAGGTCTGAACAAGATCACAAGAGGACTACGTATCGGAGAGATCACTACGTTCTGTGCAGGCAGTGGTGTTGGTAAGTCAGCTGTGTGCAGAGAGATTGCGTACCACTTGATTAAGAACGACCAGAAGGTTGGGTACATTGCACTGGAGGAAAGCATCAAGCGTTCCGCTCAAGGCATCATGGGCCTCGCCATCAACAAGACACTACACCTAGGCACAGAGGTTAAGGAAGAAGAGTTGAAGAAAGCTTTTGATATGACAATCGGGAGTGGCAACTTTGTTACCTACGACCACTGGGGTTCTATTGAATCAGACAACCTTATCAATCGTATCCGTTACATGAACAAAGGTCTTGGATGTAAGTGGATCTTCCTTGATCACGTTTCCATTGTTGTCAGTGGACAAGAAGGAGACGAACGTAAGATGCTGGACATGCTCATGACCAAGCTTCGCTCACTCGTTGAGGAGATTGGTGTAGGTATGATCTTGGTATCACACCTGAAGAGACCAGAAGGCAGAGGCTTTGAAGAAGGAAGAGAGACAACTCTTGGACACCTCAGAGGATCAGCAGGTCTAGGCCAGTTGTCAGATATGGTGATTGGATTAGAACGAAACCAACAAGACGAAGAAGCGAAGAACGATACAACCATTCGCATTCTTAAAAATAGATTCAGCGGTGAGACAGGCGTTGCTTGTACTCTTGAATACAACACAAAGACAGGAAGGTTACATGAAAAAAATAATTACTTTGAAGGTGATCCTAGTTTCGACTTGGATGCTGATCCTATTCTTGATGTCGGTCACGCTGGTGGAAGCACACAACCAGAAGGAGTTACGAATGAACCATTCTAAAGAAAACCTAAGCATGCTATTCACAGCTATCATGCACGTAGAGACAGGCGGCGAGCCTAACCCTATGTACGCTGTGGGTAAATCAAAAGAGATTGGTCCATTCCAAATCAGCTATGAGTATTTTCTAGACTCAGGTGTTGAGGGGACTTGGACACAGAACTGTCTCTACGTTGATCGCTCTGTCAAAGTGATGAAGGCATACTGGAACAGGTACTCTAAGGAGGGTACGTGGGAAGAGTATGCAAGGATACACAATGGTGGGCCTAATGGAATGAAGAACCCTAACACCCTAGGATACTGGGAGAAGGTTCTTAAATTAATAGACAACCAACGCCAAACGGAACTAGGATTATAATGAGACGTGCATACTTCGATATAGAAACAACAGCCGTAGACAACTGGTCTACACTAGAGGGTATGGATAAGATACATTGTATCTCCGTACTGTCTGAGGATGATAACAAGGTAGTGTCTTTCAGTGGCGACAGTGTAAAAACTGGCGTTGAGTTTTTGATTGGTCACGACTTAGTAGTGGGACACAACATCATTGGCTTTGATGTACCAGCAATCAAGAAGCTGTACCCAGATACCAAGTTCCCTATGTTACGTGACACACTGGTGATGGCTTCAGCTATCTACTCAGACATCCGTTCCACTGACTTACAGAAGCCAGACTTCCCTAGAGAACTTTCAGGAAGACACTCGCTCAAAGCGTGGGGTGTTCGCATGGGGTTTCTTAAAGGAGACTTCGGTGAAAGCACTGACTGGTCTGAGTGTACTCCAGAGATGATCAAGTACTGCGAGCAAGACGTAGCTGTCACGTTCAAGTTGTACAAGACACTGCTCAATGCAAAGCCTTCAGAAAATATGCTGAAGATTGAGCATAAGTTTGCAGAGCTTATGAAGATGCAGGAAGCACACGGCTGGGCATTCGATATGAATGGCTGCCGCAAGCTGACCAGCACCATCATGAAGCGGCGTGCTGACCTACAGAAGCAACTACAAGAAGCCTTCCCTCCTAAGGAAGTTGAAACTAAGACACCTATCTGGAAGACAAAATCTGATGGTAAGTTTTGGAAGACGAAGAAGGAGGCTGTGTCGGCTGGTTACAAAGCAGCTGACGTGATCAAGGACGGACTCAAAACTAAGACGATCCTATTCAACCCAGCATCACGTGACCAGATCGCAGCTCGCTTAACAGAGAAGTATAACTGGAAGCCTAAGTTATTCTCTCCCGCAGGTAAGCCCAAGATCGATGAGACAGTCTTGAAGTCTATCAATAAACCAGAGGCCGACTTGTTGTTCCAGTACTTGCTGTGCATCAAACGGCTTGGACAGATTGCGGAAGGTCAAGAGGCTTGGATTAAATTATCAGAGGACGGCGTGATCAGAGGTTCTGTTATAACGAACGGAACTGTGTCTGGACGTTGCAGTCATCGCCACCCTAATGTTGCTCAAGTACCAGCAGTCGGTGCTGAGTATGGCACAGAGTGTCGTGCGTTGTTTGGAACTAGGAAAGGTTACAAGCTAGTCGGCTTCGATGCTTCGGGGCTAGAGCTTAGATGTCTTGGGCATTACATGACACCCTACGACAAAGGTCTGTACGCTAAAGAAGTTATTGATGGAGATGTACACACACTGAATCAGAAAGCAGCTGGACTAGAGACACGTGCTGAAGCGAAGCGTTTCATCTATGCATATCTTTATGGATGTGGAGACCAACTTCTAGGTGAGATGGTTAACGGAGGAAGTAAAGAAGGAGCGTTACTTCGTAAACGTTTCCTATCTAAACAACCTGCCTTGAACAGTCTCATCAAACAAGTGAAGGCTGTGGCCGAGAAGGAGAAGTACATCAAAGCAATTGATGGTCGGAGACTGCACGTCAGGTCCAGCCACTCAGCCTTGAATCTATTACTCCAAAGCTGCGGTGCTATCTTGATGAAGACCACAAGCTGCTACCTCTATCATGCCTGCATCAACAAAGGCTGGGTGCATGGTAAAGAGTTTGCGTTCGTAGGAAACATTCACGATGAAATCCAATCGGAAGTTCTCGAAGGACTTGAAGATGATTACGGCAAGATGGCTGAGCAAGCTATCAAAGATGCTGGTAAGTACCTAGGATTCCGCTGTCGTGTTGACGGCGAGTATAAGGTCGGAAACAATTGGGCAGAGACTCACTAATAATATGACATACAGAAACAAACACGATTACTCAGGAGTATGCAGTGCGAATGGAGAGCGAGCAGAGTCTCTCTTTGAAACACTTATAGAAAAAGTGGGCGGAGTAGCTGAGCCTTCCACACTTAAAGAACAGTTCAAAGGTATCGACTTTCATGTAGACCTATCAGGAAGGGTGGACGTGAAGTCATTAGGACGAGTACGTGCGGGAGCTAGCCTAGCAGAAGCAAAGACTGTGTGGCTGGAAATCAAGAACGTACAAGGACGTAAGGGTTGGGTTTACAATGAGGCCGACTACATTGCGTTCGAACGACCAGAAGAGTTCTTAGTTGTACAACGACTGAGCATCTGTGATTTAATCGACAACCTCGTAAATCATGATGACATCGTACTCAGCCCTGCTGAATGTATGTACAACCTCTACTCACGTGTCGGACGTAAGGACCTCCTTACTAAAGTACACGTCGATGACCTACGCACCTGCAACCATTACACATTACCTAAGCCAAATGAAAACAGTATTAATTGACGGAGACGAGGTTGCTTATAAAGCAGCCTTCGCTTGTGAAGTTCCCATCAAGTGGGATGCAGACACATGGACCTTGCACTCTAGTGAGGTCGATATGAATGAGTCCATTGAGCTTATCATCAAGCAAGCAGTTAAAGACACGCAGTGTGATGCCATCTATGTGGCCCTATCTGGTAAGAACAACTTCAGGCTGAGTGTGTTCCCGAACTACAAAGCAAACCGAGTTGGTAAACGTAAGCCTCTAGGTCTACGCTATTGCCGACAGTACCTAGCTGAGATGTACGACGCTGAAATAAAAGACACGCTTGAGGCCGATGACTTACTGGCCATCAAAGCCGTTGAGGATAAAGACACAGTGATCTGGTCAGTGGATAAGGACTTCTTAACTGTACCTTGTTCGTTGTTCCGTGAAGGACAGCTGCACCTAATCACAGAAGAAGACGCTAACTACTGGTTGAAGTACCAGACTATGGTTGGTGACACAGCTGACAACTTCAAGGGATGTGCTGGCTTTGGTCCAGTAAAGACTAAGAAGTGGTTGAAAGATAAAGGCGCTACATGGAAGTCAGTGCTTGAAGCTTTTAAGTCAGCAGGACAGAGTGAAGAGGATTGCACAATGAACGCCATCCTTGCACGAATACTACACAAACACTCAGAGAAATTGAATTGGAAACCTAACTATGAAAACTGAACAGACTAGATTACCCGACTCTGGATCACGGTCCGAGTTTAATACAGGAGCTGTACGAGATTCGATGAGCGGTAAAGGGATGCCAAGCCTTATTCCTATCGACGCTCTACGTGCTGTAGCTAAGCGCTTCGAAGACGGAGCTACTAAGTACGGACGAGATAACTGGAAGAAAGGAATACCAGCCTCACGATACATCGACAGCTTGTACCGACACGTGTGGCAGTTGATGGAGAAGGATGAAAGCGAGGATCACGGTGGCGCTGTTATCTGGAATGCTATGTGTCTTGTTCAGACACTTGAGTGGATTAAACAAGGTGAACTACCAGAGGAGTTAGATGATCTATAAGCTATGAGTACACACTATATGAAAGGTCACGGTGAAAATTTACCACCAATGTCTAGGACGTTGATCGAAGAGTTGGACAACATCTTCCAAGCTAAAGAGTTCAACCCTAGTAACAGTAAGGACGAGATGATGTACCATTATGGACAGCGCTCAGTAATTACGTTCTTACTTCACCACCTTAAAATTCAACAAGATAACATACTCAACCCAAAGGAATAATATATTATGTGTACATCAGCCCCTAAGATCCCAGACCCAGTACCACCACCAGCTCCTCCTCCACCTCCTACCAAGGTAGCAAAGAAGGTGGAAAACAAAGCTTTAAAGAAGCGTCAGTCCTCTAAAAAGAGTGGCACTTCAGCATTAACAGTACGTCGATCCACAGTGAACACAGGTTCTTCTGGATCTGGCGCTAATATCAGTTATTAAAAATGGTTACAAAAACATTAACAAGTGTTCAAGGTGGTGTGTCAGAAACTGTGTACATCCACACGCGGGACACTGGCTCTTCTAGTTCAGCAGTAGCAGCGCCTCCTCTCGAACTAGGAGGCAGTGAACCAACCATCTCCGTAGCTGACGCCGCC
>TARA_R110002167_G_scaffold91897_3_pt1 | contig 17356 bp, 19 predicted proteins | sample TARA_R110002167 | Tara Oceans TARA_R110002167 (sample SAMEA4398238) | marine metagenome | biome: Polar Biome; feature: [MES] marine water layer (ENVO:01000295) within the mesopelagic zone...; material: water (ENVO:00002006), including particulate matter (ENVO:01000060) such as...... | reverse complement strand
ACAAGAATTATACAAAATGGACCTAAAATTAAATGGCAAAATAAAGTCCATGAACAAATAGTTGGGATATCCACAAAGGGGGCATTACCAATGGAAGAAGAATGGTGTATATATCACCCCAAAAATATAGGAAAACAAGAAGCACAAAATAATTTTTATGATTCGTTATGATAAAGGTGGGAATAGTAGGTTGTGGTTATTGGGGGAAAATTCTTAATAAAAAATTAACAAAATTTTGTGATATAAAATGGGTATGTAATTCTCAAGACAAATGGTGGCATCAAGAAAAAACAGATTGGGTAATAATATCCTCCCCCAATGAATTTCATTATGAACAAGTTAAATATTTTTTAGAAAGGGGTATTAATGTATTTTGTGAAAAACCAGGTACATTATGTTCTAAATCATTAAAGGAACTTATACAAATATCTGAAAATAATAAATTACATTTTTATATTGACGATGTGTTAATTTATGAAAATATAATACCCCAAAATAATTTTATATATAAAAAATGGGGTAATTTATCATCATCAAATATTATAGATAGAATGGCATATCACCATTTTTATTTAATATATGATGTTATTGAAGAAAAAACCCTCCCCTCGGGGAACCCAACTAAAATTAATATTATTAAAAACCTATCTAATCATAAAATATTTGAGTTAGAATTTGGGGATTTAAAATATAATTTTGAATATGATTTTAACTGGCATAAACCAAAAATCCATAATATAAAACCCCAGTATAATGGAGATGCTTTAGAAAAAATGCTAACTCATGTACTACATGGACAAGCAGATTTTAATTTAAATTTACAAAGAAGCTTATTTGCTACTCGTATAAGTGAATATGTAAAAACACACATATATGGTAAATGTGCAGTAATAGGAGCGGGTATATATGGAATTACAGCTGCTATAAAACTAAAAACAGCAGGATATGATATAGATTTGATTGAAAAGGAAAATGATATAATGAAAGCCGCCTCAGGAATAAATCAATATAGAATACATAGAGGATACCATTATCCACGTAGTTTAGATACAATTAAATCTTGTAAAGATAATGAACAATCATTTATTAAATATTATAATCGTTCTATAATACATAAAAATAACCATTATTATTCTATATCTAAAGAAGATAGCTTAACATCTCCTGAACAATATTTAACAACACTAGATAAAGCAGGCCTAGAGTGGGAAATAACAGAAACCACTCCCAACTGTGATTTAACTATAAAAGTAAATGAAAAGCTTTATGATCCCCATATTTTAAAAGAAATATGCCATGATAGGATAAAAGGAAATGGGATAAATTTATCTTTAGATACTTGGATGTCAAATCCTAATTCTAAATTAAAAAATTACAAATATAATATATATGCCTCTTATGCATCATTAAATGATTTAACAAATAAAAAGCAAAACTATCAGTTTGAATTATGTGAAAAACCTATCTTCAAACTACCAGAACAATACAAAAATAAAAGCATAGTAATAATGGATGGGCCTTTTATGTGTTTTGATCCTTATTCTAATACAGGGTACCATTTAGGGGGTAATGTAGTACATGCTATACATGTTAGAAATATAGGAAAAAAACCAGAAATTCCTAGTGTATATAAAAGATATCTAAATAAAGGAATTATAAAAAAACCAAAATATACTAATGTTGATAGATTTATTGAATCAGCTAAAAAGTACTTTCCTGAAATAGAACAAGCAAAACATTTGGGTTCTATGTATACTATTCGTACAGTACTACCCTATAAAGACAATACAGATGAAAGACCTACTATTGTAGATAAACAAGATAATAATTTTGTTTTATTTAGTGGTAAAATCGGTAATTGCGTAGAAGCAGCTGAAAATATAATAAAAATAATAAGATGATTTTTTGGAGAATAATAAATAACAAGGTATACCATGTAAAAAACATGGAAAAATTAGGGTTTGAAGAAAGTGAGGGATTAAGAATTCCTGATGAATATTTAGAAAAACAAGAATTTATTATAATGAGAACTTGTTTTGGGTTAGGTGATTGGGGGATAATCTCATCATTACCTAAACTATTAAAACAAAAATATCCTAATTGTAAAATATACCTTCCATCAGAAAAATTTCTATCTGTCCTCTTTAAAGATATAAAAGAAAATTGGTCAACATGGGACAATCCTTTTAAAACAGTAACAGATATTTTTAAAAATAACCCTTACATAGATGGGTTTATAGATAGTTTTGAGGGGGAAATATTCCACGATCACTATAGGGTATATGATAAAAACACCCCCCATATACCATTGATAAAACAAATGCTAAAATTTTGGCAATTCACCGAAGATGAACTTGAAGGTATAGATTACATCCCAGAATTATATTTTACGGAGGAAGAAATAGAATTAGGTGATAAAATAATAAAAGAACATGTAGGAGACCAAGATTTTGGGGGTCTTTTAATAACTAATAGGTTTGAACAAGAAGTAGTAGATGCTGCAAACACAGTAAAAGAAAAACTAGAAATTACAAAATACTTTCTAGACAAATATAAAGATCTTCCTTTCTTTTATTGGGTTTATAAACCACAAGAAGAACTATCTTTTTCGTTTAACGGTAGTTTAGATTTAAGAAATATCAATACTAGAATACAACTTTATATTAGATCAAAAGCAAAATTAAACTTAGGTACTCATTGTGGGTTTTTAGATTGTGTTACTAGATATTCTAAAGTATACCAGATACAAAGAGTACACCCATTAAACCAAAATTATATTGAAACAAATATATACCTAAATAAAGGTAATTATAAAGAATCTATATAATGATAAAATTAATTATATTTGACTTAGATGGGGTATTAGTAGAAGCAAAAAAAATACACTTTGATGCACTAAACGATGCATTAGGTAAAAAGTATGCTATATCATGGAGTGAACATTTAAGTACTTATGATGGATTAAAGACTAGACAAAAATTAGATATGCTGTCTGATAAAAAAGGTTTATCTAAGTCTGACCATAATACCATATGGACTAATAAACAAAACCATACATTATTAAAACTAAGAGAATTAGAACAAGATGAAAAATTAAAAACTATCATGTCGGGTTTAGTTATGGATGGTTATAAAATAGCAGTATGTTCTAACTCAATAAGAAAAACATGCTTAACTGTATTATCTAAATTAGGTATTATGGAGTATATGGATTTAATTATATCAAATGAAGATGTACAGAATTCAAAACCCCATCCCGAAATGTACTGGAAGGCAATTTCTAAAATGAGTTACCTACCTGAACAAACTTTAATTGTAGAAGATTCACCTTATGGATTATTAGCAGCTGCAAGAAGTAAATCTCATATATTAAGAGTAAAAAATACTCAAGAAGTAACATGGGATAATATAATAAATAAAATTAACCAAATAAAAACGGGACAATATATGGAAACACCAAAATGGCACGATGACAAATTAAATGTATTAATACCAATGGCGGGAGCAGGTTCAAGATTTGAACAAGCAGGATATACATTCCCCAAACCACTAATTGATGTTAGGAATAAACCTATGATCCAAGTTGTAGTTGAAAACTTAAATATCAAAGCAAACTACATTTATATTGTACAAAAAGCACATCGTGAAAAATATAATCTAGATACATTATTAAACTTAATAACACCTAATTGTAAAATAATAGAAGTTGAAGGAGTAACAGAGGGGGCGGCATGCACAGCATTATTAGCTAAAGAATATATTAATAATGATAAACCATTATTTTTTGCTAATTCAGATCAATTTGTAGAATGGGATTCAAATGAATTTATGTACAAAATGAATGAAACAAATGCTGATGGAGGTATTGTTTCTTTTGAAGCAACACATCCTAAATGGTCATTTGCAAAAACAAACAAACAAGGACTAGTAACAGAAGTCGCAGAAAAAAACCCAATCTCTAATATAGCTACTGTGGGGTATTATTGGTGGAAGCAAGGTTCTGATTTTGTTAAATACTCTGAAGAAATGATTGAGGAAAATATTAGAGTTAATAACGAATTTTATGTTTGCCCCGTATTTAATCAAGCTATAAAAGATAAAAAAGAAATCCGTACATTTAATGTTGATAAAATGTGGGGGTTAGGTACACCTGAAGATTTAAAATATTATTTAGAAAATAGTAAATGATATTAATATCTCATAGGGGAAATATAAATGGCAAACAACCTGTAGATGAGAATATGCCTAAATATATTGATAGAGCGATAAAATTAGGTTATGATGTAGAAATAGATATTAGAGTAATTGAGGGTACATATCATTTAGGTCATGATAATCCTACTTACGGCATAACCCAAAATTGGTTAAATGAGAGAGCTAATAGCTTATGGATTCATTGTAAAAATATTGAAGCAGTAGAATGGTTCTCAATAATTGATGGATTTAATTATTTTTGGCACCAAAAGGATGATATAACCATAACAAGTCAGGGCCATATATGGGCATATCCTGGAAAACAACCAATAAAAAATAGTATAGCAGTATTACCAGAAATATATAAGGATAATTTGGATGTATGTAAGGGGATTTGTACGGATTATGTAGAACAATATAAAAAATGAAATTAAAAGACCAAATAAGTATAATTCAAAACTTCACAATCTTTCCTAATAATAAAGAAAGATTAGATTTAATAACATCAGAAGTAGGATTAAAATCCACAGCTAAAGTATTAAAAGATTGTAATTTTTATGTAAATTATAAAACAACAACCTTTTTGGAGGAAATAGAAAGTGTATATAGTAAAAACATAAAAAATCTATTTTTATACAATAATTTAGAAGATAGTGATTTTTATTGGCCGGCTGTAGAATTACAATTAATATTACAATCAGATACCCCCTATGTAATGTTGGTATCAGAAGATAGAATGTTTAATAATACAACACATAAAGAGTTTCAATCAATAATGGATGATATGATACGCCACAATGTATCTTATATGCCTATAGGAAAATTATTTGTTTATACTTCGGGTTCTAAACATAAAAATATAATGGATGTTCCCTCTATCTCATCTTCATATAAAGAGGGGGGTGAACACCTATGGTTATATAAAGCTAAAAACTCTCCAGGAAAAAGCTTTTCAATAGATGCCATTTATAAAAGAGAATTAATAATCGAAAAATTAGAAGAAATAATACACCAGTACGGGAAAGAAATGTCTCCTAATGCCAAATTTCCTAAAAACATGCCCCATTATTTTGAAGATTACTACACAGATAGTTTTGGTAATGGAGTAAAAAAATGTGGGAATATGATGTGTGCCGTACCTAAAAAAGAAATAGTTGTTTCTGATGAAACCCCAGGTTTTATCAGATTAAAATCCAAACAAAATTAGCAAAATGAAAGACTTAATTACATTCAAAAACATACCCTTATCAAACGATCTTATACATACTCTGTATGAGAATGCAGATACATATGATTTAAAAGTAGGATATGATCCTGAAACCCACTTAGTATCTTTATATGATAACGTTTCTCATGAAAAATTATTTCATGATGATTATGTTTATGATTCATCTCAGTCAAGTACAATGATTGAACATTTTAAAGATTCAGCATTATCTATCCAAGATAGATTTAACCCAATAGCTCCTTTAGAAATAGGATCTAATAGTGGCATTTTTATCAAACATTTCTCAAGAAATAATTCAGTAGCTGTAGAACCTTGTAGTAATTTTGCACATTTAACCACAAGAATGAAAATACCAACATATGATGAATATTGGGGGGATGAGGTAGTAGATAAAATATTAAAAGATCACGGACAAAGAGATATGATATATTCTGCTAATACTATTTCTCATATACAAAATTTAGATGAATGTTTTAGTAATATTTACAAATGTTTAAGTAAAAATGGAGTATTTATTGTAGAATGCCCATCTTTTTTACATCTATTAAAGGGCAATGCTTTTGATCAGTTTTACCATGAACACCAATCTTATTTCAGTTGTTTATCTTTAAATATACTATTAAAAAAACACAATTTAAGTATTTTTGATGTAGAATTCCACCCAGTTCATGGGGGGACATATAGATATTTTATAACTAAAAATAATCATCATAAATTAGAAGAGAATGTAATAAGTGCTATTAATGAAGAAATAGAATATGGTTTAAATAATTATGAAACATTAAAAACCAAAATAAAAGTAATGGAAGATAATATGTCTATTATTAAAAAAACACTTTTAGACATAAAGGAGGAGGGACATACAGTTGTAGGTTATGGAGCTTCAGCTAAATTTACTCAAGTGACTAATATGTGTGGGATTGATGATGATTTAGTAAAATGTGTTTTAGATACTACCCCCATTAAACAAAATAAATATCTCCCTAAAAGTAAAATACTAGTATTACCATATAGTAAAGAACTACTTCTGGAGGCAGATTACTGTTTTTTAGGAGCTTGGAATTACAAAAATGAAATTATGGAAAAGGAACAAGAGTTCTTAGAAAAGGGGGGAAAATTTATAACTCACATCCCCCAAGTAGAAATTATAGAAAAACCAGAAAATGATATTAGTAACAGGTAACGGAGCTTTAGCAAAAGAATTAATAGAATATTCTTCAAAAAAGATGCCAATTATTTCTCTTTCAAAAAGAGAAATGAATATAACTAACGAAGAACAAGTATCAGATGTTATAAAAAAATATATGATGCTCCCCGATTTCCCCCAGTATATTATACACACGGCGGCACTAACAAAACCAATGAGTGTTAATGATAGAAATCCAATAACTAGTATTAATGCTAATATAATAGGTACAGCAAATGTAGCTAAAGTATGTCATAAATATGGTATAAAATTTATATATATCTCAACAGATTTTGTATATGATAGTAACATTAACGATAATGTAACAGAAAGCAGTCCTTTAAAACCTATAAACAATTATGGTTGGTCAAAATTAGGAGGAGAATGTATTACACAATTAATCCCTGAATCATTAATATTAAGATGTTCGTTATGTGATATTCCTTTTAGACATAACTTAGCATTTGATAATATTTATAGAACCTCTATTAGACATAAAGACGCGGCAAAATTAATATTAAAAGTTAAAGACCAAAAAGGAATAATAAATATAGGAGGCCCAGAACAAACAGTTTATAATTTCGTTAAGGAATACCAAGATATCACTCCAATAACTTATAAAGGTAATAGTTCTCAAGTAACCTCTATTAAATTAAACACAGATAAATTAAAAAATATAAATGAATAAAAAAGTTATATACACTGCTATTTTCGGGGATGATCAATATTTACATGATCCTGATATAATCCCTGAAGGTTTCGATTTCATATGTTTTACTAATAATGAAAATTACAAATCAGATATATGGAAAACTATAAAAGTAACACCCCTATATGAACATAATGGGATGAATAATAGAAAATATAAGGTATTACCTCATAGATATTTATCCAATTACGATTTTAGTATATATGCAGATGGAGATCTAAAAATAATAGGGGATTTAGGAAAATTACATGAAACCTATAAGAATTCACTTTCATCAGCTTTTGATCATTCTTTATGTGGTATAAATGTAACGGGTAACATGAACACCAGAAACTGCATATATGATGAAGCTAATTTTATAAAAAAGATGGGGGAAATTCATGGCCATTATAAAGATAATATAGATGTTATTTTTAAACAAATGAATGAATATATAGCTGAAGGATACCCGTCAAAAAATGGATTAACTAGAACTAGCCTACTTTTAAGATACCATAATGACCCTCATATTATTAAGGTTATGGAATCTTGGTGGAATTCTTTAAAATACGGAAGTAAAAGAGACCAATTAAGTTTCCCTTATGTTGTATGGAAACATAAACTTAAACACACACTTATCCCTGAAGATATAGATTATAACCCATGGGTTAAGTTAATGAAAAAATGGAGAGTAGAACAATTATTAAAAAAATCATAAAATGGAATTACCTTTTATTATAGACGAACCAGAAAAAATTTTAAACAGCAGTACTATGACTTTAGATAAATGGAAGTCATTAAAAGATAGTGTTGTAATAGATAAAAAATATAATGATTATTTAAAAGATAAATCAGTTATAATAGTAGCCCCCGCCGGATACACAACTAAAGAATATAATGAAAATGAAGGAAAATTCATAGACAGTCATGATATAGTTGTAAGAGTAAACAGCGGGTGGAAAATATCAGAAAAAAACCAAAAATATTTAGGGAAAAAAACAGACATAAGATATCATTGTATGATGAAACAAGAAACCAATGGGGGACCTTATGACGTAGAGGGGATGAAAAGACATGGGGTACAATGGTTATCATCATGTTTTCCTAAAAATCTAGATTACTTTTATTTAGATATTCTTGAATTTGAAAAAATAAATTCAGACGCAAATAATCCCGTAAATTTTCACTACATATCAGATTTAAAATTCTACTTACAGTTACATAAAACCTTAAACACAAGAATAAATGCGGGTGTTGCCGCTATAGTAGATTTACTATGCTATGATATTAAAAGTCTTCATATAAAGGGTTTTACATTTTTTAAAGATGGGTGGACTAAAGAACATAAACAAGATGGATATGAAGAAATGTATGATAATTTGGGGGCAGAAACACAAGAAATAAACCATAGTAAAAAACCACAAGTAGAATTTTTGGATATATTAGATAAAAATGATACACGAGTTACATTAGATAAAGAAGTTAGAAACGTAATAAATAATTGGAAATGAAAAAAATAGCAATGATACCTGTTAGGTTAGGGAGTAAAAGAATAAAGAATAAAAATCTAAGACTATTAGATAATAAACCTTTAGTAGCATATGTTATTGAAGCAGCAATAAAAGCAAATATATTTGATGAAATATACATTAATTCTGAATCTGATATATTTAAAGAGATAGCAAATAATTATGGTATAAAATTTTATAAAAGACCTGAAGAACTATCCTCGGATGAATCCACAAATGATCATTTTGCTTTAGATTTTATGGAAAAAGTAGAAGGAGATATATTGATACAACTATTAGCAACATCCCCCTTTATAACTCCCACACAAATAATTGAATTCACTAATAAAGCAGTAGAGTGTGATACTTTAATATCAACCTCAAAGGTTAAAATAGAATCATTATTTAATAATACCCCTATTAACTTTAACCAAAAAGAAATTACACCCCCCAGCCAACTATTAGAACCAGTGTATGCGTACGCCTGTTCGTTAATGTCATGGAAATATGATAATTATAAGTCTAATATGGAAAAATATAACGCAGGATATCATGGGGGAGATGGTGATATAAGATTTTTTGAATTGACAGGCTACTCAACCGTTGATATAGATGAAGAAGATGATTTTAAATTAGCAGAAGCTATAATCAAAACTAAAAACACACCACCACAATACTACAAACAGGGTAATATTTATGATGCTGATCGAGACAGAGTTCTTCTAGAAGATGGTGTTTTTAATAATACAATGTTAGAATATAATAAAGAGGTAGCTAGTATAAATGAAATCATTAATAAAAATCCTACAGATATTGCATGGTCTCATACTTTAGTAAATTCTAAATCTACATGTGCTACATTAATAGCACAAATAGCAGGTGAAGGTAATAGATTACATTACCATAGTGATTGGGATGAATGGTGGCATATAATTCAGGGTCAGTGGGAATGGTATGTAGAGGGTAGGACATTAACTGTAAAAAAGGGTGATTTAGTTTTTATTGAGAGAGGTAAACGACATAAAATCACAGCTGTGGGGGATGAACAATCAATAAGATTAGCTGTTAGTAGAGAAGATATAGATCACATATATGAACAAGACTAGTCTTTTTAATATTAAAATTGATTTTGATAAAAGCTATGATAGTTTTATATTTGATAAAATTACAAATAAAAATTACCTTGACTTTATGGGCATGTATTCATCCCTTCCTCTAGGGTATAACCATAAAATATTCTCATCAAATGATTTTAAAGACGAAATATTAAAGGTCTCAAAATTAAAATTAGTAAACTGTGAGGTTTTAAGTGACGAATTTGATAGTTTTTATAAATCTTTTAAAGACTTTACAAAAGGAGATAATTACCACTTTACATGTACTGGAGCCCTCGCAAACGAGGCAGCCATAAAAACAGCGATGTGGTATAAGGGCCCAAAACCAGGGGGATATGTACTTTCAATCAAGAATAGCTTTCACGGGATAAATTCAGTTGGTAATATTATAACAACTAGATTTGATGGAATATCAGAAAGGCTAGCAAATATACCGGGGGAAAATATATGGCCTCACGCTACAGATATTAAATCAGCAATAGAATATATAAAATCACATACGTTAAATGGTAGAATAACTAACCTTCAGGGTATTATTGTAGAACCAATTCAAGCAACTTATGGGGATAATTATTTATTAAAAGAAGATCTATTAGAATTAAGATCAATATGTACTGAAAGAGATATACCTTTAATATTTGATGAGGTACAAACAGGTTTTGGGGTATCAGGGAATGTATGGTATTCTGATCATTTAGGAATAGAACCTGATATTATAACTTTTGGTAAGAAATCACAAGTTTCAGGTATTATGGTTAAGGAATCTCATTCAAAAGTATTTGATTTTCCCAAAAGGCTATCAGTAACTTTTGATGGTGATTTAATTGATATGGTAAGATGTAAATATATAATTAAAGCCATACAAAAAAATAATTTAATAGAAAACGCAACTCAGAAAGGAAAAATATTCTCTGAGGGACTAAAACAAATAGATAACATATTAAATATAAGATCTATAGGTTTATTAATAGCTTTTGATCTTGAAAATAAAGATAGAAGAGATAATCTGGTACAAAAATTATATAATAATGGTATGATATGTAACCCAACGGGTACAAAATCAATTAGATTAAGACCAAATCTAGCTGTAAGGGAGGAAGAAATAAAAGAAGCATTAAGACTTATAAAAATATCTATTAAATAATTAGGTTCATTACAAAAGTTTTATTACATTTAAGTAATAATAAATAAAAATAAAAAATGAGACATATTGATTTTGAAAACATCGAAGAAAAATTCGATAACGTTCTAGAAACAAAAGAATGGAAACAATTAGAGAAAGACTTTTCTGAAAGTAGTGACATTTACATAGTAGCAAATGGGGGTCTGTGGGCAGTAGGTGCACACGCAGCAGACGACTGTACTAGATTATTTGCAAAAGCGGGTATTCAAAAAGCAATATCATCATTAGATAGTCAGTGTTTAATTACAAGTTTAGCTAATGATTATGGGTGGAATAACTTATTCATAAGATGGTTAGAACTCCAAAGAAAAACAGGTAAAATGAAGGATGATGCTATGATTTTAGGTTTATCTTGTTCTGGTGGTTCTAAAAATGTAGTATCATGTTGTCATTGGGCGAAAAAATACGGATATAAAACGGCAATGATTGCGGGACAAGATAGAGGCGTATTAGGTGATGAAATAAACAATGTAGTTATGGATTGTAAGTATTTCCACACAGTAGAAGTACTAACACTTATTCTATTTTATGATTTAATTCATGCATGTGGTGCAGAATGCCCTTCAATTTCAGATGAAGTAATAAGAAAAGGAACAGCACAACCGTTATCAAGAAACCCACTTAATGGTGGTTAAGATGAAGGAATACGATGAATTTAAAAAATCTTGTAAGGACTCAGAATCAACAACTATATGTTTAGATTTTGATGGAGTTATACACAAAAACTCTAAAGGATTCTATGATGGTACTATATACGATAATCCTCTTAAAGGAGCGTTAGATTCTATAGAAGAATTATCTTATGATTTTGATTTAATTATCTATACATGTAAGGCAAATCCTAAAAGACCATTAGTAAAAGGAAAAACAGGAATCGAATTAGTATGGGGGTGGTTAAAAAAACATAATGTATCACAGTATATTAAAGATGTAACATATATAAAACCTAATGCTATATGTTATGTTGATGATAAAGGGATAAAATTTGATAATTGGGACTCATGTCTTATAACATTACAAAAACTTAATAAATGAAAAAAAACCTATATATACCAGCAGCCCACCTAGATGATTTTGAATGTTCATGTTTTGGTTATGTATTTAAACATTATAGAGATTATGAAAAAATTATTATTATAATAGCAACTACCTGGCCTAGTAAAGTTCCTGTATGGGAACAAAATTTAAAAAGTTTTCCTGAAGATATTTTAAAAAAAGTGGAATATATAAATTTAGGCTTTGAACAAAGAACCCTAAATACTAATTTTGATAAAGTAAAGGACAAATTATATTCTATATTAGATTTTACTACACGATTCGATTTATTATGTCATGATTCGAATGACACTCATACAGATCATGTAGTATTAAACCAAATAGCAATGGGGATATATAAATATTGTAATAAATTTATAACATACCATTCACCTAGTAGTATAAAGTTTGACCCCAATTATTGGATTGGTTTATCAGATGATGTTTGGGATATTAAAAAGAAAAGCTTGGATAGGTATAATATCCAAAAAGAACAATCATATACTAAATCAGGTTATTATTTACAAAGTGAAGAACATTATAACATAGGTAGGGCATATCTACTTGAAAATTTTTCACATGATGATTATGATTACTATGAACCTTATAAAATTTTAAAATGGTTAGAAAATGGAAATTAAAGACAAAAAAATAGAAGGAGCGGAGAAAACAGGAGATATATTAATATTAGGGGGCAACAGATTTGTAGGAAAACTAATAGCAGAAGAACTAAAATCATGTCATTTTAATGTTACTGTATTTAATAGAAAAGGGACGGGACCTAAAGGATGTAATATTATTAAAGGAGATAGAAATAACTCCGAAGATCTAGCTAATATTCCGTGGGAGAATTTTATTGTTATTATAGATATGTGTTTGTATAAACCAGAACAATTCAAATTAACAGAAATACATATATCTCCCCATATCCCCTACATTTTTATTAGTAGTGGTGCCGCTTATAAAGATCCGAAAATATGGCCTGTAGATGAAGATAGTGAATTATCAGGAATGAAAGCTTTTGGAGATTATGGAAAAGAAAAAGCAGAAGTAGAGATTTTAATACAAAATTCAACCCACACAGAGAAATATTGGATATTAAGGCCTACATATATAGTGGGTAAAGGTAACCACAACCCAAGATTAGGACATTATATATCTAAAATTCAAAATGGGGAAAATATAGAAATAGCGGGTGATGGGGAAAATATAATAAATCTAGTATTCGCAGAGGATATAATAGGGGTAATAATGATGATGCTATTATCATACCCTAAAGAAACAAAAATATATAACATGTGTAATAGTGAGTTCTTAACTGTAAATTCTTTAATTAATATTATAGCAGATGAACTAGGAGTGGATAAAGTTAAAAAAACATATAACTCAGATAAAGCAATATTTCCTTATGTTAATTATGGTATATTTTCAAACGAAAAAATAAAAAAAGATTATAATGGTAATTTTTCCACTTTAGAGGAAAATTTACCCGAATATATAAGATGGTATAATTCTAAAAAATAAAAAAAATGATGCACGTAAAAAACACAAAACCCTATATCCCACAAGAAGATATAAAACCTATATTAGAAGATATTCAAAACGCATTAGAAAAAGGCCAATTAACCTTTGGTACTGAAAAATTCGAAGAAGAATTCGCAAAATACTCAGGCACAAAATACGCAGTAGCGGTAAGTTCAGGAACGTCTGCTGTAGAAGCTCCTTTAAGATTTTTAAATGTAAAAGGCAAAAATGTAATAGTACCCACAAACACATTTGTAGCATCAGCTAATGCAGTTGTATATGCGGGGGGTACACCTATTATGGCAGATATGGACCCCGATAATTTGTGTGCTGATTTTGAAGATATAAAGAGAAAAGTCAACGATAATACAGCAGGTATTATAATAGTACATTCTTGTGGTTATATACCTCCATATATTTTTGAACTTAAAAAGTTTTGTAAAAAAAATAATATATTCTTATTAGAGGACGCAGCACATGCTCATGGTGCTAGTATAAAAGGACATAAAGCGGGTTCCATAGGGGAGGCAGGTAGTTTTTCTTTTTTCCCTACAAAATTAATGACAACCGGGGAGGGAGGAATGGTAACAACTAATAATAAAGAACTAGCAGAATATGTAAAACAGGTTAGACATCATGGTCAGAAAAATGGGTTAATGACTGAGATGGGTTATAATTGGAGAATGCCTCAATTAAGTGCTATATTAGGTAGATATCAACTAAAAAGATTAGATGGATTTATAAAACGTAGAAATGAAATAGCTTCAAGATACGCTAATGCTTTTAAAAATATAGAAGAAATAGAACTAATTAAAGTACCTAGTTATATAACTCATGGTTATTGGAAATACCCTATTTTAATAAAATCAAGATATACAGCTATAGAATTTCAGAAAATACTAAAAGAAAAATACAATATAGATACAGGTACTGTATATTACCCCCCAGTTCATTTACAACCCTACTATAAAGAAAATTATGGGTATAAAGAAGGAGATATGCCTAAATCAGAAAAGAACTTAGTTAGAGAAATATGCTTACCTATTTTTGTAGATATTACAGAAACCCAATTAAATTATGTTATAGAATCAGTTAAAAAAGAATTAAGTTAATGAAAACTATTAAGGATTATAAATTAATTGAGAAATTCCACCGTCATTATGACGTTATAAGAGCTAATGCTCCTGTATCTTATGGGGGGTTAAAATTATATGAAGGGAAAAGGAATTATTTAATGCAATCACCTAATGAATTTGCATCTACCTTATGTTATTTAGAAGATCATTTTAAAGATAATAATGTACAATATCTTGAAATAGGAACAGCTAGTAATTTAACTAATTCTATGATATGGAATAGTTTAAATATAAAAGAAAATATAATACTAGATAATTTAGAATGTCCGGGCACATCAGAATCATTAGTAGGTAATTTATCTTTTAAACAAAATACAGTATTAATTGTAGGTGACTCCACTCAAGATAGTATTAGGGAAAAAGTAAATCGGTTAGGATATAAATATAATTTAATGTTAATAGATGGTAATCATGATTTTGAGTATGTAACAAAAGATTTTGAATACTACAATCAATTTCTAGCAGAAGACGGATTATTGATTTTTCATGATATAGATAACGATGCAGTACCAGGGGTTAGAAAATTTGTAACAACTAACACTGTATTAAATACTAACTTTACACAATGTGCTAGTTTTATAGATAATAGTAATTATTTGAATAAAAACACTTTTGGTTCACAGTGTGGTATAGGAATATATAAAAGAAAGTGAAAACATTAACTATACATCAACCCGAATTTGCCCCGTGGTTAGGTTTTTTAGATAAGGCTTCACTAGCAGATACTATTGTATTATTGGATAATGTACAATACAACCATAAATACTTCCAAAATAGAAATAAAATTAAAGATGTTAATGGGAAAGATATTTGGTTAAATGTACCTATTATAAGAAACGGTAAGACTAGAGATATAGGTTTAATTAAAGACATTAAGATAAATAATCAACAAAATTGGAATAAAAAAATCTTAAAAACAATAGAATTTAATTATAGAAAATCCCCCCATTTTAACAAATATTTTCCTAAATTAGAAGAAATATTTTCTCAAGAATGGGATTTATTAGTTGACCTAAATATTTGTATGATACAAAATGCATTTAATTTTTTTAATATTGATACTAAAATAATAAGATCATCAGAATTAAAAATTGAAGGCAGTGGTGAAAAATTAATACTAGATATATGTAAAAAATTATCACATAAACAGTATATATCAGGACCCACGGGTATAGCAGGTAGGGGAAAAGAATATGAACCTAACTTTAATAAAGAGGGAATAGAAGTAATCTACCATAATTTCGAACATCCTATATATAAACAAATAAATGGAGATTTTATATCACATATGTCATTTATAGATAAATTATTTAATAATGGTTAAATATGTAATTACAGAAATGGGAATTGAAGGAAAAATCCCCCACGATTATGAAAATATGAGAGTTCTAGAAGCCCAAATTGTAGCTTTAGACGCAATTCATATTCCATTATTTAATGTTTTACAAGAAAATAAAACATATGATGGGGATGCTTTAGTTGTACTTCCTAAAGGTAACTTTAAGGGAGAAAGATATAAAGAATTATGGGTATGGATATATGAGAACCATTTTGATACTATTAAAATTTTAAAAACTAAATTTAATAAAGTATATTTTTATCAAGATGGTATACTAGGGTGGTGGAATATGTGTGAAACTAGAGCCCAAGTATGGTGGTATAATAATTTATTAGAATGTGATAAAATATATTGTCCTAATTTTGGTGATATACCTTATTATAAGGGACTATTTCCAGATAAAAAAATAGGTGTAGTTAGATCTATTATGTCAGATTATTCTCTAGATAAAAATAAAATTACCTCAACACAAGACAAAACAATACTATCTGGACCCTTTACATATGAATATTTAGGTTTACATAATACTATATTAGCTAATGTTTTTGATAACCAAATAGATATACCCCCCATGGGATCCTCCAGAATGCCTGAAGATTCATATAATATGGCTCCTTCCTTAGGAGTTAATTATTTAAAGTATATGAATTGGAGGGAGTGGATGGAAAATTTAAGTCAGTATAAATATGGAATGTATATGATGAGAGCTTGGGGGGCGGCTTCATTCCCCCTCAATTGTGCTTATTTTGGAATACCTTGTATAGGTAATAATAGAGCGGATACCCAAAAACTATTATACCCAAATCTAAGTTTTGATGTTTATGACACTGAAGGGGCTTTAAACGCAGCTAAAAAACTAAAAAACGATAAACAGTTTTATAAAGATTGTAGTGAATATTCAAAATCTACATTTAAAAAAGAATTTAATAACGAAAAATTTCTAGAAATTTTTTACACAGATTACTAATATGAAAATAAGTTTAATACAGCCAGGAAGAAATAATCTTAAATACCTTAAATGGTCTTACGATTCAATAAGAAAAAATCAAGGCAACCATGAAGTAGAAATATGTGTAGCTGATGATGCATCAACAGATGGTACTTGGGAGTGGTGTTTAAAAATGATGGATAAAGATCCTAATTTTGCAGCAATTAAAAACGAAGGTCCTAAACGTTTAGGTCATACTATATTGTATGATAGATTAATTAATGAAGTAGCA
>TARA_R110002167_G_scaffold67477_4_pt1 | contig 17376 bp, 9 predicted proteins | sample TARA_R110002167 | Tara Oceans TARA_R110002167 (sample SAMEA4398238) | marine metagenome | biome: Polar Biome; feature: [MES] marine water layer (ENVO:01000295) within the mesopelagic zone...; material: water (ENVO:00002006), including particulate matter (ENVO:01000060) such as...... | reverse complement strand
ATTAGCCATATTCTATACTCCTATGACAATGCTAAGATTAAAGGGATCGGGTCTGATTCAGCAGCCGCAACCCAAGCAGTAGTACCACTACCAGTATGAGTTAAAACTGTGTTAACCGCCGCACTTGCAGCAGGTGTAGCACTAATCCCCAATTTTGTTTGCAAAGCTATAAGCGCAGTAGAAGCAGCACCATGAACAAGATCATGTTCAAAACCACTAGCATCTAAATCTGTTGCAGAAGTAGGCGTAACCTGTGTCGCCGTAGTATCTAACGACGTTGGATAGTTTGATGTAGGCATCCATATCTCCTATGGTGTCGGTGTCAAATCGAATGTGAATATGCCTGAAGGATTCCATTGAACTTCAAACGTACCTGAAGTAGTACTAAACGAACCATTAAAATCTATAAACCCAATCAACGGAAGCCCAGAAGTAGTGTTATCGTAAATCACACCACCTGCTGCACTAGAAATAGTTGAGTTAATCCAACTCACATTATCTGCATCCCAAGTAATCACCGAAGTATTGTCACTTGTTCTACCTAAAGTTATACCTGATAAAGCTTTGCCACCTTGTAGATAGCCAGTAGATCCACCATACGTTATTTCAGAACCCGCAGCATCAGACTTAACTGTATGAGCATCAAACAAAGGAGTGTAAGAAGCAGTAACAAGCATCAAACTAAACTGTGTAGCATTAAAATCAACAGCGTTATCTTGCGTCATCAAATCTGCAAACGTTTTACTATAAAGACCACTAGCCATTAGAAGTACCTGTTCCTTGAATAGGCTTTGGTTTAATCACTACATCACCGTTTGGTTTTTGCATTCTTCATCTTCTTCTTTTTCATAGCGGCGGCCGCAGCCTTTTTTCCCGCAGGCGTATAAGCGTAAGATTTCCCATTAACTTTAGGCATAATATAATCCTAGCAGATTCAGGAGGGGGAACCAGGGAAAGGGGAAAACCTGGTCCCCCCAGCCTCATCTGTTTATCAGGTAGCTACTACGTTAATTGTTGCGCCACTCTCAACACGAATACCTGCTTGTTCACGGAAGCGTCCGTATCCAGCAAGATGGTACCAACCGATTGGGTTGAAACGTTTGAGTACATCAACCTGTGGACCAAAGACTACAGATGGGTCAGGACCGAATCCTGGTGCCCGACTGAAACCTTTAGCCATAAACTGACGGCCAACAATAAGTGTTTGGAATACCTGTGTCGCAACGCCACCAACAGCAGTACCACCAGCAGTGATAACACCAGCGCGAGGGTTCTCAATATATTCAACACCGTTGAATGTACCGATCGAACCTGCTCTAATTGCTTCGCCTGTACCTTGATACAGTTGGTAGTTAATAACATCAGTCACCGCAGCGTCACTACGAAGATCGTATGAAACGTTTGGATGAATGATCGCCATATAGTTGCCGTTTTCCCAACCTGGCGCACTACGAGTACGAAGATCAGCTACACATTGACGGGCTTCAGCAGCACCAAATGTATCTCCTGGAACAATAACGCCACGGCTAGCAGCTCCATTAGCATAAAGTACATTAGCACCACCATTAGCGATATCGGCAACAATCTTATCCATCGAGTCTGCCATGTTGTAGCCAACAATGTTAGCTGCATCAGCGTCAACGTTTAAGAAAGAAGTTGCACGTACCTTAGCGGTAGTAAGAACAGCATTACCATACTCTTTAAGAGTAATGTCAACTTTAGAATCACCTAATGCTTGAGGAGTAACATCAACAGTTTGCGATAACTCAGCAGTAGCTTGATCAAGATCAGTCCAAAATGTGAACTGAATACCAGAACCATTATGGCTCTGGCTTGTTGACTTAACATCTGCGATAACTTCATAACATGGAGTTGTACGCAATGCATAATGCGCCATCAAGTCGTATGCTTTATGAACCTGATGTTCTAATTGAGCGGTACCTGTAAAACCAGCCGCTGTAAAGGGGGGTGTATATGACATAGTAAAATCCTAATTGTTAAGATTCTACACTTTAACTAACTAGACTGCGCCGTTCCAAACATTCCCGGCTGCTTCCCAAACTGCTTGCAGTTCAGTAGCATTTTTAGCACCGTTCATAGCATCATCTAATGATTTTAATGCTATTGGATCGCCACCTTGTCCAGCGGCAACAATTCTTTGTTGCGCCTCATCACCCATAGAATCTTGGTACTCATAAGGTTGTTGAACAGATCTTGCTGGTTGCCTATCTAACAGACCTAGCGAACTAGCTTCTGATTGAATAGCTTCAACCGACATATCACCTTGATAAGCGTTCATAAACATTTCGTTCAATCTATCAGACGTATCAAGTCCGGCATCACGAAACGAATTCTGATTTTGCAAACGCTGTATTAAAGCGTCTTTTTCTGCAAGCACTTTATCTTGTTCATCAGTTCTTTGACTTAAAGAACTAATTTTATCCTCATAAACACGACGAAAATTCTCTGGCTTCTGATCAGTGTTTTGTGTAGAATTTGGGTTTGCCATTTTTCTCACCTTAGGTACACATCTAAGGCGGTGGTACCCCAGATGGAAGTTGTAAAACAGCACACCCCGCAAGGGCCGAATCACATAAACAATTATACAAACAAAACTCTATAAGTCAAGTCAAGTTGCTCTACCTAAGCCAACTATTCCTTCTTGTGAAGCTAATTGTCCAGAGCTACCACTAAAACCAACGTTGCGAGCGCCTCTAACTCGATTAACTTTGTTAACAGAATTTGCATCTAAACCAAATGTTCCTTCAGTAAGAGTATCGATACTTACACTATCGCTACTAATAGTGCTATCAAGCAAACCAGATAAAGGAGATAAACGAGCAGCAATTTCTCTAGATTGCACATCATTTTGTACTAACAATTCACCTAAATCTTTACCAAATGTTTTACCAGTAGCCTGTGTAGAAGTACCTCGAAGTTGTGCAACATCAAAGTCACGTTGCATAGTTTTTACTTCTTTAGCTTTTGTAGGATTTAAAATGTAGGAAGTCATTGCTGCATCACTCATAAATCCATAACTAGAATCAATTAAAGCTTTAGCTTCAGGAGATAAATCACGAACATACTCACCTACTGTAGTAACTCTTTCCCGAAACTCAGATAAAGAAACATCATTAATAAGCAACTCAGTAACAGTTGCTGTATCTACAAAACTACTTACTAAACCAGCAGCACTAGCTATCTGTTCATAACCTTGCTGCAACTCCATTGACTCAACTTCAGTAAGTTCTATTTTGCCTGCTGCTCTTCGTTTTGCCATTGCAGGAAAAGCAGCATCATAAACTTTTCGGACTGTTGGATCTGTACCATAACGCAACTCTAAAGTTATAGCATCAGAACTTTTACCTAAGTCTGCTTGTTCTTGTGCCCAAGGAGTTAAGTCTTTTAAACCAAATTTTTCAAGGAATGCACCTATGACAGCTTTAGCGCTAGTCATATTTAATTCTTTTAAATAATCTGTGTACGAAGTGCCTGAAGAAGTGCCTGAAGAAGTGCCTGAAGGTGTTTTTGTTGAATTAAACTCTTTATTAAAAATCCAAGTAGGGTTACCTTCTTCATCTACTGGACCAGGTAAATAAGATAATCTACCTTTACTATCTGTTTCTATATTAGGTTTAATTTGTGGCCGATAAAAAGCCTCATTCTCAGTATAAACACCAGGTTGAAAACTCCCATCAGCACGTACAACCCCTCTGAGATTAGGATCATTCTGACGATCAAACTTCATCTCTTCTTGAATACGAGCATCTTCAGCTATCTGAAAATCAGTATCAGACCAGCCACCTTCAGGTTCAAAAAAATTACCTTGCCCAGTCCAAACATATCTGACACCACCCTCAACAAACGTGCCATCTTTTTGATTAATAACTTCGCCTCGTGAACCTCTAGCTGGTCCAGTGTATTCATCACCTAATTTAAAATTGGGATTATCAGCCATTACGCTACCGCTCCAAACGTTTGTCCTAAGCCTTTAACTAAACTGTAAGCATTGTTTATTGCTTTAGGCATAGCGTCATAATTTACAAGAGGATCAGTACGCAACCAAGTTGCAAAATTACTTGCAGTTAATTTTTCATCATCAACATTAGCGTCACCAGACATTATCTTAATACCAACATCTTTTTGTTGACCATCCCATTGTGGGTTAGCACCCATAACAGATGTATATATTTGGTCATAACCGCTAAGAATTTGTAAAGGAGTACGACCTGCTAAAATTCTGTCTGCAAACGTTGGATAGATATCCGCAGATTCATTTCTTAACTCATCTTCAATAAGATCTATTGTTGTGTCACCTCTAAATAATTGTTCACTAGCTTCTGTCAAAAGCATTTCATTTGGTGCTAATAGAAATTTTCTGTAAAGATTTTTTATACTTGAACGATTATCAGAAACAGAACCACCAGCTATAGCACCTCCAGTAAAGTCAATAATGTTTTCATCTGCAATATAATCATTGACTTCTTGATCTGAAAGATTACTTAACCAAGCAAATTTAGCTAACTCTAATATTCTATCTTCGCTTAAATTTATATTAAGTCTTGCAAGATTTTGTTCAATACTTTGTTGGTAAACACTAACTAAATCTCTACGACGTACAGACCAAGTTTCATTAAACCCTTCTTCGTACCACAAAGTTGAATTATCGGAATGATTTTGACCATAGTTTTTAAAGTAATCTGTCTGTCTAAGAAGACTATCTACCCATCTATCAAAATCTTCTGTGCCTTCTTTTAATCCTAAAGTATTTGCTTTAATAATATCAACAATGTTTACACCATCAATACTTGCATCAGGTCTTCTACTCATCCAGTCATACAAATAATCATCTGCAAACGCTATATCAGAAGCACTATCTATAACTTCGCCTCTTCTAACAGCTTCTACAGATTGATCTAACTGATCAGGATAAGGTCCTGGATCAAAACTTCTTCTTTGTTCTCTATTATCTTCACTTAACTGATCTTCAAACGAATCAGCTAAATCAGTGTTTGGCATTAAACCATCTTCACTAAAAGAAACAGGTTCGTATCTATCAAGCTGTTCATTGTAAACAACATTGTTATTAGTATTTTCAGAAGATACAGCTATAGGTCTGCCGTCTACATTGGTCTTACTAAAATAACTAGTTCTTTCTGGAGGAATACCATCAGCCATAACCTCTTCATTAATCTGTTGGTCAACTTCAATATTAGCAATAGTTTCTAAAACTTCATCACCAATTATTCCATCATCTTCAAGCCCATTTTCTTTTTGAAATTCTTCAACAGCAGCATCAGTAGACGGACCTGTACGTGCATCAATAACAAAATTTGAATCTTTATTATCAACTATGTACTTTTGAAAAGCAGCAACTTTAGATCTTCGTATACCTAAATTAGCAGGATTAGAAAAGTTGTTATATCTTAATATGTCAAAGTTTGGATCAGATTCGTACCAATCTTCAGGCAAAACACTGTCAGCTATATTTTCATATCGTATAGTTTCATTTGTTCTATCTGAAGAACCTCTTTGTTTATCTAATTTTCTTGATGAATATCTCCAAGGGTCAAATATTAAATCTGGACCGTGAGTATAAAGTTGATCTGATAAAACTAAAGAAAGTGCTTTTTGAGTTGCATCCCAAAATTTTTCATCAGGATTTTCAACATCTAACGCTTGTATAGCTTCTTGTAAACTTTTATATCCTAAACCACCAAAATCATCAGTAAAATTTAATGCACGATAATCAGACCGTGCATTAAGATCTTTATCCTTTAAGTCTAAATTAATTTGTACAAGCCCTCTAGAATTTTCTTGAAGAGTTTTAAAACCTTCAGCTACTGCATCGTCACTTTCAGTTACAAGATCTGCCGCAGTATCCCAATTACTTTCAAACTCCACTAACTCAAGCATGTAAATTAAATCATCACCACGTAAACCAATGTCATAAAACATTTGAGTTGCACGTTCTTCTAGTTCAATTTTAGTAGTCACGTTTTACTCCCAAAGCTCTTCCTAAAGAACTTGCACCAGCACGATTGTCTTTCATACCTATAGCGTCTGCATACTCTTCTTCAGTTTTAGTTACCAAAAAACTATCTAAATTACTTGTGTTTATTGATTGACCTGCATTAGCTAACTGATAGCTTTCACTCCAATTAGCAATAAGGTCAAGATATTCAGGCGTAACTTTTAAACCTGTTAAAGCAGGTAAAATTTGCTCACCTCTGCTTTTAAGATAAGAAGGATCTAACCTAGCAACAGCACCAGCATTGATAGCCATCTCAAAAAGATTGTCTGTAAAACCGCCAACAGATAACTGAGGATCAAGATCAGGAATAAACTCATCACCTAGATCACCAAAACCACCTGACAAATTTTGAGCTACTCTTGATGCAGATTCCCCCATTTTGATAAACGCTTGTCTAACACTATTTCTATTATAAATCATTTCAGGATTTCTAAACATGTTAGCCCCTACACCTTCAAACATGTAGTTAACACCATTTTGTCCTAAAGCTAAACCTTCAGCAATCTGTTGTTGTTTCTCTGGAGTCTGTGCATCAAAGATTCCCATTGCATCAGAAATAGTAAACGGAACATCTTCAATAGTTTGACGTTGATATTCTCCAAAACCATCAGCTAAAAGCGAAGGATCAATTTCCCATGATCGTGTATATACACCAGTGCCAGGAGCACTCCAATCATAATAGTCAAGAGAGTTAGTGCCTAACATTCCTGGGTAATCAAGATCAGGTTGATTTGCTTGCGTCCCTGTCATCCTGTTATTTGTACGATAAGGATTTAACAATAGGTCAGGTTCGTTATCAACTCCAATCCAGTTAGAAGGACTTAAAGTTGAAAACAAATATGAATCTGTTACAAGACTTCTAGTAGAACCACTTGGATCTTTAGGGCCTGGAAGTTGTTGTCCTATTTCTGGAACGTACATATCAGGATTAGCAGCTCTTTGAGCAGCTAATGCTTCTGAGTTAGTTGGATTTTCTGGATCTATTTGTATTAAAAAATTTTGTAACTCTTCTTCAATTTCTGGGTCTGTTTCTTTATCTAAATTATTTAATTTATCAAGAACGCCTGTAACTAATGATTTAACTGATTTAAACAATATGTCATAATCTGACATCTTAAGCCCTAACTAACGATTTAGTAAGATTCCCAGTCATAACAGTGTCCATTCTGCTGAAGTACTTATCAAAGATATCACTAAAATCTGGGTACTGAAGAATTTTCATTTTCCCTATATCCCATCTTTGTCTAAGATCTTCATTACCTCTAAAACTTAATTGCATATAATTTTTATCGCTAGTGCCATACGAACGTTTAATCATTTCTCTTGCAATAGAATCATGCAAGTTTAAAAACATTTCTATATAAGGCATTTCAACACGATAATCAAACTCGCCACTATCACTAAAATCTCTATACGCTTGCAAAATTCTTTTTTGTTTATTTACGTTTCCAAGACTGGCGTATTCCATTAACCATTGTGGATTTTTTGCACCTAACTCTTCAACAAACGTACGCAGTTGTTCTGCTTCAAAAAAATTATCTTTAGCGTTAAGACTAACTGAACCACCAGCACTAGCTTTAATACGCAACCTTTCATCAAGGCTTTCTCTAAAGACACCGTATTCACGCCAACCTATTTTTATAGCTGATAGTTTTAATACATCTTCTGGTGGTAAATAATCTCGTCTACCAGATGCTGCTTCTATTTGTTGAACAGCTTTATTAGCTACAAATTGAACATCAACAGCACCATCTTTACCAGTTATAAAACCACTAGCTACATCACCATGTAGATTGGCCCAAAATTCATGACGTTCATAATTTATATGACCTTCTAAAGTTCCAGCACGTACACCATTGTTAGCAATTATTCTTCCAGTTGAAGCCCAAAGCTCTGGGTGTTGTTCAAGCAACCAGTCATCAGCTTCTTCTAAACCAATCTCATCTTGTTTACGCCAGTAATCTTTTAAAATTGCATAGTAAGGAGACTGTTGTTGGATGGCTATAGGCATAGCAACTGAACGTAACAGTTTTATTCCAAAAATCATTTGGGTACGACGTTCAACTTCTTCTACAAACTCGTCTGTTTCTTTTCCAGGTGCAGGCATACTTTCACCATTAAGAAAACGTTGAGCTAAATAGTCTTGGCTTACACGAATCTTAGTTTTCATCATAGCGTCTTGATCCATACCAAACTTTTTAGTTAAATTCTTAACAACAGAGTTAGTGTAAGCATCAGCTATTCTTAAAAGAGCATTGTCACCTTCAGCTATACCATAGGGAACAAGCCAATCAAAGATTTCCATTAGATTAGGCGCAGACATAACTACTTCAGTAACTACAACATTTACTATTGGGCCACCTGTAGGCAAAGCACCAATCATAGAAGCTGACTTGGGAGAAAGATCTATTTGTTGATTAGCTAACATGCTTAAATCGCCAAATATTTTTCGTCCAAAGATCTCAGGTAACACTGGATTGTCTGCATCAAAAACTCCAGGCATTTGAAAAACAAACATACTGTTTCCGTTTTCATCTTCAGCAGTAATAATGTCCCAACTTCGTAAAGCTCTAGCAACAAATACTGGATTCTCAGCAGCAATGCCCATCCAACGACTTGTTACTTCTGTCCATGCACCTAAGAAAGGAGAAATTTCTGACATAACTTCTTCAAAACGTGTACGTTCTGCAAGATCATAAAGAACATTCTTTGTTTCTTTTAAAGCTTTACGTCTTGAACGTGCTCGTAAATCTTCAATGTCATTTCCATTTAAACGATATGTACCATCTCCACGTCTATACGGTTGAAGTTCCATAGCCATTTGTGCTTCATACAAAGACTCGTACAATGTTCCACGGGAAACAATGTCTTCAACCATTGTCAAATTTTCAAACGCTTTATCTAAAACATTATCAATGACTTGTTTAACTTTTGCAATATTAGATATTGTTTCTACACCATCTAAGAAAGAAGAGTCAGTAACAGTTTTACCAAAATCTATTAACCCAGTAGCATTGCTACCTTTTAATTCTTCTAAGTTGCGTAAACGTTCAACTACATTTTGATTTAAAATTTGTTGTGCAGCAAAAGAATAATCTAAAGGATCTGGAGCGTCACGTAAAACTTTTTGTATAAGCCCACCTAAACCAGGTAGCGTAAACGTACCATTGTCAGTTGCAAGATAGTTTTGGTCTATTACTTCTTTAAGAAAAAGTTCTTGTTTCTTATTTATTAGATCTAAAACAGGTTTAATATCTACGTCCCATTTGACTTGAATACCTTGAGCTAATTTTAATCTTGCTCTAGCAAACTCAGGCAAATCAGGAATAAGACTTTGTGTTTCAAATCTTGTTTTTACAACAAGCGCTTCAATACCTTCAACAGATCTGTACTGTTCAGGTAAATTATTTAAAACAGATTGGCCTTCATTACGCAACCAATCAATAACTTGTTCATTTGTTTTGCCTAACCAGAATTGACGCCAAAAATCTCTGTTAGGAGAAATACCTGCTGGCCCACTAGGTCCAGCATGGCGATCCATAAAATCATTCCATGCTCTTGCAAATGAAGCTGATTCTTGTGGAATAAGAATATCGTATTGATACGACCCTGCATAACGTTCTGATTCACGTTGGGCAGTTGTCTCGTCACTCCAAACTTGACGTTTAGTAGCGTTTGCACTAACAGCACGTTCATTGATTGCTATAACTTGTGGTGTGTCTCCCCAAGGATTCCCTAAGTTAGTATCACCAACATGTTGGGAAACGTAACCGCTTTCTTCAAGCAACGTTGCTGCTTGTTCAAACCGTCCAGCAGTTTCTGGATTTTTCGATTTGAATGTTGCAACAACATTTTTTTGATAGTCAGTAACAAGATCAGCTCGAATTGATAAAAGATTTGCTGCTTCTCGTCTATCTTTTGCGTTTTCTCCTAACCATTTAGCTAAGTCTATTTCATCCATTAACGACGGTAAATCTGGAACCCAACTATCTGGCATTGATACTGACTCTGGATAAAGAGTTTTATGAAGACTTTCAGCAAGATCTTCATCAAGATTCATTAAATCTTTTACTATTGAACGTTGATCTTGAACATCTAATGTTCTTACAACAACAAGATTTCTTTCCCAATCTTCCATTCTTTTAATCATGTCCCAGCCTTCAAGCTGGAGTTGTTGTCCGTAACTATCGCTTATTTGTTTTCGTGCAGCGTTAGCTAAACTACCTCGTGCATAAGCATTATAAATAGCACCAGCTGCTGCTGCACCAGCAGGGCCAGCAAAAAATAATCCAGCCCCTGTAGCTAATCCAGTTCTACGTTGACGGCGACGCTGAGCATATTCACGATCTATAATTGTTTTTACAAAATCTTCATAAGGTATTTCATAACCTACAGTACCCATTTCATGATTTTTGTTATACCAATTAACTGCGGCAACAAAAACGTTTTGACCAGTAGCCATACCAGTTTGACCTGATGTTCGTTCTATACGCTGCAACCGATTTTCAATGATTGCTCTAGTCATTTCTGGTGTAGCTTCTGCATCTACTTTAGCAAGATCTATATCAGTATTATCTACACCAGCTATCCAAGAATCAACATCAAGAATGTCATCTGATAATTGTGCGCCTTCATCTTTAAAAGTTGAACCGCTTTCTCTTGGGATAAGAGTTTCAATAATTTCATCGCCAGTAGGAATAAGATTACTGTTTTCAAAACCTTGGTTACTTATCCATCGAGATGTTGTGACTGCTCTAGCAAGAGCAGAAATTTGATTATCGTAGCCAGCACGTTTTTCATTTATACGTTCAAATAAAATACTTTGCCATCTACGATTTATTTCAGTTCTGTAAATATTGTTAGGAACAAATTCTCCAGTATCACTATATGCTTCTGTAACTTCTGCATTTTCTTCTGTTCTTATATATGCTTCTGCTAATTCTTCATCAGACATATTTTGTAACGAAGTTTGCTCTTCTATGTCTTTGTTTATAATTGTGTCAATAGTATCTTTGTCAGCTATATGTATTGCACGAAAATCTTCTGCTGGAATTCTTATTTCAGTTAAGCCTCTAGTATCTGCTTTTGAACCTGGCAAAAAAGAAACTTCTAACTCAGTTGAAATTTCTACATCAAGCATACCTTCAGGTATAATTTCTGCGTTAATTTCAAAAACTAGACCACTGTTTCTTGCTCCAGGACCTCCGCCTTTAGTACGACCTGCATAATCCCAAGCTTCATCTATTCCTGAACTAAATGAAACACCTCGTTGTTGACCATCAAAATTACTAGATGGTTTTAAAATAAGTTCGCCTGTAGCGTTATCAACAAAAGATTGCATTTTGCTTGGAGCATTGTAAGCTCCATGAAAAATTGAGTTACCAAAAATTGGAGCAGGTTGAGGACTTTGTATCCCTACACCTGTACCCATATCAGCATCAAATGCAGGGCCACCATAATAAACAACTGGATAAACAAGATTTGTGTTTTCTAAACTTAAAGGTGATATTAAAGTATCGTCTGTGTAATTTGAAATAGTTTGGAATCTTTCAAAATCTGTCCATAACTCATTGCCTTGAACATCAGGTTCAAAAAAATCAGAATCTACAGCATTAATAGCATCTCTTAGATTATCGTCTCGCATGTTTATGCGATTGTTATTTATATAATCTCGAACAGACATATCTGTTTTGTTTAAATTAGCTATTGAATTATTTAATTGGCGAGTTTCTATTTGTATACGGTCATAAGCATTAGCAGGACCTAACCCACCTTCATCAAGCTCAATGGTTTGTAATGTTTCAAACAGTTCTTTTTCAACAACAGCATCAACATCTATCCCTGCTTTAGTAAGCCAACGAGTACGAAGATTATCTATCCTATCACCAATACGACTTGCAGTTGCTGCTGCTCCAACTGTAGCTACAGTTCTTAATAGCGAATCAATGTTAACAACCATTTGCCAACGTGGTGTAAGAAGAACACTTTTCTTCCAATACATTGTTGCTTGTCTTCTTGCGTTTCGTACTACTTCTCGTTTGCTACCAATATGGACAAGTTCTTCAACACCATCACTATTGATGATTGTTTTATAATCTCCCGATACCATTTCAATAAGACGTTCATACATATCAAAACGTGGAATGACAGAACTATCACGTAACTGGCTAGGAGAAATAGCAATATTTCTTTCTATTGTTGCTCCGTCTACAACAAATGGAACTGTTGTTTCATCTGCGTTTCCAAATGTTTTTGCTTCAGCAACATCTGCTGCTTCATCATAAAGACGTTTAGCGTCCGAAAGATCTCCTCTTAAGATTTCTACAACTTGTTGTTTGTTGACAATTTTTGCTCCAGTATCTAAACCTCTAGGATTTTTAATTGGATGAGGTATATCAGCAAAAGTGTCAACAAGTTTATCAATAAGATTTTCAACAATCTCATCAAATAATTTAACCATTGATTGTAAATTATCTGTGCTATTTAAAAATTGAATCATTATGTCATCAACATTTAAACCAGATTTTTCTAAAATAGAAATATTATCAGCACCTCTAACGCGAGAAACATCTCTAAACATTCGTTCAACTTGCGCTAAAGCATGATCAGGGTTATGCCAATTAGCTATACCTTGTGCAACTTTTTCTACAGTTATGCGTAAAGCTCTACTATTTATAGCTGTGTTACCTTTTTCAGAGTTTTCAAAAAATGTACGTGCTTTAAAACCTAAACGATTTTCTGGTCCAAGATAAGGAAGCATGTTTCTTGGAACAATCGGGATATGGCTTGTTCTTTTTATTTCGTTAGCAGCCATCTCTATAACATTTGTGTAACCTTTAAACGCTTCATCATATTTGTTAACTGGGTTAAAGAGACCTACACCTTTAGCAAACTCAGGAGCATCTAATATATTTTTAATATACAACTCTCTTAAAGAAAGGATAGCGTTCCAAGGAATTTTAGTAAGATCTTGCAATTCATCTATTGCTGCATCAAATTTAAAAGTGCCAACTTCTAATCGTGTTGTAATCCCATCTACTGTTGTATCAATGTATCCATCTGCTTGAATACTTTTTATATTTTCATTAACAATAGTCCCAACAGAATTAAAGAAGTCAGCATCTTCAGCTTCCATTTTCGCTTTAAGGTTTCGTAACTCAATTAATTTTTCTTGAGCATAAATTACAGATACTTCAACAGATCCACCAAGTAAAGTTGTTTTGTTTTTGACAACATCTTCATAAATATTGATACTTCTATTAAGTTCTACAAAGTTATGTAATGCTTGTAATCCTTCTCCGCCTTTTTCAAACATAATTTTTGCTAAAAGTTCTGCTTGTCGTTCAAACACTTCAACGACTCTTGGATCGTTAAGGCGCAATCTCATATAATTATCAACAGGAAGCCATGCAGAACCAGTTACATCTCCAACATTCCACATTCGAGCAAGCTGTTGTGAATAAACCCAAGCATCTTGTACAGGCCATTTACTCCAGCCTGGGCCAAGCTCACCATTTCTACCTGCTTGCAATAAACGTAAAGCTAAATTGTCTACAAATGTTCTAGTAGGATTTGGTGCAGCTTCATATGGAAGTATAACTTCACGTCCATCTAAATCTTTTAAACCTTCTTTTCGACGTATGTGTGCAATTTCAATATTGTTTGTAGCTTTATTGAATTGTGCTTTTAAATTAAGAGCATCGTTTAATTCTTTTCGTACTTGCATTATTTCTGTTTCAAGAGCAATATCAGCACTAGATGCTGGGAGTGCATCACCTTCAGATATTGGGAATCCATCATCATCAAATCGCATTACTGATGATTCACCATCATCTAAATAACTTTTGTAATTATTTATTTGGTCTTGATGGTTAATTAAATTGTTTAGATTAGTTTCTAATCCAGTAATATGTGCATTAAAAAGATTACCTTTTTCAAAGTATGGGTCAACACCTGCGCTGCTGTATGGATCAATACCTTCTGGTAAAGATATCGGATCAAAGCCATCGAGATCTATATCGCTAGACATTTCATTCCAAAGACGTTGAGCTTCAGCAGTGTTGTCAGCGAATGAACGTTCTTGTCTTACAACAAAATCTATACCTTCTACAGTTTCGTCAGGTAATCTATCTCCAAGTATTTCTGGAGTTTCAAGATCTTCTACTCCTTCACGATTAAGTTTTAAATCTGTTTTAAGTTCATTAGGTCCTGCATCTATATCTACAGGTAACTCACCAGATTCTAAATATTGAGGATTTATTTCTGCTTGACTTTCAGGAGACAGCTCATCTAAAAGTTTGAACCCAATATTTTGTACTGTTTGTTTGTAAGTTACATACCCATTACTAGTCATAGCATCATTCACAGTTGGTATGTGAACTGTTTTTTCCCAGTTAGGATTCCAATCCCACTTTTCGTAAAAAGCAGTATCTCTTTGTATAACTCTTTCTGGTTTGCCTTTACGGCCTGGTCTTCTAATTGGACCTGAGTCAAGGAAAGGACTAAAAGGATTTCTACCTGATAACCCAACTGGCGTACCTTCTATAGTGCGCCCTGTTAAAGCTTGTTTTGCTTCAGCAAATGGTTGACCTGCCATATAATTTTGTTTAGCTAATTTGTTTGCGTAACTTGCACGAGCAGCTTTAGCTGCAAGGAATGCAGGATCACCAACAATGTTTAAATTAAAATCTATAATACCGCTTCCTATTTGATACCACTCAGTTGACATTTCTTGTTTAACTTCTTCAGGATCTAAAATGTTTGTAGATCTTAAAGCAAGTATTAAAGCTTGCCCTGAACTTCTACCATCTGTCATATTCCAAACAGTATTGTAAGTTTCCCAATCAAATAATATTGATTCTCCTGTTCCGTCACTAATCCGATTTTTGACTTCATCAATTATCATTAACGGATTTAATCCACTTAACCCTCCGTATTGTGGATTGTCTTTATAGAACTGATTATTTTCAGCAAGACCTATGTTGTATATAGTTGCTAAAGTCCCGATTGGTCTATCAACACCATTTTTGTATGTCCATTGCAATGCTTGCATTGATGGATCCCAAATAGCACCACCAGTTCTACGGGGTGTACCTAGTGCGCCTTCTTGTGGTAATGCTCCAATGACAGAACCAATTACACCTTCTGGTCCGAATGCTCCACCTATAACAGATTTTTCACCTGTTCCACTTAGACTGCTTTGGCCCATTACATTGTCACGCCATGATTCCCAAAAAGAATCAATAGCATCAAAATCTTCATCAGGTAAACGTTTTATACCATCCCATACAAAATCACCTAGTTGAGCACCCATATCAAAAGGCGATCTTACAATTTTGTATAGCCTGCTACCAAAACTCATTGCGACTCGTCATACTTAGTAGGAATAAAATTCTGTATTCTTCTAACAAATCTTTGTAGATCTGGGTCAGAGTTTACGTTATTAGCTAATGCTAAAAATTGATGTACTACTGGAGCTAAAGTTTGAGATCTTTCTGGTGGAATATTTACTTCAACACCTTCATAAAGTTCTTCAACAGATGTTTGAGTTATAACTTCATTAGGTCTTTCGCTAGGACCAAAGCCTTGACCTACTACAGGTTTTGATCTTTTTGGCCCCATGCTTGATTGAGCATTATTTGCATTAGGACTAATGTTGCTACCTTCTATAGAAGGCAAAGGCATTTGACTTTGTGCATCAAGCTGTTCTTGTTTTTTTCCATACTGTTGATTTTGTGCAGCAGCAGCAGGTTGCGTTTTGTTAGACCTTGGCATTTTATACACCTAACAATTCTTCTAATGAAGGAGTTGCAGCTACTTCTTCTTCAACCATTTGTTCTTCGACCATAGATTCTGCCCCCATACCTGCCATACCTAAACCAGCTTGTGCTTCAGGAGCCATAGCTTCAACTTGTTCAGCTTGACGTTCTTGAGCTTCACGTTGAACTTTTTCAACAGCAGCTCCTAATTCCATTTTGTCATTAGCAACTAAATTCATTATGCGCGCTAAATCTCCTGGAGGTATTACACCTTCAGCAGCTTGTTGCTGTATAGAAGATAGTAAAGCTTGCTCAAGTTGTTCTGCTATTACAGTGTCATGCTCAAACTCTGGATCATCAACTAAAGGATCAATCATCATAAACGATTTCTTTGACATAGTTCCCATGCCTACACGTTGACCACCGCTAATAACCAAGTTGTTTATGTCTGCACCTGGATGCGAGTATGAAACAATATTATCTGTTGTCTCAAAATTGTCTTTAGGTTTATAGTCAACTCTGCCTTTAGCGTTTTTAGTATTTACATAAAAGCTTTGAGGACGATTACCGGCATACGTTTTTGCAATGTTTATAGCTAATTTGTTTTCTTCTTGTAAAGAACGAGCCATTACACGTTGAGATTCTTGAACATTAAAATCTACAACTGCTGCAAGAACAGCGTCACCTCTACGTCCAGTACGAATGTTAGATGTTGACTCTCCACCAAACTCGGCAGGGATACCAGCAGTTAAACGTTGTCCTCTTTCGAGGCGGTCAATAGCTGGGTTAGTCATATACCCTGGTTGCATCTGTACATCTTTGATGTCACCACCACGGATAACACCAACTTCGCCAGTAAGCCCATCGGCAGGGTTAACAATCTGAGGAGTTTCTCCAGCACGGCCTACTAGCCACGTATCTGGGAACACACCTTTTTGTACTGCAATAACTTCAAGGGCCATAAGCCTAGCTTGCATTTGGTACATACCAAGTATGCCGTCAAATTGCCCTTGAGGCGCATCAAGACTTATGCGAGATGCAAACACTACAGGAGTTTCACCTAATCTATTAGGTATACGTTCTAACTCTACATTCACAACAGTAGGTGCAGAGTTTGTAGTTCCATATGTACTAAACTCTGTCGCTGTTGTGGCTCTGCTAGCAAAAAGAACAGTCTCTTCAGCGTCTAAGTATTCAATCAAATCAATTACTGTATCATTGTTCATTGCATCAGTTTTACCGTCAGCTAATCCTTGTTGTTTTAAAATAAAAGCAGCTTCAGGATAATGAAGGTTAAGCCAACCGACGCTTCTTTCATATGCAAAGATACAATCTCTTGGACGTAAGTCTTGTGGACCAAACAATGTTGACGGATATGCAGTTAAAGGATCACGTACATGCCATTCAGGGCATCCAGTTTTAGGGTTATAAACTAATTGTGTACATGTTGTTGCGTAACCAATCAAATGTCTTGCACGTTTTGATAGTTGCAGATCCATTCGGCTGTGTTCCCACCACCCAAACAAAGCACGACGTTTAATAGAAGCATTAGTACGGGAACGTTTAACATGACTGTCAAGTGGG
>TARA_R110002167_G_scaffold9744_1_pt1 | contig 17377 bp, 12 predicted proteins | sample TARA_R110002167 | Tara Oceans TARA_R110002167 (sample SAMEA4398238) | marine metagenome | biome: Polar Biome; feature: [MES] marine water layer (ENVO:01000295) within the mesopelagic zone...; material: water (ENVO:00002006), including particulate matter (ENVO:01000060) such as...... | reverse complement strand
TCCGGGAAGGCGGCCTTGGTGTCTTTGTTCGCCACCAGTTCAATGGCCGCTATCATGCCGCAGCCGCGTACTTCGCCCACTAACGGGTGATCGTTGAATTCACGCAGCCGGGTTTGCAGGTAGGTGCCGGTTGCTGCGGCTTTGGCAAAGACGTTATCCCGCTGGTAGATTTCCAGTGTTTTTAATGCCACGGCACAAGCCAGTGGGTGCGCCGAGTAGGTATAACCATGGCCGAACACTCCCAGTTTGCTGCAAGGATCAATCATGGCTTCGTACATATCACCACGAATCACCGAGGCGGAGATCGGCACATAGGCTGACGACAGCTGTTTGGCGAAGCTCATCATGTCGGGCTTGATGCCCATGGTGGTGGAGCCAAAGTCATTGCCGGTACGGCCAAAGCCGGTGATCACTTCGTCGGCCCAGAACAGGATGTCGTATTTGTTCAGGATGGCCTGTACTTTTTCGTAGTAACCGGCGGGCGGTACGATCACGCCGGACGCGCCGGTAATCGGCTCGGCGATAAAGGCGGCGATGGTTTCCGGGCCTTCACTCAGGATCAGGGCTTCCAGATTGGCGGTAATACGATCCACGAACTGGCTTTCACTTTCGCCATCCTGTTTACCACGCAGGTAGTGCGGGGCATCGGTGCGCAGAATTCCGAGCGCATCGATGGGCAGGTCGAAGTGGGTCTGGTTGATGGGCAGGCCGGTCAGGCAGGCTGCTGCCACGGTTACTCCATGGTAGGAACGCTCACGGGCGATGATTTTGCGCTTTTCAGGTTTGCCGATGGCGGCAAAGTAGTAACGCAGCAGTTTGATCTGGGTGTCGTTGGCGTCGGAACCCGAGCTGCCGAAAAAGACACGGGCGTCGTCAACCGGTACCATGGCGGTCAATGTATCCGCCAGCTGCATGCCGACATCGTGGGTTTTGCCGCTGAACATATGGGCGAAAGACAAGGTTTCCATCTGCCGGGTGGCCGCTTCGATCAGTTCGGCATTGTTATAACCCAGCGATGCACACCACAGCCCGGACATCCCTTCTAGGTACTGTTTGCCGTGGTTGTCGTACACGTAGATACCGTCACCACGAGCGATGTTCATCGTTTCGGTGGCAGCGAAGTTGGTGGTGGGATAAATCATGTGAGACATAGCAACCTCGATGTTCTGTTTACCCGGTTTGGCGGGCTGATTCGTAGGGGTGAGTCCCGAGACTCACCCGTTTGTTGTTTTGCGCCCTGGTTACCTGAATGACATCCGGGCTGAGTTCCTGACGACGTTTGTTTCAGCCAATCACAGTCCGCCCAGGCAGATCAGTTTGGTTTCCAGATAATCATCCAGACCATACTTCGAGCCTTCACGGCCCTGGCCGGATTCTTTCACGCCGCCAAAAGGGATCGCTTCGGAGCTGATAGCAGTTTCATTAACACCGACCATGCCAAAATCAATGGCTTCCGATACCTTCCAGATACGGCTGAGGTTCTGGGTAAAAAGGTACGCCGCCAAGCCGTATTCGGTGCTGTTGGCCAGTTCAATGGCCTCTGCATCGGTTTCAAACTTGAAGATGGGCGCTACCGGGCCAAAGATTTCTTCGCGGAACACCCGCATATCCGGGGTGGCATCGGCCAGAATAGTAGGCTGATAGAAGCGGCTGCCCTGGTCGGATGGTGCGCCACCGGTGACGATACGGGCACCTTGTGCAACGGCATCTTGCACTTTTTCGTCCACCCCCAGTGCCGCCTTGTCGGTAATCAGTGGGCCATGGGTCGTCGTGGCGTCCTGACCGTTTCCGAGACGGAATTCGCCTACGGCCTCGGACAAGCGTTCGATAAAGCGATCGTAAATGCCGGATTGTACTAACAGGCGATTGGAACAGATGCAGGTTTGGCCAGAGTTGCGGAATTTGGAAATCAGCGCGCCATTAATGGCCTGATCGAGATCGGCATCATCAAAAATAATGATCGGTGCATTACCGCCCAGTTCCATTGAGGTGCGTTTGACGGTGTCGGCGCATTGCTTCATCAGCAACTTACCGACGGGCGTCGAGCCGGTAAAGGTCAACTTGCGCACCCATTTGCTGCCGGTCAGTTCGTTGCCAATAGCTGGGGCATCGGAACCGACCACCATATTGATCACACCCGCCGGTACACCGGCCTGTTCGGCCAGCAGCCCCAGTGCCAGCGCCGATAACGGAGTTTCTGCCGCCGGTTTGCAAACGATGGTGCAACCCGCTGCCAGGGCCGGGGCAATTTTGCGTGCCAGCATGGCGCTGGGGAAATTCCATGGCGTAATAGCCGCCACTACACCGATGGGTTGTTTGATCACGATATTACGTCGGCCAGCCTGCGCCGCCGGGATAACATCGCCGTAGACGCGCTTGGCTTCTTCAGCAAACCATTTGATATAAGCAGCGCCATAGACGATCTCGCCTTTGGCTTCGGCCAATGGCTTGCCTTGCTCTGCGGTCAGGATCATCGCCAGTTCGTCCTGATGCTTGATAATCAGGTCGTACCAGGTTTCCAGAATCAGACTGCGCTGGTTGGCACTGGTGGCAGACCAGCCGGGAAAGGCATCATGGGCAGCGGTTATCGCCCGCCGGGTTTCTGCCGCGCCCATATCGGCGACACGAACCAGCTCTTCCCCTGTTGCCGGGTTATCAACCACCAGAGTGGCTTTCTGGTCGGCATCGACCCATTCGCCATTGATCAGTCCTTGCGTCATCACCAAACGGCTATTCTTGAGTAACACGTTCATAGCACCCTCGACCTGTTATTCGATTTTACGTTGTTATAGCGTGCAGCAAGCCGCCAATAAATAAAGCTGAACCATAGCTTACGTTGATAAAACCTTACGCAAAGCATCCAGACCAGGCTGCCAGCCTTTGCTGTCACTCTGCCAATATCGGCCTAACCATTCAAACCCAGACAGAGAGGCCAATGTTCCACGCTGCCTCAGCCTGTTAATGGCCACGCGGCTGACCAGCGGCGCTATCCAATCAGCCGCGAAAAAGTCGGGATATATCCCCCGGTGGGTATGGCGGCAAGACGGCTGCCGCCCTATCTTGAGAGCATTCGGGCCAACCCCGCACTCCGCCCCCAGAGAGACTAACGATGACAGCCATTTATCCTTCTTCATACTACGCTGCCTCGGCCAACCAACAGCAGGATCGTCCGTCGCTGAGCAGCAGTATCAGTGCGGATGTGTGCGTGATCGGTGCAGGCTACACTGGCCTGTCGACGGCACTGCATCTGGCTGAGCGCGGGTTCTCCGTGGTGGTACTGGAAGCCAGCCGCATTGGTTTTGGTGCCTCCGGCCGTAACGGTGGCCAGATTGTGCACAGTTACAGCCGCGACATGGATTTTATTGAACGCCATTACGGCCAGAAAACCGCCAATGCCATGGGTAAAATGGCCTTTGAAGGGGGCCGGATTATTCGCCGCCTGGTGGATCAATACCATATTCAATGTGATCTGAAAGACGGCGGTATTTTCGCGGCCTGCAATCAGAAGCAGCTGCATGAACTGGAAGCCAAAAAAGCCCTATGGGAACAGCACGGCCACCAGCAGCTGGACATGCTCGACGCCCATCAGGTGCGCGAATACGTGGGTACAGAGCGTTATGAGGGCGCGTTACTGGATCACAGTGGCGGCCATATTCATCCGCTGAACCTGGCACTCGGCGAAGCCACAGCCATTGAGTCTTTGGGTGGTCAGATTTTCGAAGATTCGCCAGTGGTGGATATTCAGCAAGGGCCCAAGGCCGTCGTAAAAACCGCCAACGGTCAGGTCACCGCCAACTTTGTAATGGTTGCCGGTAATGCCTACCTCACCGGGCTGCTGCCGAAACTGCAACAGAAAGCCATGCCCTGTGGCACCCAGGTCATCACCACCGCACCGCTCAGCCCGGAATTGCAGCACCAGCTGTTACCCAAAGATCACTGCGTTGAAGACTGTAACTATCTGCTGGATTACTTCCGTCTCAGTGGCGACGGCCGCCTGATCTACGGCGGCGGTGTCACTTATGGCGCACGGGAGCCAGACAAGGTTGAAGCGTTGATTCGACCCAAAATGCTGAAAACCTTCCCTATGCTGAAAGACGTGAAAATAGACTACGCCTGGACCGGCAACTTCCTGCTGACGCTGATGCGTCTGCCGCAGTTTGGCCGTATTGGCGACAACATCTATTACGCCCAGGGCTACAGTGGCCATGGCGTAACGTCCACCCATCTGGCCGGAGAGCTGATCGCCAGCGCGATACAAGGGCAAGCCGAACGTTTCGATGTGATGGCCAGCCTGCCGCAATATCCTTTCCCCGGCGGCCGTTTGATGCGAATTCCCTACACCGCTATGGGTGCGTTTTATTACGATATGCGCGACAAGCTGGGAATCTGAACCCGCTGTCACATTCTGCTGTCAGGACGCCCTAGGGGCGTCCGGGCATCTATCCATCAACTACTCATCAACTACTCATTAACTAGCCATCAACGACTGATCAGCAATCTCAACAACGACTCAGCAGCAACCAATCCACGTATCATGCTGAACCGGCCATCCACCTTGCGCGCTCAATAGGTTGAATTGGGCGTGGTGGAGGGGTTGATATCGCCGTACACCTCTTCTGGGTCGACGTCATTGTCCAGTAACACCTCTCTGACAGCAGCAACCTGATCCAGCACGATCTGGTAACGATCGCCATATTCATATTTGGTCACTTCAATAGCCTTGGGCATATAGGTAAAGGCGATTTTTAATGCCTGTAATGCCGCTTCATTCATCTTGTCACTCATACAAGGTACCTCCTCTGGCTTGGTGTAATGCCTGTTTGTGAGTCCCCTCACTGTGACGGAAGTTGCCAGGCTTGGCCAGCTTGTGCGTATTTCCAGCCTTCCCCAACCCGGCACTTACCCCCGACCTATCCCCTTTTGCTTACCCTCACGGGGGAATACCCCTGATGCATCAATCGTCATAAATTTTTCCCCACAATAATTTTTCTGTAGCAGGAGAAAACACATGACCCAACGCGTTGCGATTATTGGCGCTGGCCCCAGTGGTCTGGCCCAATTGCGAGCTTTCCAGTCTGCCCAAGCCAAGGGGGCCGACATTCCTGAACTGGTGTGTTTCGAGAAACAAACCGATTGGGGTGGCCAGTGGAACTACACCTGGCGCACCGGCCTGGACAAAAACGGCGAACCGGTACCCAGCTCCATGTACCGCTACCTGTGGTCAAACGGCCCGAAAGAAGCGCTGGAATTTGCCGACTACAGCTTCGACGAGCACTTCGGCAAAGCCATCGCCTCCTACCCGCCACGGGAAGTACTGTGGGATTACATCAAGGGCCGGGTCGAAAAAGCCGACGTGCGCAAGTACATCCGCTTTAACTCTCCGGTTCGTCATATTGAATACAACGTAGCCAGCGACAATTTCACCGTGTCTGTTCACGACCACAACGAAGACAGGGTTTATGAGGAAGACTTTGACTTCGTGGTGGTCGCCAGCGGTCACTTTTCGACCCCATACGTACCGGAATATCCTGGCTTCGGCAGCTTTGGCGGTCGCATCCTGCACGCCCACGACTTCCGCGATGCACTGGAATTCAAGGACAAGGACATTTTGGTGGTCGGCTCCAGCTACTCCGCCGAAGATATTGGCTCCCAGTGTTACAAATACGGCGCCCGCTCGATTACCTCCTGCTACCGCAGTGCGCCGATGGGCTACAAATGGCCCGCCAACTGGGAAGAAAAACCGGCCATGACCCACGTTGACGTCAATACCGTGTTCTTCTCCGATGGCAGCAGCAAAAAAATCGACGCCATTATCCTCTGTACCGGCTACCTGCACTCCTTCCCCTTCCTGCCAGAAGCCCTGCGCCTGAAAACCAACAACCGCCTGTGGCCACTGGGTCTGTACAAAGGCGTAGCGTGGGAAGAAAACACCAAGCTGTTTTACCTCGGCATGCAAGACCAGTGGTACAGCTTCAACATGTTTGATGCCCAAGCCTGGTATGCCCGCGACCTGATCATGGGGCGCATTCCCATGCCCTCGAAAGAAACAATGAAAGCCCACAGCGCGTTGTGGCGCGAGAACGAACTCAAGCTGGTAACCGACAAGGAAAACTACGAGTTCCAGGGGGCCTACATTCAGGAACTGATCGACGAAACCGATTACCCCAGCTTCGACATCCCGGCAGTGAACGAAACCTTCCTGCAATGGAAGAAGCACAAGAAGCAAGACATCATGAAATTCCGCGACTACTCCTTCCCTTCCGTTATAACCGGTACGCCGTCACCGGCGCACCACACCCCCTGGTTGTATGCACTGGACGACTCGCTGGAAGCCTACCTCAGCGACGAACCCAAGCCGGAAGAAATACGGCACGCGGCGGGCGAATAACCCTGGCCAATGCGCAGGAGGAGACTTGACCCCGATACCGCACCAATAGCGCACCTATAGCGCACCCCATCGGCGGCAAGTCACCTCCTGCACGAACATATCGGGTTCCCACTGTCTGTGTGAGAGCCAAAGTGAAGCGTTTTTCAACACGAGAGCACCCCATGACCATCACCAAAATTCCCGCCCCCTCCGTTGACGTCATTACCGACGATCTGGCGGGATGGACCAAAGCCGAAGGCAATCCAACCATGAAAACCTGGATTGAATACACCGCCCCGGACGGATCCATGATCGCCGGATGGTGGGAAGCCACACCCGGTACCTACTACGCCGAATACTCCGGCTGGGAATTTGTTCACCTGATCGAGGGCAAGGCGATCATCACCCCAGACGGCGGCGAACCGGTGGAAGTTGGCCCTGGCGATGCCTTTATCTTTGAAGCCGACTTCAAAGGTTTCTGGAAAATTGTCGAACCGATCAAAAAGCACTTTACGATCAAACTGAAGTAACAACCGGCTTTCTGGGCGCGGGCCGCCGTGCCCGCACAACTCTCTTCGTGTTATTCCTTACCTGCAGCAACATCTCAGACTGCAACACCTCAAACTGCACTCTTCAAGCTGCGACATTTAAGTGCCCACCTGCTGCACCCGCGCACCAACCATAAGCACCCTCGACCAAGACACTGGCTCAAAACGTCCCCCTCCCTCACAATCAACCGTCATACACAGCGCCCGAATGCCCATAAAATCAGGTAATTAAATAAAGCCTGGCAATCTCGTCCACTTGGTCAGGATTTTGCTAATTGAAAATACTGTCCAAACGGTCAATTTTTTAAAAAAATCAGGCAATATCACTTGCCGCAACAGGAGAAGGACGGATGAAACGACGTCAATTTCACAAGCTGATCAGCGGTCTGGCCGCCGGAACCCTGATGGCTGCCCTTGCTATTCCCGCAGCATTTGCCGCAGACCCGCTCAAAGTCGGTTTCGTTTACGTCGGCCCGATTGGCGACCATGGCTGGTCTTATCAGCACGATCAGGGCCGCCTGTCGGTTGAAAAGTATTTTGGTGACAAGGTCAAAACCACCTACGTTGAAAACGTCGCCGAAGGTGCCGATGCCGAGCGCGTTATCCGCAACCTCGCCAAAACCGGTCACGACCTGATCTTCACCACCTCGTTCGGTTTTATGAACCCGACGCTGAAAGTCGCCAAGCAATTCCCCAAAGTAAAATTTGAACACGCCACCGGCTACAAGATGGCCGACAATATGGGCACCTACGTCTCCACCACCTACGAAGGCCGCTACATTGCCGGTTACGTTGCCTCCCAGGTGACCAAGTCCAACAAAATCGGCTATATCGCCTCCTTCCCGATTCCGGAAGTCATCCGCGATATCGACACCGTGCAACTGGCACTGGCCAAGTACAATCCGAAAGCCGAACTGAAAATCATCTGGGTCAACAGCTGGTTTGATCCAGGTAAAGAAGCCGACGCCGCCAACGCCATGATGGATCAGGGTGTCGACGTGATACTGCAGCACACCGACAGCCCGGCCGCCATGCAGGCGGCTGAACGCCGTGGAGCCTACGCCGTGGGTCAGGCATCCGACATGTCCTCGTTCGGCCCGAATGCCCACCTGCTGTCCGTCGTCGACGAATGGGGTCCGCACTACATCAACACCGTCAAAGCGGTGATGGATGGCAGCTGGACGGCTTCCGCCCACGTGGAAGGCATGAAAGAAGGCGCGATTGTGATTCCCGGCTTTAACAAAAGCATTCCGGCGGATGTGGTCGCCAAAGCCAAGGAGCTGATCGAAGGCATCAAGGACGGCAGCGTCTACCCCTTCACCGGCCCATTGAAGGACAACAAAGGCGAGCTGAAAGTACCGGCTGGCACCAAGCTGACGTTCGCCGATCTGGAAAAAATGGACTGGTATGTTGAAGGCATTCAGGCCGACATTCCGAAATAACAGATAGAGAATGACCACCAAGAATACCGCTCGGTTAGCTGGTATTACCCGCCCGACCTCTTATCGCCTGACGAGAGGCGGGTGGGTTTTTTTATTGGATTACCACTTATGAATATTCCGCTCATTGATATTGCGCCCCTGTACCAGGACAACCCGACCGGCAAACTCAGCGTAGCCAACGCCATCGACCACGCTTGCCAGCACAGCGGCTTCTTTTACATCCAGGGCCACCCCATCAGCCGCGAACGTATCGCCGCCATGCGTCAGCTGGCGCAAGACTTTTTCGCCCTGCCCGCCGCAGAAAAGCTCAAAATCAACATCCAGCTCTCCGCCAACCACCGGGGTTATGGTGAAACCGCCGCCGAACAACTCGACCCGAGCCAACCCGGCGACTGGAAAGAATCTTACGACATGGGCCTCAACCTGCCCGTAGATCACGAGCTGATTGGCCCCGAACGACCGCTCTACGGCCCCAATCAGTACCCTACCGCCATACCCGACTTCCAGCGCCGCATGGAAACCCACTACTGGGACATGCTGGCACTGGGCAAAAAAATCCTCAGCGCGCTGGCCCTGGCCCTCGGCATCGACGAAACTTTCTTCGATAACAAATTCGACCACCCGCTCAGCGTACTGCGCTTCCTGCACTACCCGTCACGCCCGACAACAGATAAACAGGCCGCTATCGGAGCCGGTGCCCACAGCGACTACGGCTGCATCACTATTTTGTGGCAAGACGAAATCGGCGGCCTGCAAGTACAAGACGTCAACGGACGCTGGATAGATGCCCCGCCGATAGCCAACACCTTCGTGATCAACATCGGCAATATGATGGCGCGTTGGAGTAACGACCGTTATAAGTCCACCCCGCACCGGGTCTACAGCCCATCGGGGGCCGAGCGTTACTCCATGCCGTTTTTTGTCGAACCGGATTTTGATACCGACGTCAGCTGTTTACCAAACTGCGCCGCCGCCGGTGACACACCCAAATACGCGCCGATATCCGCCGGTGACTGGATGATCTACTGCTTCAACAACACCTATGCCTATCGGGCGGAAGAATATCAGCAAGAAGAAACCTGACCGCCAGATTCAATACCAAAACAGCCCCAAGCAGGGTGTTAGTAACGAAGCGTAGTACACCGTTATCAGCTCCCCTGGATGGCGCTGCGCTTATTCAGGCAACGTGCTGTTGAAGGGAATTTATTGCCAATTCAGCGCGGTACACCATCAAGCTGGTCCAGCGTGTTGCTTACCCTTGCGTCGCAAGGCCCGGTAAATTTTGCTGATCAGATCATCGGTGGCTAATTGACGAAACTCCGGGTCAGCCATCAAGCGGCCAAATATTTCTTCGTTGTCATCCATGCGGTCGATAATCAGTCCTTCAAATGTCTTTTCAAACACATAACGAAAATCATCTTCAGTATTGGCCTGAGCAGCTTCTCGCAAGTCGGCGTTTTCGATGGCTTCTTGTTGAATCTGGTCGAAAAACAGCTGATCCGCCTCGGTAAAGTGGGTGCCAAAACGTGCGTTAAGTTGCTCCACCAATTCCGAAAGCGGTACGTACTCTTCTTCAGAACGACCGGTGCCAATGTCATCCGGGCCGCCGAGGCGATCGGAATCGCCGCTTTTCAGATCAATCTGGCCTTCGCTGATTTTTTGCAGGCGGTAATATTCCAGCTCGACGTCGTCGTCCAACTTGTAGGCTGGGCCGCTTTCATTACGTGGTAGTTTGTTGAGTAAAAAGCGCAGATAGCTGTACCACTGTTCCAGGTCAGAGTCCTGATACGGAATTACCTGAGACAGGAATCCGTACATATTGCGGAAATTCACGCACAGACCTTTACAGTCTGCCTGCTCGTCCTCTGGTAATTCTTTGAAGCGTTCGATGGCCTTGTCGAGGATGGCGTTCATACGGGCGTGGTCGTGCTTGCTTTCCTTGCGTTTGGGCAGGAAATACACCTGACAGAAGGCTTCAATCTCTTCGTTGCGCAGCACACGGGTTTCTTCAATCTGGTGCTGTAACCGATACAGATGCTGCGGGTCGGTCAGGTCATCCGCTTCAGTCTGATCGTAATAGGGTTTGAAGGCTTCGTAGATTTCTTCTTCGGTATTACGAAAGTCCAGTACGAAGGTGTCTTCCTTGCCGGTACTGGTACGATTCAGCCGTGACAGGGTTTGCACCGCCTGAATGCCTGACAGCTTTTTGTCCACATACATGGTGTGTAACAGCGGCTGATCAAAACCGGTCTGGTATTTCTCGGCCACCAACAACAGCTGAAAATCATCGCTGTCGAAGCGTTCCGGTAATTCGCTTTCCTTGATGCCACCGTTCATGCCGGTTTCAGTCCAGCTTTTATCGGGGAAGTCCGGGTCAGTCACTGAACCGGAAAATGCCACCAGAGAACGCACATCGGTATAACCCTTGTTACTGATATAGCGGTCGAATTCCTGTTTGTAACGCACCGCATGCAAGCGCGAGCCAGTGACCACCATAGCCTTGGCTCGGCCACCGATTTTGTGGCGAACGTGGGTGCGGAAATGCTCCACCATCACCTCGGTTTTCTGGCCCAGGTTGTAGGCGTGTAAATCCAGAAAACGCGCCAGTGCTTTGGCGGCTTTCTTGCGCTCTACATGCGGGTCGTCTTCGGTGTCCTGGGTCAGACGGAAGTAGGTCGTAAAGGTGGTGTAGTGCTTGAGCACATCGTGGATAAAACGCTCTTCGATGGCCTGACGCATGCTGTAGTGATGGAACGGCGCTTCTCCATTTGGGCCGGGTTCATCAAACACCTTGAGGGTTTTGTATTTGGGCGTGGCGGTAAACGCAAAGAAACTCAGGTTCGGCTGTTTGCCACGTTTCATCAGGCGGCGCACCACTTCTTCCATACGGTCCTGTTCGTCTTCCATACGGCCCTGATCGTGTTCCGGTAGCTCATCGCCAGCATCCAGCCCCTGCTCAGCGGCGTACTGGTTTTGAGCGTAGTGAGCGGCAGCTTCCTGAATACCGTCGTGATTCAGTACGCCTTTCAGATCCATGGCGCTCTCGCCGGATTGCGAACTGTGGGCTTCATCCACAATCACCGCAAAGCGTTTGCCCTGGGTACTGATGGCTAAATCCGGGTGATCCTTGTTGGCCTGCGCCGACTTCTGGTTGAGCTTGTCGAGGGTTTCGGCCACAAAAGGGAATTTCTGCAAGGTGCTGATAATAATCGGCGTGCCGTCGCTCAACGCCTGCACCAGCTGGCGGGTGTCTTCGTCGATTTTTTGCACCACGCCATGTTTGTGATCGAACTGGAAAATGGTTTTTTGCAGTTGTTGATCCAGTACCCGGCGGTCGGTAATCACAATCACCGAGTGGAATACCCGCCCGTCATCGGCGTTGTGCAAATTACTCAGTCGATGAGCCAGCCAGGCGATGGAATTGGATTTACCGGAACCGGCGGAATGCTGCACCAGATAGTTGTGCCCCGCGCCGTTTTGCTGGCTGTGCGTGACCAGATTACGCACTACTTGCAGCTGGTGATAACGCGGGAAGATCATGGTCTCGCGGGTAATTTTCTGGATCTTGCCGTCTTTCAGAATGCGCTTGTCATCGACCTGCAAATGCATAAAGCGACCGAGAATATCCAGCAGGCTGTCCGGGCTTAAAACCTCGCGCCACAGGTAGGCGGTTTTGTAGTCGTCTTCGACAGTCGGGTTCCCGGCACCACAGGCTTTTTCACCCGGATGGGAACCCCGGTTAAACGGCAGGAAGAAGGTTTTATGGCCACTCAGGCGAGTGGTCATAATCACCTGATCTTCATCAACGCCAAAATGCACCAGGGTGCGTTTTTTGAATTCGAACAGCAGCTCGCGATGATCACGATCCTGCTTGTACTGATGTTTGGCCTGCTCGGTGCTCCAGCCGCCGGGCAAGCGGCTTTTCAGCTCCAGCGTGGCGATGGGCAAACCATTCAGAAACAACACCATATCCAGCGAATTCTTATTGGCTTCGCTGTAATACAACTGGCGCGTCACACTCAGGCGGTTGTTTCGGTACTGCGCCCAACTGGCCGGGTTTTTCTGATTGTTGGGGGCAAACAACGCCACCCGAAACTTTTTGCCGTACACCTTGAAGCCCTGACGCAGCACCTTGAGCATGCCTTTGATCGCCAGCTCCTTGGTCAGGCCGTCAAGCACGATCCCGGCGGTTTTGTCTTTGTGGATCTTCTCCAGGTCTTGCCACACCAGCGGCTGGGTACGCTGGATAAACGCCAGTACCTGTGCTGGCTCCAGTGCCAGGGCTTTATCAAATTCGCTGTTTGAACCTTGCTCATAGCCCTGATCCAGCAAGGCCTGTTCAATATCGGCTTCAAAGCGTTCTTCAGAATGGTGTTTGCTCATCACTTCATCCTTGAATGGTTAATCGGTACGTCGGCATGAATGGCCATTGAAGGATCATTTTCGTGACGCCACGAAAATGATCGCTGCACTTCTTGGCTGAAGCCGATTATTCATAATGGCTCCAGAGCCGCAGCACCTTGATGGTTTGTTGCTGTTCCAGCACCTGATACACCAGCCGATGCTGGATATTGATGCGGCGCGAACAGGCACCGGCCAAATCACCGATCAGTTTTTCGTAGGGTGGTGGTTTGCGGTAAGGGTCTTCGGCGATCAGCGCCAACAGTTGTTGCGCCTTGGCCTTGAGACCGCTGGCGGCGAGTTTTTTGGCGTCTTTCTGGGCCTGTTTGGTGTACACCAGCGCCCAGCTCACCAGTCCAGTTCCTGATCGCAGTCTTCGATATCGGTTGCCAGCCCTTCGCGGATGGATTCGCGCATACCGGGCACCGACAGCAGGTACAGGGTTTCCTGAATGGCTGCCCAGTCTTCTTCCGACACCAGCACGGCGTTATTGCGTTTGCCGCTGATCACCACCGGCTGGTGGGATTCAGCGGTTTCGTCGATCAGGCGATACAGTTTGCTGCGTGCTTCGGTTGCGGTTATGCCGTTCATCACACACCTCGGGTTGTATAAATAAAAATCAGTGTACGCTCGAATGTACGTACGTCAATACGGACGGTTAAGGCTGTTGTCGGGCGTCGGGCGTCGGGCGTCATGCGTCATGCGTCATGCGTCATGCGCGGTCTCCGGCAGTTTAAACCCGCGCACATCAATCTTGCCGGTGACGGCGGCGGTAATCAGCGCGGTGCGGTATTCTTCAAGACGGGCGATGGTGTCTTCCGTCAGGGAGAGCATTTTGTCTTTTTTAACCAAGTCCGCTTTTAACTGTTCGACGATGGCTTGCTGCTCGGTGAATGGTGGAACCGGAATGGTCAGGTTTTTGATGGTGTCCTGACCAATGTTCTGCATCGAACCACTGGCTCCGGTGGCTTCGCGTTCGTATTGATAACGGGCGATGGGTGTCCGTAGCACAAACACCAGAAATTCTGGGTCAATCTCTTCAGCAGGTTTCAGGCGGTAGAGTTTGTCGCACAACAAAAGCTGTTTGCGAATCGTAGCGGGCACGATGGCCGCACTGCCCAGCAGCTCTTTGGTATTAGCGCGGCTGATCAGAATATCGCCGGGTTGGATTTCGTATTCTTCGCGAGCATCCAGTGAGCCGGGTAATGCCTTGTTTTCCAGCGGGTCGAGTTCGTTGCCGTTGACGCAGCCGACTTTCAAAACGCCCCACTGATCATCTTCAGCGGGATTGGCATCGCACTGAGGCGACCAGCCTTGCTCAATGCCTGCGGAGAGAAAACGCAAACGCTTCACCTCCCACCCCTTGGGCACTTGCCCAAGCCATTCCAAGCCGGAGTTTTTTAGTGGTGCAGCCGGGTTGAGCCCTCGGGTGACGGCCTGGGTAATCAGGGCGATCCGCTGTTCGTTCAGGCGTTCGATCAGGGCCTGTTTTTGGGCAATCAGCTGATCCAGCTGGGCGGTTTTATAGTCCAGAAAACGGGCGATCTGGGTTTGTTCTGGGAGTGGGGGAAAGCAAAGAAAATAATTTGAAAGATCAAACTGGGTAATACTCGGTAACGCAGTTTGTGTTGCGATTAATGAGTATTGAATAGTCGTTGCTTGATAATAAAAGTAACGGCCATTTGTGTCTGCATGAAGGTGGCTGTAGAACATGGTGTCTACCGTCCAAAACTTTTCGTGGATGTGTAGGGGCTTATCAATAGTTCCTTTTCTTCCAAATAATACGGATTCTCCGTCATACAGAAATTGGCTTGCTTTTGTAAAAGCACCACCTGAACCAAATACCGGGTAGCTTGATTCTCCGAATTCTGCCTCTACATTTTTATAGTCTTGACCATTCTGAATCGTAGCCAGGAATTTGAGTTTTCTAACCTCCCAATGGCTGGGTATTGTTTTGAGCCATTTTACAGGAGTTTCTTGGTAGGACTGATAGCGGTCTTCTGTCATCACACCACCTCCTTTAGCATCGCCAGTATCTGTCCTTCCAGATCCTTGATTTCCGCTTCAATCAATTCCAGTTCCCGTGGTGGCTGGTACTGGTAAAAGTGGCGGTTAAAGGGGATTTCGTAGCCGACCTTGAGCTTGTCGAAGTCGATCCAGGCGTCGGCGCGGTAGGGCAGCACTTCGGCGGCCAGATAGTTCTGGCAGTGCTCGCGTACCTGTTTGATCAGGGCGGATTTATCCACAGTGCCCTTGTCCTGTTTCGGGTTTTCGTAGGCCAGTGGCAGTGGCAGATTTATCAGGCTGTTGGCGTTGTCACGCTGGCCATTGGCAAGCAGGCCGCCGGGGAAAGGCACGTTTTCGGTATCGCGCAGCTCCGGGTCGGGTTCCGGGTTGCCTTTACTGTCGGTACAGATATCCGCCAACGGGTCGCGTTCGGCCAGTATGCCGGGGGCCAGCAGGGCTTTTTGCAGGATGGTATCCCATTTGATACCGGCCAGCGCCAAGGCGGGTTTCAGAATTTTGATAAATGCCTGGCGGTTTTTAATCGGTTCCGCCTGGTTCGCAAATTCTGCTTTCTGCTGGTTCAGCGCATCAAGGATAGCCTGTTGCAGGCTTTTGCCCAGAGCTTCTTCGAGTGCAATCTGTTTTTTGTCCTTGCGCTTTTTCGAGCTGGCGAGGTCTGCAAACCATTTGCTGTTTTGTAGCCGTTGGATGCGTTCGTCGTTGACGGTGAAGTTCAGCCGTAATGGCCGTTCGACGGTGATTTTGAAGTAGCCGAAGTCCTGGTTGTTAAAGGTTTTGCTGACGAAGATGGGTTGAGAAGCGTCGCGTCTCTTGTCTTTGGGGCTGTCGCTATTGGTGCGAATTTGCGCCAGTGTCAGCTGTTCGCTGTGGTCGGTCTTGGCGTTAAGGCCATTGCCGTAGAGTTCGGTAATCAGCCGGATATGGTCAGGTTCATTGCTGTTATCAGAGCTTGTGCCCCCTACTGAGCCAGTACCGAGTTTCTTGCGCTTGTCGCCGAGGCTTTTTTTCATTTTCCAGGCGAAGTCGGTGGCGTTGATCAGCTGGATCTTGCCCTTGCGTTCGGGGGCCTTGCGGTTGGTGACGATCCAGATGTAGGTGTAAATGCCGGTGTTGTAAAACAGCTGGTCGGGCAGGCCAACAATGGCTTCGAGCATGTCGTTTTCGATGATCCAGCGGCGGATATTGCTTTCGCCACTACCGGCATCGCCGGTAAACAGCGGCGAGCCGTTAAAAATAACGGCGATACGGGCACCGCGTCCGTCGTCGATGGGGCGTAACTGCGAGGGGATGGATTCTTTATATTGCTGTTCCGCTTTTTCATCGGCGCTCAGCGTGAGCTGTTGTTCGGCTTGCTGTTTAAGCCATGCGGCCAGTTCTGGCTGATGCTGTGGGCCGGGCTGTTCCATTTTGTCGATCATATGCAGCAAAAACAGCAGGGCACCGTCGTTGATGCGCGGCAGGCCGGGGCCAAAGCGGCCCTTGAAACCGAATTTTTCGTACTCTTCGGTAACGGTGTCTTTTTCCGGTTTCCATTCCACACCAAACGGCGGGTTGGCAGCCATGTAGTGGAAGTATTTGTCCGGGTGGCCGTCGCCGTCGGTAAAGCCGTCCTTGCTGCGACCGGTGCCGAGGGTATCGCCGAAGACGACGTTGTCGGCTTCTTCGCCCTTGATCATCAAATCGGAGCCGCAGATGGCGTAGGACTCGGGGTTGTATTCCTGGCCAAACAGGCTGACGTCGGCCTTGTCGTTCTGGCGCAAAATGGTTCTTTCCGCTTCCGATAGTATGCCGCCGGTGCCGCAGGTCGGGTCGTACACCCGGATGACCTTGCGGCCCTGGTAGATGTCTTCTTCACCGGTAAACAGCAGGTTGACCATCAGCTGCACGACTTCGCGTGGGGTGAAGTGATCCCCGGCTTCTTCGTTGGCCTGTTCGTTAAAGCGTCGCACCAGATCTTCAAAGATAGTGCCCATGTCGCTGTTGGGAATACAACTGGGGTGCAGGTCGATGTTCTGGAATTCCTTGATGATTTCGTACAGGCGGTTGGCTTCGTCGAGGCGTTCGATTTCTTCGTCGAATTTGAATTTTTCCAGAATGGCGCGAGCACGGGAGGAAAACCCGGCCATATAGGCGCGCAGATTGGTAGCCAGTTGGGTGTCGTCGTCGAGCAGGTTGTCGAAGCTGAATTTACTGGTGTTGTGGAATTTGAGTTTCAGCTTGTGGTTGATGGTGCGCTCGATGGTGGCGGTATCGGTCTTGAGGGCGATCAGGTTTTGGTACAGCTGGCTGACTTCGCTACGATTGTCTGCCAATACACAGTCCAGACGCCGCAGCACGGTGAGCGGAATCATGACCCGGCGGTATTGAGGCGGCCGATACGGCCCACGCAGCAGGTTGGCGATGTTCCATACGAGGTCACTGTGCTTCTGGAGTTGGGACTGGTCGGTCACGGGCTGTCCTTGATGCGTCTGACGGGAATCAGGCTATTGAAATAAAGTCGGGAATCATGCCCGAGATGGGTGCCGGGCTGCAATTTCTGTGTGTTGTTCCGGTTATGGTTGCCGGAATCAGCGCATGTATTGCAAATACTG
>TARA_R110002167_G_scaffold52042_2_pt1 | contig 17380 bp, 17 predicted proteins | sample TARA_R110002167 | Tara Oceans TARA_R110002167 (sample SAMEA4398238) | marine metagenome | biome: Polar Biome; feature: [MES] marine water layer (ENVO:01000295) within the mesopelagic zone...; material: water (ENVO:00002006), including particulate matter (ENVO:01000060) such as...... | reverse complement strand
CAGCTGGATAGAGCAACGGCCTTCTAAGCCGTAGGTCACAGGTTCGAGCCCTGTAGGGCGTGCCAAAAGCACACCCAGAGCATTGAATTATGGTGGGCGTAGCTCAGTTGGTAGAGCCCCGGATTGTGATTCCGGTGGTCGTGGGTTCGAGCCCCATCGTCCACCCCATTCAATGTGTAATAGTTTTCGCGGACGTGGTGAAATTGGTAGACACGCCAGATTTAGGTTCTGGTGCCGCAAGGTGTGAGAGTTCGAGTCTCTCCGTCCGCACCATTTATATATCTAGTTTTTTCCTCGCTGTATTCTTTATTACTAATTGCACAGTTTCTTAATCTAGTTTTTAAAGCATCAATAGTACTTAGGGCGCTTGACTCTATAGCCTGTATGGCTGAGAATTTCGTCCTTTTAATTTTGGCTGTTTATGGCCATGCTCGTGGTTTACTTGATGCTTGACCTGCCACGTGTTAACTCTTTTGTGAGGAATATCCATGCAAGTTTCTGTTGAAGCGACTTCTTCTCTTGAGCGCCAGATGACGATCACTGTGCCTGCTGAGCAGATTGAAAATGATGTCAATAGTCGATTAAAAGAGACTGCGCGTACCGCACGCATCGACGGTTTTCGTCCGGGTAAAGTGCCGATGAAGGTGCTTAAGCGTCGCTATGGCGAGGGTGTTCGTCAGGATGTGATGGGTGAAGTGATTCAAAGCTCTTTTTATGAGGCGATCACTCAAGAGAAATTAAAGCCAGCAGGTGGTCCTAGTATTAAGCCTAACCAGATGGTTGAAGGTGAAGACTTTCAATATGTGGCGACGTTTGAGGTCTATCCAGAGATCGCTTTAGCGGATTATTCAGCTGTTGAGTTGACGAAGGAAACTGCTGTTGTCGCTGATGCCGATGTGGACGAGATGGTTGAAACGCTGCGCAAGCAGCAGTCCGGTTGGAATGAAGTAGAGCGTGCTGCAGCAGAGGGTGATCGGGTTAATATTGATTTTGAAGGCTTCAAAGCAGGCGAGGCGTTTGACGGTGGTCAGGCTTCTGGACATGAATTGGTGCTAGGTTCCAATACAATGATTCCTGGCTTTGAAGATGGCTTGATCGGTCAAGCAGCCGATGCTGAGCTTGAGTTGGCGCTGGAGTTTCCAGCAGAGTACCACTCGGCAGATCTGGCCGGTCAAGCTGTTACCTTTAAGGTAAAGGTTAATTCCGTATCTGCACCAGAGCTACCCGAGTTGAATGCTGAGTTTTTCTCCAAGTTTGGTATCGATGAAGCTGATGTTGACGGCTTCAAGGTTGAAATACGTAAGAATATGGAGCGCGAAGTTAAACAAGCGTTACACGCTAAGCTAAAAAATTCAGTGCTTAATGAGTTGGTTGCGGTGAATAAGATTGATGTGCCTAAGGCTTTGACCGATGGCGAGATCGATCGTTTGCGTCAGCAGGCGGTACAGCAGTTTGGTGGTGGTTCGGGTATCGATGCAAGCGCACTGCCTGCTGAGCTGTTTTCGGAACAGGCTCAGCGTCGTGTCGCTATTGGCTTGTTGGTGGGTGAGCTGATTCAGAGCAGTGGTTTAAAGGCGGATGCTGATCGTGTTCGTGCGACTGTTGAAGAGATGGCAGATACTTACCAGCAGCCTCAGGAAGTGATCGACTATTACTATGGCAATCCAGAGCAGTTAGCTCAGGTTGAGGCGCTAGTGTTGGAGGACCAGGTTGTCGATCTGCTGGTTTCTCAGGCCAAGGTTACTGAGATTGGAGTCGCTTACCAAGACGCTATTAAACCTGCTCAGCCTGTGGCTGATGCTGAGGTTGTATCGGAAGATAGCGAAGAAAAGGCTGAAACAGCAGAGTAACATTACGTTTTAGTCATTGACCGAGACTGAATCGGTTGATATCTATATAAAACGGTAGCCAGCGTAAACGCTGGCTGCCGTTTTTTAGCACTGCAGGTTTTGTGTACATAAGTGCACACAACTAGACATGACAGCACTAGAGTAAGGGCAGACTATGCAGAACGATATTTTCGGCGGTAGCGGCATTGGTACGTCATCGGCGTTAGTGCCGATGGTAGTAGAGCAAACTGCGCGTGGCGAGCGGTCGTACGATATCTATTCAAGGCTGCTGAAGGAGCGGGTGATCTTTCTGGTGGGCCAGGTAGAAGATCATATGGCTAATTTGGTGGTGGCGCAGTTGTTGTTTCTTGAGTCGGAAAATCCTGATAAAGACATCCATCTCTATATTAACTCCCCGGGTGGCTCGGTTACGGCGGGGCTGTCTATTTATGACACCATGCAGTTTATTAAGCCAAATGTCAGCACCATGTGTTTGGGCCAAGCGGCCAGCATGGGGGCTTTGCTGTTGGCCGGCGGGACCAAGGGCAAGCGTTATTGTTTGCCGAATTCGCGGATGATGATTCATCAGCCTCTAGGTGGTTATCAGGGTCAGGCGAGTGATATTGAGATCCATACTCGCGAAATACTGACTATTCGTGAAAAATTAAATCGAATTTTGGCAGGTCATACCGGTCAGAGCATTGAGACAATTGCTCAGGATACAGAGCGCGATAATTTTATGGATGGCGCAACGGCGGTAAAATATGGTCTGATTGATGCGCTTGTCGACAAGCGAATTAGTGAATAAGTGACAGGCCAGATCATATTATTTTAAGAACTTGGGTACACATTTACGGGTTCTCGTTAGGTGTGTGTCGGTTGGTTGCAGAGAGGAAGTTGAATGTCTGAGGATATGACCGGTAAAGGGGGTGACGGTAAGCTGTTGTACTGCTCGTTCTGTGGCAAAAGCCAGGATGAAGTACGCAAGCTGATTGCCGGCCCGTCCGTTTTTATCTGTGATGAGTGCGTGGATCTTTGCAATGATATTATCAGCGAAGAGGTTCAGGATGTTGCCACAGAAGAATCCGGTGATCATTTGCCTACCCCGCAGGAGATCAAACAGACTCTCGATGAGTATGTGATCGGCCAGGAGAAGGCTAAAAAGGTGCTGGCAGTAGCGGTATATAACCACTATAAACGCCTGCGCTATCAGAGCACAGAGGACGGCGTTGAGCTGGGCAAGAGTAATATTTTGCTGATTGGTCCTACCGGTAGTGGTAAGACACTGCTGGCGCAGACGCTGGCTAGGCTGTTGAATGTTCCTTTTACTATCGCCGATGCAACAACACTGACCGAAGCGGGTTATGTGGGCGAAGATGTTGAAAATATTATTCAGAAACTGCTGCAGAAATGCGATTACGATGTCGATAAGGCCCAGATGGGAATTGTCTATATCGATGAGATCGATAAAATTTCGCGAAAATCTGATAATCCTTCGATTACACGTGATGTCTCGGGTGAAGGGGTACAGCAGGCCCTGTTGAAGCTGATTGAGGGGACTGTAGCTTCGGTCCCGCCTCAAGGTGGACGCAAGCATCCGCAGCAGGAGTTTTTGCAAGTAGACACCTCGAATATCCTGTTTATCTGTGGTGGCGCTTTTGCGGGCTTAGAGAAAGTGATTGAGGCGCGCTCAGAAAAGAGCAGTATCGGGTTCTCTGCCTCGGTACGCTCTAAGGATACGGGTAAAAGTGTTGGCGAGACGCTGCTGAGTGTTGAGGCGGAAGATCTGGTTAAATATGGCCTGATTCCTGAATTCGTTGGTCGCTTGCCGATGATCGCTACGCTGACCGAGCTGGATGAGGCCGCGTTGATGCAGATTCTCACCGAGCCTAAGAATGCACTGACGCGCCAGTATCATAAGCTGTTCGAGATGGAGGGGGTCGAGGTTGACTTCCGTGAGGATTCGCTCAAGGCGATCGCTAAAAAAGCGATGGCGCATAAAACCGGCGCTCGTGGTTTGAGGTCCATCATGGAGGCTGCGCTGCTGGATGTTATGTTCCAGCTACCCTCGTTGGAAAATGTCAGCAAAGTGGTCATAGACGAAGGCGTGATTGAGGCAGAATCAGAACCTTTGATGATCTATGCTAATGCTGAGCCTGCTAAAGCTGCTCCTAACGAGTAGATGGTTTGAGAAAAAGGGCCGCAATGGCCCTTTTTGTTGCTAGATGTTTTGTTGCTAGATGTTTTGTTGTTAGCTGTTTTGTTGTTAGACAGGGTACTCTAGACTTGTAAATTGCTCTAGTGCCCCAATCTCCCTCTTGTTACAGCGCGTCATCGTTATGTGTTTATCTGCCCTGGTTTAGCTGTAGCCCGGGTCTATCTGTTCAGAGGCATTCGTATGGATATTGATCACCAGTCTGAAGCTACCTCCTTGCTTGAGCTCCCTTTGTTGCCACTACGCGATGTTGTGGTTTACCCGTATATGGTCATTCCACTCTTCGTTGGACGCGAGAAATCGATCCAGGCGCTGGAGTTGGCGATGGAAGGCGATAAGCAGATATTGCTGGTGGCTCAGAAAAATGCATCCGTTGATGAGCCAAGCGAAGATGATGTTTTCTCGGTCGGTACCGTCGCCAATATTCTCCAGCTGCTTAAATTACCGGACGGAACCGTCAAGGTGTTGGTCGAAGGCGCGCATCGTGCGGCAATCGATACTGTTACCGACACTGAGCAGGGCTGGATGGCTACTTATCAGGTGTTACCGGTATCTGAGCTTGGAGAGGAAGGAGAGGTCTTTGTCCGAACTGTGCTGTCTCAGTTTGAACAGTACGTTCAGTTGAATAAAAAAATCCCCTCCGAAGTGTTGGCCTCGCTGGCAGCCATCGAAAATCCTTTGCGACTGGGCGATACCATTGCAGCTCATGTTACGGCCAAGCTGGAAGAGAAGCAGCATCTGCTTGAAATGACCGATACCCGTGATCGGCTTGAGCGTTTGATGGCGCTGATGGAATCTGAAATAGACCTGGTCAATGTGGAGAAGCGGATCCGTGGCCGGGTCAAAAAGCAGATGGAAAAGAGTCAGCGCGAGTATTATCTCAACGAGCAGATGAAAGCGATCCAGAAGGAGATGGGGGATCTGGACGAAGGCGGGAGTCCTAATGAGATTGAACAGCTGCGTCTGCGGATCGACGAAGTAGGGATGTCCAAAGAAGCTAAAGAAAAAGCGGTTAATGAATACAATAAGCTAAAGATGATGTCACCGATGTCAGCGGAAGCAACGGTGGTGCGTAGCTATATAGATTGGATGGTAAGCCTGCCGTGGAACAAACGTAGCAAGGTGCGCCATGATCTGGCCAAGGCCGAGCTGGTTTTGGATGCCGACCATTATGGCCTTGAGGAGGTCAAGGAGCGCATTTTAGAGTACTTGGCAGTGCAGCAGCGGGTGCGGAAGCTAAAAGGCCCTGTGCTCTGTCTGGTGGGGCCGCCAGGGGTGGGTAAAACCTCGCTGGGTCAGTCAATCGCCCGCGCAACTAATCGCAAATATGTGCGTATGGCGTTGGGTGGTGTTCGCGATGAAGCGGAGATTCGGGGTCATCGCCGCACCTATATCGGCTCGATGCCTGGTAAATTATTGCAGAAAATATCAAAGGTCGGGGTTAAAAACCCACTATTTTTGCTTGATGAGATCGATAAAATGGGCATGGATCAGCGCGGCGATCCTGCTTCAGCACTTTTAGAGGTGCTTGATCCCGAACAAAACCATACCTTTAATGATCATTATCTGGAGGTTGATTATGACCTCTCGGATGTGATGTTTGTCTGCACCTCAAACTCGATGAACATCCCTGGCCCCTTACTGGACCGTATGGAAATTATTCGCATTCCGGGTTACACCGAGGATGAGAAAGTTAAAATTGCTGAACGCTATCTAATTCCCAAACAGATTAAGACTAATGGACTTAAGGTTGCAGAGGCTGAGATTTCTGAGGCTTCTGTGCGAGACTTGATCCGTTATTACACCCGTGAGGCAGGTGTCCGTGGTCTTGAACGCGAAATTGCTAAAGTGCTGCGAAAGATAGTGAAAGAGAAAGCCTTAGGGCAGCTGGCTGATGAAACCAAATCGATTGCGGCTGAGGATCTAGAGCACTATAGCGGCGTACGTAAGTTCAGCTTTGGTATGGCAGAAGAGAAGGATGTTGTTGGCCAAGTAACAGGGCTGGCTTGGACGCAGGTAGGCGGTGAGATTTTGACTATTGAATCTGCGGTGGTGCCGGGTAAAGGACGTCAAATACATACGGGTTCGCTTGGCGATGTGATGAAAGAATCAATTCAGGCTGCCTTGACCGTGGTACGTAGTCGCGCCCAGGCGCTGGGTATAGCGGCCGATTTTCATGAAAAACACGATATTCATATTCATGTGCCTGAGGGTGCGACCCCCAAGGATGGTCCCAGCGCTGGGATAGGCATGTGCACTGCTTTAGTCTCGGCGTTAACCGATATTCCGGTGCGTTCTGACGTGGCTATGACCGGTGAAATTACCCTTCGCGGTCAGGTATTGCCGATTGGTGGGCTTAAGGAGAAGCTGCTGGCTGCGCATCGCAGCGGTATTAAAACGGTGATTATTCCTGATGAAAATTTGCGTGATTTGAAAGAGATTCCCGACAACATAAAGCAAGAAGTAGAGATTAAAGCTGTCAAGTGGATAGACGAAGTGTTTGCTATTGCTCTGGCAAGTCAACCTAAGCCGCTCGATGGTGAACCGGAAAAAGCGCTGCCAGAAAAGAAAAAAACGACTAAAACTGCGCGAGGTCAAATTAGTACGCATTAGCCTGTAACCCGCGTATTTAGTTGGTTTGGTTGCTTGACAGTGGTTTTGACCAGTTGGTATAAAGTGCGTCGAGCTGGTTCTGCTGGGCGTGAGTAAAAAACATATTTACATGAAGGGGAAAGTACGTGAATAAGTCTGAGTTGATTGATGCGATAGCTGCTTCTGCAGATCTATCCAAGGCGTCTGCTGGTCGTGCTTTGGATGCTGCGCTAGAAGCAGTTACCGGTGCGTTGAAGAATAACGACAGTGTTGCGCTTGTGGGTTTTGGAACTTTTTCAGTTAAACAGCGCGCTGCTCGTACGGGCCGTAACCCACAGACCGGCAATCCGATCCAGATCGCCGCTGCCACTGTGCCTGCATTCAAGGCAGGTAAAGCACTGAAGGATGCAGTCAACTGACTGTAAATTTTAGATAGATTGTTTGGCAGTTACGAATAATCTATGTTGGAGCGGTAGTTCAGTTGGTTAGAATACCGGCCTGTCACGCCGGGGGTCGCGGGTTCGAGTCCCGTCCGTTCCGCCAAATACGAAGGGCGCATCAATGGATGCGCTTTTTTTTTATACCGTGTTAATTGTGGCTCGGATGTGTCTGCATCCAAGCGTTTTTTCTGGCAGAGGGCTTCATGCTTCAAAATCTGAGAGAGAGTTCACAGGGGATTATCGCCAAGGTGATCATCGGCTTTATTATTGTTACTTTTGCCCTGTGGGGGGTAGATTCTTTAGTGGGTTTAGCCGCCGATCCTGGCGCCCCAGTAACCGTCAATGGCGTTGATATCAGCGAAGCTGAGATCCAAAATGCGATGGAGATGCAACGCCGCCAGCTGATTTCTCAGATGGGTGATAATGTTGATCCATCCCTGCTTGAAGATAATCTGCTACGTGGAGTCGTTATCGAAGGCTTGATCGAGCAATCGCTGCTGCTCCAATCTGCCGAGCAGCAGGGACTTTCGGTCAGCGCTCAAGCTGTGGATCAAATTATTCTTAATACTCGCGAGTTTCAGGTAGAAGATCGCTTCGATCGGGATCAGTTTAACGCAGTGCTGCGTAATGCTGGATTAACCCCCATGATGTATCGCGGCTTGTTGCGTAAAGAGCTGTTGATGGGGCAGGAGCAGAGCGCTATCACAGCGACCGCATTTACCCTGCCGGTAGAGGCGAAGGCCATTGCTGCAATCGACCAGCAGGCACGTGATGTCAGGTTCCAACGCATTGAGCTGAGTGACCGGCTTGCAGAGGTAGCGGTGACCGAGTCTGAAATAGACGCCTACTACCTGGCTAATCAAGCGAGTTTTATGTCTGAAGAGCTGCTTTCGGTTGATTATATCGAGCTTGCTCGTACTGATCTGGCCCGCGATATCGCAGTCGATGAGGCGGAACTGCAGAACCAGTTCCAGCGTTTAGTTGAAGGGTTTGAGGGTCAAGAAGCACGCGATGCTGCTCATATCTTGATTGCTATTAGCGATGAGCGAGATGCAGAGCAAGCCAGGCTGCAGGCTCAACAGTTGCACCAAGAGCTCAGCGCGGGCGCTGATTTTGCAGAGCTTGCAAAGCAATATTCTGATGATACCGGCTCTGCGGTTGATGGTGGTTCCTTAGGGCTCGTGGAGCGGGGGGTGATGGTTGCTGAGTTTGAGCAGGCGCTGTTTTCAATGCGCTCGGGTGATGTCTCGGAACCGGTTGAGACTGAGTTTGGTTATCACTTGATCAAACTGAACAGCATTGATAAAGGCACGCCGCCTAGTTTTGACGATGTTCGTGCAGGGCTCGAGACTGAGCAGCGTGAGCAGAAGTCTGAGGCTCGCTTTGTTGAGCTTTCGGAGCAGCTGGCTGATCTGAGTTTTTCGGCCTCTGATCTGCAAGAGCCGTCAGAGCAGCTGCAGCTGACGATCAGAACTACAGGTCTTTTTGGCCGCGAGGGTGGCGAGGATTCGTTCAGCAGTAATCCGCGAATTTTGAAAGCGGCCTTTTCAGATGATGTGCTTAAGAAGGGGCATAACTCTGAGCTGATTGAATTAAGCCGAGATAGGGTTGCCGTGATTCGTTTGCGGGACTATCAGCCCGCGGCCGCGCAGGCTCTGGCGGATGTGAGTGAGCAGATCCGTGCTCAGCTCAAACAGCAGAAAGCTGAGCAGTTAGTTCAGCAGCAGGCGCAACGCATTCTGGAACAATCCAAGGGATTGAAAGCCGAGCAGTTAGTGGCTTCGCCCTGGCAGACACGTGATCGCGTCGTACGCTCCGAGACTGCACTGGACTCGCTGCAGGTTAAGGCGCTGTTTAAGATGCCTAAGCCGGCACAAGGGGCCATAAGTTGGGGTTCCGTTAAGCTGTCCGATGGCAGTGCTGTGGTCATGGGGTTGGTTGCCGTTCACCCGGGTGTTGAGCCAGAACCGAAGACACTACAAGCGATGTCGGGGTATCTGGCAAATCGAAATGGTCAGTCAGATTACGCATCTCTGATCCGGAGCTTGAAAGCCGGTGCTGATGTTGAGCGCTAATTTCAGCTAAAAATGCCAGTTTGAAGATTCCAAGGGAGCCCTTAAGCTCCCTTTTTGCTATAACCCCTTCCACTAATACAGCCAGGTTCCGTTATGAGTCTGATACTAGGTATTGATCCTGGATCTCGAATCACCGGTTTTGGGGTGATTAATGTTGTAGGTTCTCGGCATGAATATGTCGCCAGCGGTTGTATCCGGATAAAAGGCGACCATTTACCGGATCGATTGCAGCAGATTTTTGAAGGCGTGGTTGAAATTATTACTCTGTATCAACCCCAGGATATGGCAATCGAGCAGGTATTTATGGCAAAGAACGCTGATTCAGCACTTAAGTTAGGTCAGGCACGGGGCGCTGCGATTGTTGCTGGCGCTACCCAGGGCTTGTCAGTATCGGAGTATGCTGCGCGTGCGGTCAAACTCGCGGTAGTGGGTAAGGGGTCGGCTGAGAAGTCACAGGTTCAGCATATGGTCAGCTCTATCCTGAAATTGCCGGGCCTACCTCAGGAGGATGCGGCTGATGCGCTGGCCATCGCCCTATGCCACGCCTATACCCGCCAGGGGCAGATCCGTTATGCCGGTGCAGTTGGCCGCGCCAGGCTGCTTAAATAGCCCACTAGGGTTACTACGAGAAGAGGTGCTTATGATCGGTAGGCTGAAAGGTACGTTGGTCGAAAAACAGTCGCCGCATCTGGTTATAGATGTGCAGGGCGTGGGTTATGAGGTGGAAGCGCCGATGAGTACAATTTTTCGCCTTCCTGGGCTGGGTCAGGAGGTGGAATTATTTACCCATTTTGTGGTTCGTGAAGATGCCCAGTTGTTGTTTGGTTTTTCTACCAAGGAGGAGCGTGGGTTGTTTCGTGCGTTAATTAAAGTCAATGGGGTGGGTCCCAAGATGGCTATTTCGATTCTCTCGGGAATAGGGGCGGATGACTTTATGCGTTGTGTCGATCAGGACGACACAGGCGCCCTGGTCAAAATTCCTGGCGTAGGTAAAAAAACTGCCGAGCGGCTAATTATTGAAATGCGCGATAAGATACGAGACTGGTTACCGGCAGGCAGTCACTTTGAATTAGCAGGTGGTGCTCTGGCTGGGGTCGCCAATAGTATGGCCTCTGGTGCGATCCAGGAAGCAGAGAGCGCGCTTGTGGCACTAGGCTACAAGCCTGCTCAAGCCACAAAATCGGTTGCCCAGGCCCGTAAATTGTTGGGGGAGGCCAGTGCTGAGGCTCTGATCCGCCAGGCGCTCAAGAGTATGGTTTAATGCTGCGATAGATTATCATTCGCAGCCACTACTCATGCTGTCGCCTAGTTGAGATTGAAATGATTGAAACCGATCGGTTTATCGCCCCTCAAACCCGTACCCGCACCGAGGAGGTACAGGATCGAGCTATACGTCCGCGTTCATTGGTGGACTATGTAGGGCAACCTGTCGTACGCGAGCAGATGGAGATTTTTATTCCTGCGGCGCGTAATCGCGGTGAACCCTTGGATCATACGCTGATCTTCGGTCCTCCCGGGCTGGGTAAGACCACACTGGCACATATCATTGCCAATGAGATGGGCGTTGATATGAAGTCGACTTCCGGTCCGGTGATGGAGAAGGCCGGGGATTTGGCGGCAATGCTGACCAATCTAGAGCCTGGTGATGTGCTCTTTATCGATGAGATTCACCGTCTAAGCCCTGCCGTTGAAGAGGTGCTCTACCCCGCGATGGAGGATTATCAGCTCGATATTATGATCGGTGAAGGTCCTGCGGCACGTTCTATCAAGTTAGATCTGCCACCTTTTACCCTGGTCGGTGCGACGACAAGGGCCGGTCTGTTAACCTCTCCGCTGCGTGATCGTTTTGGTATTGTGCAGCGCTTAGAGTTTTATAACGTTGAGGATCTGGTGAGTATTGTCACCCGTTCAGCGGGTTTGGTGGGTGTGGGCATCGATGAGCTAGGCGCTCGTGAGATCGCGCGCCGTTCCCGGGGGACGCCGCGTATCGCCAATCGCCTGCTGCGTCGCTGTCGTGATTATGCAGAGGTCAAAGCGGATGGTTGTATCACCGGAGAGGTGGCTGATCTGGCACTGAATATGCTCAATGTCGATAGTCATGGCTTCGACCATATGGATCGACGCTTGCTCTTGGCGATGATCGAAAAGTTTGACGGCGGTCCTGTGGGGATTGATAGTCTGGCTGCATCCATCAGTGAAGAGCGCGATACCATTGAAGATGTGCTTGAGCCTTTTCTGATCCAGCAAGGCTATATCATGCGCACCTCACGCGGGCGCGTACTGACGAAACTTGCCTATCAACACTTTGGTATGGAGTCGCTGCACCGGAGTGACAATGGCTGATTTAGCGTACCATCAATGCCAATTTCGAGTTTATATCGAAGATACCGATCTGGGTGGTATCGTTTACTATGTTAACTATCTGAAATTTATGGAGCGGGCGCGCACGGAACTGCTGCGTTCGGTGGGTTTCGAACAGCCGCTTTTGAAGCAACAGGGGTTGCTGTTTGTCGTGCACAGCCTTTCAGCCCGCTATCGGCAACCGGCGCGTCTGGATGATGAACTTATTATCCAAACTGCAATCAAAAAACAGTCTTCAGCCAGTTTGCTCTTCGACCAGCGAGTTGTTCGGGCCGAGGATGCTGTTTTGCTCTGTGGCGCGGAGGTAAAGATTGCCGTGGTCGAAGCAGAGCTACTTAAGCCGGTGCCGCTTCCTGCCTTGTTAAGCCTGCAATTAGCCCGTTATCGGGTTCAGTCTGAGTCATAAAAACGTGGCTAAATACGCCAATAAGGAGATCTTTGGTGGTAGAGAAAATGTCGATGTGGAGCCTGGTTGCCAATGCCAGTCTGGTGGTGCAGCTGGTAATGTTGATACTGTTGCTGGTATCGGTAGTCTCCTGGGTAATGATCTTCCAACGTCGGAGTTATCTAGCCTCGTCTCGACGCTCCCTGCGCCAGTTTGAAGAGAAATTTTGGTCTGGAATAGACCTCAGTGCGCTGTTTCGTGATGTCAACAATAACCCCAACCCCCAGAGTGCGCTGGAGAATATTTTTCGTGCCGGGATCAAAGAGTTTACCCGATTGCGCCAGCAATCAGATGCGGATCCGGATGCGGTCATGGAGGGAGTGCAGCGAGCGATGCGGGTGGCTCTATCTCGTGAAGAGGAGAAGCTTGATGCACATCTTCCGTTCTTGGCTACGGTCGGTTCTACCAGCCCCTATATAGGGCTGTTTGGTACCGTCTGGGGGATCATGAATTCGTTTCGAGGGCTGGCAAACATGCATCAGGCGACTCTGGCCAGTGTTGCCCCGGGTATTTCAGAAGCGCTTATCGCCACCGCGATGGGGTTGTTCGCCGCTATCCCTGCGGTTATTGCTTATAACCGCTACTCCTCGCAAGTTGAGATCTTGATGAACGGCTATGCGACCTTTGCTGAGGAGTTTTCTAGCATCCTGCATCGCCGTGTGCATGGATCAAGCTGAGGGCTAGGGGATGATTCGTACAGCCAAGCCAAAACGCAAGCTCAATGCTGAGATCAATGTTGTGCCCTACATCGATGTGGTGATGGTGCTATTGGTCGTGTTTATGATCACTGCACCTATGCTGACTCAGGGGGTCGACGTCGAGTTGCCGAAGGTGGGAGCGGAACCTGTTGATAGCCGAGACCAGGAGCCGTTGATCGTTTCTGTGGATGCACAAGGGCAGTATTATGTTGATCTCGGTGGTGACCCTTTAAAACCATTGGCGTTGACCGTTGCGGTAGATCGTGTCGGTAAAATTCTCAGTAGCAACCCTAAGAAAATGATACTTGTCCGCGGTGACCGCAAAGTCAGCTACGAGAAGGTTGTTGAGCTGATGGCTGCGTTGCAGGGTGTCGGGGCTCCTAGTGTGGGGTTGGTGACCGAGTAGCAATGAACGCCGGTCCTAAGAGTTATATTCTTCCCGTTTTAATGACACTGCTGCTGCACGGTGGAATTGTCGTGTTAACGGCGTTTACCTGGTTCGAGACTGATCCTGATTCACGCCGAGTGGTTCCGCAGTATATCAAGGCAGAGTTGGTGGACTTGCGCAGTCAAACCGAAGCTAAGAAAGATGCTCTGCGTAAGACTGAAGCTAAAAAACAGGCTGAGATTAAAAAGAAAGCCGATGCTAAAGCCGCAGCGAAAAGAAAGGTGAATGCTGAGGCCAAGGCTAAAGAGCGAGCACTAGCCAAAGAAAAAGCTGCGCAGAGCGCGAAGCAGGAGCAAGCTAAAAAAGTGGCTGACAACAAAAAGGCCGAGCAGCAGGCTGCCGCTATCAAGCAACAAGCCGCAGCTAAAAAACAAGCTGCAGCTGAACAGTTGGCGTTATCTAAGAAGCAGGATGCGCTGAAAAAAGCGGAACAAAAACGTCAGCAAGAGGCTCAGCGTAAAGTGGCTCAAGCTGAGCGTGAGCGGCAGCAGCAGGTTGAACAAGAGTTTCGGGCGCTGGAAGAGGCCCAGCGGATAGAGGCTCAAGCTGCTGCTGAGCAGGCTTGGGCTGCTAATGCCAAACAGTTGGTTGCGTCGGCCGAATCGGTGATTATTGCAGGGGTGCAATCGCAATGGCGCAGGCCCCCGTCAGCACGTAATGGGATGGTTGTCGGCGTGCGTATCCATCTGCTACCTACAGGGGAGGTTGATGATGCTTATGTCACAGACCCGAGTGGTGACGAGGCATTCGATCGCAGTGCCGTCAATGCAGTGCTTAAGGCCGAACGTTTTCCTTCACTACAGGCGATTGACCCTGTCGTGTTTGATCGTTATCTGCGTCAGATCTCATTAAAGTTCAGGCCGGAAGATTTACGCCGTTAAATTGATCGCAATAGGTGCTCGCGGACAAGCATTTGTTAAATAAATATTTATTGAATAAGTGTGCAGTGAATGACCGTGCTGCGAAAAAGAACCGCAGGACCCTAACCAGAGGATTAAAACAGATGATACGAATCTGCTGTTTGTTGATGATGTTGTTCTCTTCGCTTGCACAAGCAGAGTTGACGATAGAAATTACACAGGGGGTCGATAAGCCTGTGCCTATTGCCGTTGTACCCTTTGGTTGGCAGCAGTCTCAGTCTCTGCCTGAGGATGTGGGGGCCATCATTTCGGCCGACCTTTACCGCAGTGGCCTGTTCGCACTTATGCCGCGTAACAGCATGCTGAGTTTTCCCACCCAGCCGAGTGAGGTTTATTACCGTGACTGGCGCATGGCCAGCCAGGAATACCTACTGGTCGGCAAGGTGGAATCTGAACCGGGTAACCGCTATAAAATTCAGTACGAACTTTTTGACGTTATCAAAGAGCAGCGAATACTGGCAGAGCATATCAGTGGAAGTGCTACCCAGCTACGGCGGATGTCGCATCGAATTGCGGATGCTATCTATGAAAAATTAACCGGTATTCCGGGCGCTTTTGCGACTCAGATTGTGTATGTCAGCGCTAAGCGACTGAGCCAGGAAGATTATCGCTATCAACTTGAGTTAGCAGACGCAGATGGTGCCAATCCTCGCACTATTCTTCAATCCAGACAGCCCATTTTGTCCCCTTCCTGGTCGCATGATGGCAACAATCTTGCCTATGTCTCTTTTGAAACAGGGCGGCCAGCGGTCTACATTCAAAATTTACAGACGGGCGCTCGTGAGCAGGTTACTAACTTCAGAGGGCTCAATGGCGCGCCGGCCTGGTCTCCAGATGGCAAGAAACTTGCGTTAACCCTGTCAAAAGATGGGAATCCTGAGATTTATGTACTCGAGCTGGCAAGCCGAAAACTCATCCGGATCACCCGCCATTACGGTATAGATACCGAGCCTACCTGGGCAAAGGATGGCAAGTCGATTCTGTTTACTTCGGATCGGGGGGGGCCGCCGCAGATTTATCAGCAAGAGTTGTCATCGGGCTGGGTCGAGCGTCTGACCTTTGAGGGTGACTACAATGCTAAGGCTCACTTGACGCATGATGGCCGTCACTTGGTGATGGTGCATCGCAATAATGGTGTATTTCATATCGCGGTGCAGGACCTCAAAACCGGTCGTTTAGATATTTTAACCGAAACCTCGTTAGATGAGTCGCCGAGCATTGCACCGAATGGTAGTATCGTCATCTATGCAACTCAGATAGATTCCAAGGAGGTGTTGGCTGCGGTTTCACTCGATGGTCAGGTTAAATTTAAACTGCCGTCTAGATCGGGTAACGTCCGCGAACCCTCATGGTCCCCTTACTTGCAATAGATCAATTGAAGCAGTACCTTAGCCTGAAATAATTTTGTTTAACTCTAGGAGCTCATAATGCGCGTTGGAATTTTCAGCAAAATAGTAGCAGTAGCCGCTACTGTCGTTTGGATGAGTGGCTGTAGCTCAACCAGTACCACGGCGGACAGTACAGATGCTGTGGCACCTGTAACACCTCAGCCCGTCGTAGAGCCAGCAACACCAATCGCTACGGGTACGGATACCGGGATGCAGACAGGCAAGGTCGCCGATGACAGCACTATGGATCAAAACGCGATTGCTAGTCTTCAAACAGTTTTTTACTTCGATTTCGATAAGGCTGTTGTTCCGGCAGATGCTTTTGAAGATCTAAGTGCGCATGCCAAGTACTTGGCTGCCAACCCCAATGCTCGGTTGGTTCTTGAAGGTCATGCGGATGAGCGTGGAACTCGTGAATACAACATGGCGCTAGGTGAGCGTCGTGCTAAGGCCGTTAGTCGCTTTCTGACTGTTCAGGGTGCTGGAAGCAACCAGCTTGAAGTGGTTAGTTATGGCGAAGAGCGTCCAGCGATGATGGGCCATGAAGAGGGTTCTTGGGCTCAAAATCGTCGCGTTGAGCTTAAATACAGTCGCTAATCGATGATCAGATCTGCGATTACAGCGCTATTGCTTGGGGGGCTATATGCCCCTCTCGTGTTTGCTGCAGGCGGCATACCTGTGGTTGATCGTACCGGTCAGCCTGGCGTTGATGCATCTGCCGCCTCTCCTGTACCCAGCAACCTAGTCTCTTCTCCTCCAAGGTCCCAAGTCGTTCCAGTTGCTGCCCCCGTTGTTTCCGTTAATGCCGAGCTGTTTATGATGCTGGATCAGCTGCAGGAGGAGGTGCGTTTTCTGCGCGGTCAAGTGGAGCAGCAGCAGCATCAGCTACAGCGAATACAGGTTGATCAGCGCGACCGTTATCGTGACCTTGATCGTCGGCTGAGTTTGTTAAGTCAGCGTTCGATCTCAGCCCCTACAGTGGTGGCGTCAACCCTGCCTAGCGCACTGCCTTCGTCAAAACCGGAGTCCAGCGTAGTGGGCACCCGCGTGGCAACACAGGTGACAGTCAGTCGCAGTGCTGATAGCGCGCCCGCAGTTTCAGATGCGCAGGCTTACAAGGACGCTTTTTCGTTGGTCCGTGAGCGTAATTTCGACAAGGCACTTAGCGCGTTCGAAGGTTTTTTGCAGCAGTATCCGGAGAGTGAGCTGACCGCTAACGTGCTGTATTGGACCGGTGAGGTTCACCGTGCAAAGCCTTTACCCGATCAGCAGAAGGCCAGCTTGGCATACCAGCAGCTAGTCACGCGTTACCCGTCCCATCCAAAAGCCGCAGATGCGTACTATAAGCTGGGGCTCGCTTACCAGCAAATGGGGCAGCTTGATAAGGCAAAGGCGAGTATGACCAAGGTTATCGAGCTGTTCCCCAATCAGGCTCCTGCAACTCTGGCGCGCGATTATCTAAAGCAAAACCGTTAATTACTGCAATCTTCTAACCCGTTTCAGAAATGCCTGAAGTGGGCTGGTTCTGTTTGGGGTTAAGTCTTGATGTCTGTTTTTACAAAAAAGGCTGTAGTATTGCTGTCCGGAGGATTGGATTCCGCTACCGCTCTGGTATTGGCGCGTCAGGCTGGCTATCAATGCTATGCGTTAAGTTTTAATTATGGTCAGCGTGCGCTGGCTGAACTGCAAGCGGCGAAGATAATTGCCACAACCTTGGGTGCTGCTGAACACAAGATTATTCGCTTTGATCTGGGTGATATAGGCGGGTCCGCTCTGACCGATCATAGTATCGATATGCCAAGTACGCTTGAAAAGGGCGTTCCTGTTACCTATGTTCCGGCGCGGAACACACTTTTTTTGTCCATGGCGCTAGGCTGGGCTGAGGTGCTAGGGGCTGAGGCAATTTTTATTGGTGTCAATGCTGTGGATTACTCGGGCTATCCCGACTGTCGACCTGAATTTATTGCCG
>TARA_R110002167_G_scaffold33570_7_pt1 | contig 17380 bp, 14 predicted proteins | sample TARA_R110002167 | Tara Oceans TARA_R110002167 (sample SAMEA4398238) | marine metagenome | biome: Polar Biome; feature: [MES] marine water layer (ENVO:01000295) within the mesopelagic zone...; material: water (ENVO:00002006), including particulate matter (ENVO:01000060) such as...... | reverse complement strand
CGAGCCAATAAACGCAAATAATATAATAAAGAGTTTTTTCATAATTAAAAGAATAAATAGTTAAATCCAAATTTTACTTCATATACTGGTTTTTCCCAGTACTTCATATGTGTCCCCTCTATAAATAATCCTAAATTTTTTGTTATCCTTTGTCCAAATACTATTCCTGCATCCCATTCTAACCAATCTAGATCTTGTGTACCATACTCAAAAGAGTAATCATCTAAGCCATAATGATACGGTAAACAATTAACCCAAGCATGTAACCAAAACTTAGGTGTATATTTGTAATATGCAATTCCTATAACTGCACTTAATTCTTTTTGTGTTCCTAGTTTTTCTAATTCTCTTTCATTAAAAGATGCAACTGCATCTCCAAAGTAGTGGTTAAAGAACTCATCATTGCTAGTTGCTACAAGTGTAGAATCACCTCCTGATACATCATACCAGTTATTATTAACATAAAAACCTTGAATCCATTGTTCGGGAGCATATCCAAAGTCCTCTGCTAATTGTTGAAAGGATGACTCGCCTGGTACCCAAAAGTCCCTGATTGGTATCAAGCCATAAGCAGGATGAGCTCTAACCACTGCTCCTACTGTAAAATCCCAGTTTCCTGAGTTTATTCTATATCTTGTATCAAAAGATGTATATTGTAAATTTACTCTTTGATTATCTGTGTATTGTAATTTTGTTACGCATTTATTTCCAAGGTATCTAAGCCAAAAATTTTGCTCAGTAAACTTATCACCACGATTACGTATAAATGAATAATTAAATAAATACTCCCAACCAATGCTATTACCAACAGTAACATTATCTGCAACAGCTTTTTCAGTTCCGTAATACCATGTTTTAACTTTGTATTCATAATCAAATCTTGCAATTTTACGAATCCCTACAGTTAAATTGTAATCATAAGGATTTATATCTGTTATATTTTCATACCCTTTATCTACCGCTCTGTAATCTTCTCTCTCTGTAAAAGAGGTACTTGTGCTCATAGATGTGTAAAAAGTAGAGTACTTAAAAAAGTTTTTTATCTGCCCGTTACATATACTGCTTATAAAGATAAGCAAAATTAATATATTTTTCATTATAAATTATATTTTTGTTTTAAGTGTCTTTCTATTTCTCCTACTTCTTTATCAGGTAAAACCTCATTAAATGCTAAAACTTCATAGATATGTCCTTCCCAACCACTTATTCCCCTACCAATATGAACGTGAGTAGAAGCTGAATTGATGGTAAGATCATAACTATGATCCTTACTTGCCCCGCTTGTAGTACCAACTGAAGTATCTCCGTTTCTATAAAAAGAACTAGCGCCATCAGTTGTCAGTATTACTGTCCAAAGTTCAGTATTAGTTGTTGCTTGAACATTACTATCTAACATAACAGTACCAGATTTATTACTTTGATCTCCTAGAAAAACCTGATAGTGATTATTAGACTCAGTACCTATTGTTAGTGGATCTTCTCCAGAAGCACCGTCAGAAGCTTGTATACTTAATATACTGTCACGTGTTGGTGTAGCAGTAGCATTTTTTGCTACAAAAAATACAGTTAAACTATTTCCAGCTATTCTAGTATCTGTAAGTTTATTTGTAGCTACATTTCCAACAGTTTTAGTTGCTTCTAATTTATTAAGAAGACCATTAAATAAAGCATAACTTTTACCATTTTGTCCACCATTTCTAAATGTAGGTTTTTGATTTGAAGTAGTTTGGTGGAAACTTGTAGCTACAGAATTATCACCAGCTCTTCCAAATCTTCTATCATAAGCTTTATTTTCAACAACTTGTATAGAATCACCATCATTTGCTACGGTTTGTGAGCCATCGCTGTAAACAGTTCTTCTGTCTGTAAAATCAACCCATAGCACAGGACCACCCCTCATTCTAGACATTCCTTTTTTTCTAAATTTAGGGGCGGTACTACTTGCTTGTTTAGAGATGCTTAATCCCATACTACGATACAGTGTTATTAGAAGTTGCAAAATATGCAATACATGCACCACTTGTAAGATCTATTACTGTAAAGTCACCATATATAGTTAAACCTTCAGCAAATGTTTCACTAGTAATTGCATCACCGCTCCAGTTAGAAGCAGTAATTGCATTAAATACTGTATTCTCCATAAAAGTAATTGCATTCCATCCTCCAGCTGCAGTATGTGAATCTGTATCTGTAATTAAAAATGCTCCGTTTTCTCCATGAGATTTTGCATCTGCAATTTTGATTGAGTTAGTTACTTGTTCAAGTAACTGTTCTAATTCTGTTCTTGCCATATTATATAATTATTTTTTCTAAATTATTCATTTGTCTTGCTGTTACATCGTCTGGTATAATTTCTTTTTGAAGTATATTTAAAGTAACAGGTTTTGCTTTTTCTTTTAGCATTCCTTGAAGTGTTTCAATTTGATTTTTTCTTTCTGAAATAAGATTAGCATTTTTATCTTCCATATCTTTTATTGCATTTGTATCTTCAGCCTCTTGAGCTGCTTTTATTTCTCTTGCAAACTTTACAAATTCTTCAGTAGGGCGACCTGCCTCTTCTACATGTTGTAAATGTTCTTGTAATAATGAAATATTTTTAGATACTGTTAAAGCAAAATCTTTACCTTTAATATCTTGAGAAGAAAATAAACCATTCATTAGATCTACTAATTCTCCATTTGTTGTTTTTAATTCTATTGTTGCCATATATATTTTAGTTTAGTTTTAGTTATTAACTTGTAGCGAATACAGATAAGTTTGCAGCAATACCAGTTCCTGATGATGTGCATCTTGCTTCTGCTCGCCATTTTGACCCATTGTATGTAAATATTATATAAGTACCAATGCCTGGGCCTGCATTAGTTAATCCTATTATGTTTAAAAAATCATCTGCAGATCCATCTGCAGCATCTACTGTTTGTATTAAACCTATAGCAGATCCTGTTGCTCCGCTCATTCTATAACAAGCAGAATGTTCCATAAAAAATTCTCCTGATGTTCCGTATTTATGTGTTTGTCCGTTTTGAACTATATGTTGATACTCTATAATAATAGATTCTCCTACAGACGATGCTGCTTGTGTAGGTAATGTTAATGTAGCATTGTTTCCATCTACAGGTGCTATGTAATGTGTATTTGCAGCAAGTGCTTGACTAGCTCCATTAGCTAATTGAGTTTTTGAAGTAAGACTGCCACCCATTATACCAGTAGGATTTGCAACACCTCCTATAAAAGATACATTTTGAGAACCGTTATAAACAGTAGCTGCAGTAGTAGCAGTTCCTCCTGCTGTATGAGTTCTTAATAGAATGTTTCCAGGCGTACCTGCTGCCGCGTCTCCTGCAAGTAAAGATACATCTCCTCCAGAACCACTTCCAGCTCCAGCTCCTGCAATTATACTAAAATCCCCTGCATCTCCGTTAGTGTGTCCACTTGCGCCTGTTAAAGTTGAAGGCATACCATTTCCACTACTTGTTCTATCTAACCATTTTATACCTCCGCCTTTACCATAAGTACCACTTGTATTACCAAGACGTATACCATCTGTTAAACTTTCACTTATTAGGTTTAACGCTGCTCCTCCTGCAAATACTGTAGGAGTATCGTCCCCAATGTATACCCTACCGTCTGCATCTACATGCACACCTTCTGCTGAGCCATTCCCACTTAAAAAACTGTTTCCTGCAGCATCATCTAAATTAATATTATAAGTATTGCAATCTAAATGTCCAGATAAACTATTTGTAGAAGCTACTTCTAAGTTTATATTACCTGGAGTAGCACTTGAATTTACAGTTAACGTTCCACCTGTACTTGTAATTGCACCTACACTAGGATATCCGTTAGTAGCATTACCAACTAATATATTACCATTTGCAGTTAAAGCTGCTTCTGAAATTGTGTTAAGAGCACTTCCATATATTACAGAACCTTTTGTTATACCTACTAAGCCTGTACCTCCTCTTAAAACTGATAATGTACCTGATACTGTTCCTCCTAAATCTACAGATGTTAAAAACCCTGCTGTACTGTTATCACAATTATTAAGATCTATTCCTGCTTCTACTAATGTTAATAATAAATTATTACTTACAGTAGTAACAGTTAATTGTGTAACATCAGCAGATTTTAAACCTTTTAAATTTATTTGATTGCTATTTGTAATACTGGCAAATAAAGCTTCACTTGATGTTCCTAAAGTATTTAATGAAGGAAACAAAGTTTGTGCTTGTAATTTTTTTGCTTTTTTTGTACTAGTATTAGCTACTAAAACATAATCCGTAGATACTACAGATGTTTTTGATAAGGTGGTTAATGATGTTATTTCTGCCATATTATTTTATTTTATTTATTAAGGTCCTTCGTCATTTGTTGTTATATTATCTCCATCTATGTCTATGTCAATTCCTCCTATTTGAAGGCCATTATCTATATTTTGATAATCATAAGGTTCTGTTAAATCTACATCACTTCCTATAACAACATTACTATTGCCCACTAAATATGAACAAGGACTACATTGTTTACAGTAATTACTTGCAAATTTATAAAAATTATCTAAATAATTTGTTGTTTCTGTAATAATTTTTGGATCAATACATATATCCCAATTATCTGCTCCTATTCCATAAGGATTACCACAATCTGTTCCACAATTGTTATTTACTTTCCAAATTGTATTAGAAGAATATTCTCCCATCCAAGGAAGTTGCGTAGTCATTTTTACATACGCATTGTTTCCATACGATCCATTTCCTTGTCCCGTATTGTTAAGCATAGACCATTCTATGTTACCTCCTAGTTGCCACAGTTCGCTACATGTTTTCTTTTCTGGATAATCTGCAGTTTCAACATCTGAACAATTAAATATACAATCTAATCCATTTTTAGTTGTTAGATATTTAATAAAAGACATAATCCATATATCTCTATCTTCACAATTATCTTTAATACCTCCAATTAATCTTGTGTACCAATTTCCTATACCGTTATATAAACAATCTGTTATATATTTTTCTTTCTGTGCTTTATTTTTAGGTAAACATTCTGGTTGATCAAATCCTTCATATTCACACACTCCTTGTATTGTTGCATCAATTCCCGGACTTAAAGAATAATACGAAAACTGATCTGGAGAATAGTTTAGATTATTTCTAAGTCCATACCATATATTTCTATTTCCATATCCCCAACCAGTATAATTTGAAGCTAAAGAATATATACATCCAAGACCGTATTCGTTTTCAAAATTATTAGGGCCCTGTACATTGTAACTTCCGCCTCCAAGAGCCTGAGAAGGACTTATAAAACCACCAGGATTTGCCAGAGCGTCATAAGTTATTTGTGCAGTGTTTACAGATGGTACGCTTCTTTGTGAATATTCATAACAAGTTTTTCCATTTTCTTGAGGTATTCCTAGTTCAAGTATATATTGAGCATATCCTATTGTTCCTACAATGCCGGGTAACTCAAATTGGAAAAGAAGACCTACTGGATTTACACTTCCATCACTATTCCAAGCACCAAAAGTAGGATTGTTAAATATTGGAGAATCTACGCCTGTTAAGTTATAAGTTACATCTGGTACCATATTTGGCATGTTCTCACTTATTGGAAATTTAAAATCTAAAGATGTATATCCACTAACAGTACCATCACTAACTGGTAAACGAAATAGTTTTATTTTACATCCTGATGGTAAATAATCTGCGTAAGATCCAGCACCTATGTTAGTAATACCAAATTTAATCGTTGCTTGTCCTTCATCATATATATTAAATGCTCCACTATCTATCTGAGATATAAGTGAAGGTGTACTCTCTTCTGCTCCAACAAAACTAGTTACCATACCTAGTTGCAGTGAACCGGTGATACTTTCACAATGAATACAAGTATCATTGTCTACAATATTAGCAAGTGGATCATAATTAATAGCTTGAGGGTTTGAACATCCTATAGTTCCATATAAACATTGACCACTCTCTACATTTGCTTTAGGGTCATAATTTACTCCCATTACATCAGTGCATCCAAATACCATTGCAATACAAGAACCGTCATCCCATTGTGCGTCACAATTAAAATTTGCAGCTGTATTATCTGTACATCCTCCTTGTCCTTCTGTTTGTTGTATAATTAAAGATCTAGCCGTTCCTACCGTTTTGCTGCAGTCTGTTTCACTTATATGCATGTCTGCTCTTTGAGTACATTGCGTTTCAGAATCTTCTACCATTACTTCTATGTAATCTCCTTCCGCAGCTAAATGCGGTCCAAAACCTTGTTTTCTTTCTCCTCCAATAATCCAATTAATTATATCATATCTACCTCTAGCTATGCTTAAACTTCGTACACAAGGATTATTTGTAGTAGTACTAATAATATGTACAGCTTCTTCTAAGCAATCATATCTACATGTATCTTCTTTATGAACTAGAGCTAAAGAATCATAATTGCTTGCTTTAGGATTTTTACATGCTGAGTACCCTACATAGAATCTATGAACACTTTTACAATTAGCAACATTAGGAACCTCTTCTACATATGCTTCAATAGCATACCACCCGCTAGTTAAACTTCCAAAACTATATGTAAAATTTGCATTTACTGCAACAGTAGAAGTAGCTGTTAAAGCTAAAATTTCTGCTTTAGTTTTATTATTTGCATTTTCATGGTTTCCTAATGTATGCAACTTTAACTTATAAGCTTCATTAGCATCAGATGCTATATGATCTGCTAACGGAGGAAACAATTCTCCAGAAAACTGTATCATGCCTGTACTTCCAGCCGGCGATAGAGCATGGCCAACTACAGATCCACTGTTAGATACAAAATCTACACCTACTGCTCTATCGTGGTTATCATCATCTCCATATGTTAAACCGTTGTAGGCATTTCCATAATTATCTTTTTCTGAGCAGAAAAAACAAATAGAGTCGCTAACTACAAAATAACTACCATTATCATAATTTGCAGCTGAAGTATCTACACAAGCTCCAGTTCCTACATTTTGTTGATTTACTTTAGTTTGAAGAGTTAAATTAACTGTTTTTACACAACTAGTAGCATCAGTAACTGTAATTAAATAAGGACGAAAATTAGAATCATGCCTAACTAAACCTGTAAAAGAATGAGTTAAACCTGCTTTAGCTCCAGATGAAACATCTGTGCCTATTCCTGTTGCATCAAATTTAGTTAATACATATGTATAATTAGCTGTTCCTCCAGTTACTGTTACTAGAATAGAACCATTTGTATTAGTTATATCTTTTTGTTCAGGACTTGTATTTTCTACTGTTATAGAAAAATCATCACATCCAGAATTACAACAATGCCCATCTACAAATCTTTTATTTGTATAAGGAGTTCCTATAGTAGTTCCGTCACAATCATTTCCAGATGTTAGGAAAAAGGATGGATTACCTGGGTCTATACATACTTGATACTCTTGTGCATCATCTGCTATAAAATATAAATTAGATGCATATGTAAAACCATAAGTAAATGGCGCTGTGTTTAAATTATTTAAAACATCTTGACTTGTACTTAAATTTGTATTTGTAGTAAGTAAATTTACAAAATGTATTTCTTGTTCTTTTCTACCAGAATATAAATGTCCTACACCTCGATTAGATATTCCATTATCTACATCTTTATTAGTTGAAGTAACACCTTGTTCTACAAAAATCTCATTTAAATAAGATGAGTTTATATAATACGCAAAAGGTAAATTTAATGTATATGTTCCTAAATAATTAAAAACATTATACGGATCTTTTTTAGGAATTACTGCTCCTAAAATAGAATTGTTAGCTTTTTTACCTTCAGAAAAGTCTAACGATAATATATTTTCATACGGTGATGTTGTAAAAAGAGAAGTTGTATTTTCTACATCATCATTAAGTTTAGATGTTCTTCCCGGTACTTGTAAAACAATTGTTTTTTTAAATCCAGAAATAAATTGTAAAGTTAATGTTTTAGTAGATGCTCGTGACTTAGTCCAGTTTTTATAAGTAATAAGTATTTTACCATCACTTTCATAATCAAAGTCTACGCCAGAAACATAATCATGATCTATTACTGTTGCTACACGATCATACTCATAACGCATGTTAGATCTAATATCAATCTTTAAATGATTATTAGATTGTAAATACGCAACTCCCTGTACAAATTTAGGAGAAGTATTTGTATATGAAGTTATGGGAGTTGACCCATTACCAAATACAGACTTTCCATCAAAATTAGAAAATCTGTCATCAATAGTTGAAGTATACTTAGTAGTTTTTGTCATAGTTAACAGTTACATCCGCAGAAAGATATGCATTGATTTTTTGCTGAATTATAAGCATCTATAGCTTTGTCAATAATACCTGTTCCAAGAGTTGCGTCTGTTGGTATATTTGCTAAAATAGTATTTATAGATTGAATAAGTAAAAAAATACGTTGGGCTTCTACTAATGTTCTATCACATTGAGGCTCTCCACAATTACAACTAGTTAATTGTAATGTTTTATCTGCTAAACAACAATCTAAAAAACAAGAAGATAATGTTCCTGCTGTTGTAACGTTTCCTTCAAAATCTGTAAACGTTGCTGTAATTACTCCAGGATCTGATCCTATAACATCTTCTACGCTGTATACAAAAGTTTGGAACATCGCAACATCGGCAAAATCTTGAGTTACAGATAGTTCATAAGTTGCTACTTCATTACCATTATTAGAAACAACTAATGTTGCAGGTCCAAGTATAGAGCTACTATATTGTCCTTGTAAAAATCTACAATCATCTGTTGTAGACATACTTAAATTCGCCATATTATTAAATATATGTTAAATAGATATAGGGGACCCGTAGGCCCCCTAATCTATATTGTTATTAAAAAATTATGCTAAATCTCCTGTTGCATAATATTTTGCAAAGAAAGTTACTTTACCTGCTGTCCAAGTGTTAGTCGCTAAGGTAAGAACAAGTTCTTCACCCGATGCGTCAGCGTGGTAAGATCCCACACGTCTAAGCACTGCTTCTTCTTCTTTTGTATCCGTAGCTGCCTCATTACCTTCTGGTGTAAGTTCAGACATATCTTCTGCCCAATGATGACCAGCTAAACCTACAATTGTCATTGCTCTAGCTTCGTTTACATTATTTACGCCTGAATCACCAGACCATCCTAATAACCATGTACCAGCTGATGAACCACCACCTGTACAAGCTGTGGTTACAAACCACGATACTTCTGTTACTATTGCGCCATGAGGTATTTTACATCCTGTGTAAATTACATCATCAGCGGCTCTCGAACCAAGAGTTCCTATATCAACTGTGCCCATAGCACATCTTGCGTTGGTAAGATCATTTCCTGGTATTTTTGCTGCATATACTGTTGCCATTTTATTTTATTTTAAAAAGTTAATATTTTATAGATTAATTGCTGAAAAACCTGCAGAGTTTAAATAAGGATTTATTTTATCCTCAAAATCTGCAACATCTGTAGCATCTGTATTATCCAACGCTATATAAATTTCCATTAAATTATCTACTCCTTTTATTTGTGGAGAAGTACTCCCATCTTTTGTTGCTACAACTGTGTACATATTGTATGTAGCTGCAACATCTGTTTTATTAGCTGGAGTGTTAGGAAGTTTAAGTCTGTTGTAGTATCCATAAGTAGATCCCATTAAAGAATCTTCTAATTTCTTTACATCATAACCATCACCTGTTCCTTGTACAGCGTCTATTACATCACTTGCATCTGTATATGTTGAATCTGCAACTGCTGAAGATTCTGTTATGATAACATCAAATACAGCGGATCCTTCATCCCAAGTAGCACCACTTTGTGCAACATCACCATTTTTAGCACCAACAAAAGTTACTGAATTAGTAGATGCTGTAGCTAAAGGATTTAACCAATCTGGTATGTTTGTTAATGCTTCAAAAGCATCGTGAATACCAGTTGCTTGATCGTTTTGAGCTTGGGCATTAGGTACAGAATACATAAAAGTAAAAAACTCTTGTGGTTGTCTGTCTTTTCTAATAAACTTTATTTCTAACTCACCTGCACTAGCTGAGGTAGTTGTTGCAGTAACAGATCCTGTAGAAGCTACGGGAGCATTATAAGATTTACCATCCCATACCATTACATTTCTTCCTGCAATCCATGGAGATACAATGTTCTCTGCTGCTGTTCCTTGTACAAATCTTATTTCAGCAGCATTAGAGATTAAGTCTCCTGGTACTAATGAAGTAATTTCGCCATTACTATCTTTTTTTTGTATGTCTACCGCACCATTTGCAAGTAACCCAGCTGAGTAGGATACGTCTACAGTTGCGTGTGGACTAACTAATAATTGTCTCATGTCAAATTATTTTAAATTAATATTATTATTTTTATTTATTCCATACTTTGCACTTCACTACTGTGAGTTGCATATCTTGGGTCGGAAATAGCTTCCAAGATACTTGCTACTGCAATTTTTACAATCTCCTCATGCGTATGCAAGGGAAGATCACAACTTATGTTAGTTAGTAAACTAACAATTGCAGGTTGTCTTATATATGTTAATCTAATTTTATCTGTAATAAACAGATCATCAGTAAAAACATCTATGTTATTTCCTCTCATTACAGTTAGAGGAGAACTATATTTTGTTTTATTAAAAGGATCATTTATCATTGCATGTATATCATCATGTTGTACCATTCTACATGAATGTGTCTCTCTTAAATAAGAACCCCAAGTATTACTAGTTGGTATTCTTTTAGAATTTAATACATCATCTTTAAATAATAAAGGTGTCTGTACAGTTATAAATTGATCTTCATCTCTACCAGCTAAGTAAGTTATATCTCCTAAAGACCCATCCCAGTTTATCCAAGGATAAGCTTCAATATCTACAACAGCTATAAAATATCCAGGATAACTTATTTGTGATCCTCCTACTGGCCAGTTTTCCCAAAATATATCCCCAATATTCCATTCATCTAAAATACCTTGTACTAGGCCTGAAGATACATTTTGATCATCAGGTTGTGCATTAAATCCTGTTCCAGTACTTGGAAAAACAGTTGGTTCATTAGCTGCTGTCCAATCTGCTGTTCCCCATTCCCATGCTGGTTCCATGATACTTGTTGCAGTATCTCCTACATCTGAATACATATTTATTTCATTTACCCATGATGTAGACCCACCAAATTGATTCTGTCCTACAAAATCATTTAGATTTATTAAAAAATAATAGATAGGATCTTGATCTATTAAGTTGTATCCTATTGGTTCACATGTAGGTAACCTTTTAATTTCTGTATTAATATTAATTAAATACATGTAGTCAATAGGTAAAAAAACTGTATCAGCAAATAAAGCTCCACCTGGTTGATTAGCATTTTTTAGTTGCTCTTTAAACCCTGCCTCAAGAACTGTTTCTCTAACTAGTGTTCTTAAGTCATCTCTTCTTTTTTGTGTCTCTTCAAAACCTTTTCTATAAAAATTGTTTTGTCCAAAACGTGTTGTTATAAACTTTTGTACAGCTTTATTCAACTCTCTATCAAGTTCAGTGGTAAGGAGTGTGTCAGCAACTTGGGCGTGAATTTTGTCCACGCCCTGTTGTACTGATAAGTGCATTTCTTGTATATCCATTTATACTGCCAATTCTTTTAATTTTGCTCTTAATATTGTTAGTTTACTAGAATTCTTTTTATCTTTTAAATGTATTATTGCGTTTTCTAAAGTTTCGCCTAATATTTCATCTATAAAAACAACTTGATTTCCAATTTTTCTTAAAACTCCCGCTGAAACCATTTCTTCAATCTCTGCTTTCATTTTAAGATTTTTATCTGTTGCAATCTTTAAAAATTTCTTTGGTTGTGTTTCTTTAAGATCATATAGAGTATTTTCTATTTGCTCTCTAGACATTGTATCAGGATTAACATTTGATATTAGTCGTAACACCCATTCCATTGCTGCTTCGTCTGATGAAAGTTTAATAAACTCTTTATCAGCATCTTTTTTCTTTTGAACTTGTATATTTTTCTTTAAATCTTCTTTACCTAAATCTTGAATATAAAATCTTTTTTTATAATCTTGCTCCATTTCAGCTTTACTTAAAGCTGTATGTGGATGTCTAAGTGCAAAATGATACTTAATAAAATCCATTATTTGTAGTGGATTGTCTTTATCATCTTTTCCAATTTCAAGTTCAACTCCTTCAAATCCAACTGGTATTGTTAATTCAGCCCAAAATGTTCTTGCATATTTTGGCCATTCGTGATTTGCGGGATCAATATCTAATATTCCATTTAGATATTTTTTTTCATCGCTAGGATCAAATCCTTTTAATGGTTGTCTATTTACATAAACACTGCTAAGTTTCATTACTGCCTCAGCTCGCAGCTCTTCAGGTAGAAAAGAATCTACATCATTTCTCCTAAGAAATACTTTTTTACTTGCCATATTTCAGTTCTTTGTTAAATTATTAATTAATAGGGTGGAAAGAATAACTCTCCTATTCTTTTAAGGCTTTAGCGGAAGTGGGGATTGCTCCCCACAACCTAACTAAAAACCAATTTATATAGACTTCACGATGCAACGTGAATATAACATAAGTATCCTTATGTTACTCTAGGACGCTGTACACGTAATATCTAGAGAAGTATCAAATCTTTTCAAAATGACACCAGCTGTTTTCAACATATGTACAGAAGCACCATCTACGTCAGATGCTCTTGCAGTTGTTGAATCAAACCCTCTAGGCACTACTGAACCAGCAACACACCATCTCATCATTTCTCGTCCTTTCTTAGAAAGCATTTGAAGATTTGCTTGACCATCATAATTTGATTGATCAACAAATACCATACGATAAGATTCTAGTGAGTATCCAGTTACAGGATGTTTACCAGCTGCTTGAGCAACAGGACCATGATCAAATAAAGGTAGTTTAACTACATTTACTACATGTCCATCTACGTGCTCATAAGAAGTAAAATATCCAGAAAGTCCTAATGATCTACCTGAACCTGTAATGAAACGATTCTCTCCACCAACTTTCCAAGAGCCTGCAGCTGTTGTAAAGTGATTTTTAAGAGCTTCATCAAATTCACGCATACCACCAGTACCTGTATAAAGCGTTACTTGTTTTTTGTTAGCATCAGTCATACCATAGAATAAATCACCAATAATATTTTTGATCTTAGTCTCAGTCATTGTAGAGTAAGAATCTTTATTAACGATTTGTTCAAGTAGACCTGGACCAACAATTACTGGCTGACCATTTTCATCTTTCATGAAAGTGTGTCCGTCAGCATTATATGTTTTTTGTCCGTACCAGTAGAACATCTCACATTCTTCTTTAAAGTTAAGCATGTGTTGATATTCTTCATAGTCCATCCAAAGTTTTGTCATTTTACCTCCTTTAGTCGGTAAGCCAAACTCAACTACATAATCTCGCGCGTGGCCAGACATGTGATAAGATTTTCTTACAGTACCAATTTTGTTTCGCACTAAAGCTGGTGTTTCCCAGTTTGAAGCGTTTCCTCTTGAGAAGTCTACTCCTACTGGCGCATACAGTTGTGCCCAAAGATCACCTGCAGAAAATCCTGAAGATAAAGTTGCACTAGTAGAAGGGTTAACTAGTTGTAATGTATACTTCCAATTACCCGTTCCTGCTGCTGCTTCTGGTTCTTTCATAATACGAGCTAGTTCTCCTGCGGAGTTTACTAATACGTATGGAAAAACAAACCATTTGTCAGGAAATTCTAATGTAAAGGTACCTCCTGCTTGACCTAAATTTGCGCCTGAATTGCTCACAGCTACTGGACGTGTTTTTCTCTTATGAGTTGCAACACGATATTCATATTCCAATCTATCCATTGACTTGACGTTACCAACCCCTTCCGTCAAGAATGAGAGAGGAAATCTTTTGTCGTCTTTACCAGCCAAATGTGTGATGATCGGAGATAATTCAGTAGGCTTTGACATCAGGGCATTTGCTAGACTGTTCATATCAGTCATTTGAGAATCATTATAAAACGTTTTTACAACGCTAATGTTCTTTCCTTGTTGTGACATTGCCATATTTATTATATTTTTTAAAAGTTAATAGGTACTTTAAAACAAATCTAAATCTAAGCTGTCAACATCTACCGTAGTAGTTGTTTTCCTAGCTGTTTTTGCACTTTTAACAGATTCTTTATTTGCTTTAATCTTATCTTTTAAAGTTCTTGTACTTTTAGTACGAGCTTTTTTATCAATAATCTTATCAAGGTTAAAACCTTTAAACATTAAATAATCTATTGCTAGCTTCGTATCCATTTGTGAATCCGAATGGTCTAGATCTCTTTGTGTGTAACCTTCCTTGGTTACTGGTTTAGAGAGATAATTAAAAAATTTATTTTTCTCTCTTTCTGGAACTGAGATACCTTTAAACTCAGTTGATGTATCAATGGTTTCATAAACACCATCCCAAAATTCTTTTTGTTCTTTTTTTTGCTTTACCTGTGACTGTTTTTGCCCTTCTAAAGCTTGGTATCTTTCTTCTTGTTGATACTTTTCTAACGCTGATTTTGCAGCGTTGGCTTTTTTATACAATTTTCCACTATCTTCATAGTCTTCTAACATTTCTGAAACAAACTCATCATCATGTCCTTTAGTTTTAAAATACTGCGCTAAAACATATCTTTGAGTTTGAAGATCTTTTTCTCTTAAATTTATTTTAGAGTAATCAGATCTTGGATCATACATAGTCATAAAATTTTGACTATCTCCTCCGCTCATAGCATAATCTAAATGTTTTTTTACTAATGGAAATTTTTCAAAGAGCTCATCTAAAGTATCATCTGCCATTTGTGTTCCAACATCTTTAGCTAATGCAACTAAACCTTCTGTGGTATCATCGTATGTTTCATCTACTTCATACCCCAGTTTACTTAATACTTGTCCTACTATTGAATCATCTTCTTCTGCTTTAACTTCCTCATCATCTTTTGAAACTTGTTCCTTTGATTTCTTTTTAAGAACTGGTTTCTCAATAGTTTCGTCTTCATCTTCTTCTTCTTCTTGTTTAGATTCAAGATCGGCATCCAAATCAATTTCTGCAAGAACTTCTTCAGCAGGTTCATCTTCTGTTATTTTAACATTTTCTGTTGAGGTGCTTTCCTCTTCATTTTCAATAGTATCTTCAATACCATCATCAATCATATCATCAAACGTGATATCATCAATATTTATTTTTTTATCGTCTGTATTCATTGGTTAAGTTTTTACAAATTTAGTTATTCTTATTTAGTTTTTTATTATAAAAGTTTATTTAGAGTGTCCCTTTAATATATAACACTTATTTTATTTTTTTAAGTTTTCTTCTTCCTCCTTTTCTTTTTAATTTAACTGTCTGATCTTTTTCTAATTCGTCTAAATAAACTCTACCATATATCTCAGGAGATTTCATTCCAAAAATTTTATCTATAGTTTTATCGTCTATTACACCTTTAGTTGGATTTATATTCCACTTGTCATAATAACTTATATACTTTCGACCATCTTCATCTTTACCACGATCTATAGTAAAATTTCCTAAAACCTTTCCAATATTCCATATTCCAGTTGATATTCCATCGTTCTCTCTAATTTTCTTTTTTATTGCTTTTTCTGTTTTCTTTGAGCTGTAATATACAGCATCTTTATCCTTAGATTTTGTAGGACGATATTGTGATTTTGATATTGTATTATGTGCTTGAGGACGATTAAGCATCATGTTCATTAAATCTATCCTTTCGTGGTTCTGGCTTATGTCATATTCTATGTCTTTTCCTTGTTCTAGTTCTTCTTCGTATCGCTTTTGAGTTCCTCTCTCGGATCTGTCATTTACAATTGTATTAAAAAGTCTTTCTGGAATTTTAATGTAACCAAATGGAGCTACATTTTCAGCTAAATTTTCTCTCCAATTAAATACATTTTTTACAGCTTGAGGTAAACTAACATCTAAAGAAATATCTTTTTTTATCCTGTCTAAATTCCATTTATTTATATTTAATTTTTCTTTCACATCCTTTATTTTTCCCAGAATTCCTCCTCCTTTCTCTCCTCCTTCTTCAAATTTTTTATAACCTTGAGTGTAATCAGATGCATGTAAACCCATACCTTCTCTATAAGATGATAGAGAATTTACTAACCTGTGACCACCCTTTCTATAATCACCAGGATTTAATACATCTCTTACTCTTTCGCCTGTAGGCATTTGATTAGGACTAGCAGCTTGAAAACTTTCTACCATTCTATCTGACTCTGCCATACTAGGCGGAGAAGGATTTAAAACTGGATCTGTTTGGGCTACAGGTTGTGTTGGTGCAGATTCTGGTTTTTCTTGATTGTGTGGAGCATTAGGATCCATACCTTGACCTTGCTGTGCTTCAGCTTCTTGAAATAAATCTGTAAACCTACCCTGATAATTACCAGCATAAGCTTCTTTCATTATATCCATCTTTTGTTCGTTACTGAGAGGCATTTGGTTTATCTATGTTTTTTTCTTTTAATCTTAAATCTTCTTTTTTAAGTTCTCTATCTTGCGAGCGTTCTTGTCTATCTATTCCTTTTTCTTGAGCTTTAATTCTTTGATCTTCTCTGATCAATTCTTCTTTAGCTTGGTTAGATCTCATTTTTTCTTGATTCTCTTGTTCTTTTGTAAATGCTTGTCTATCTTTTAATCCGAAATCTTGCATAGATTTAGATAGATTTAATTGACCATCTCTTATTTTTGACTCTGCTGCAATTTCTGCAACTCTAATTTTAGTCTCTCTATCTTTTTGTTTATTGACATTTTCATTCTCTAACTCTTGAGCTTTTAATTGCATTTGTTGCTGTTGAGCTTGTTGTTCAGCTTGTTGTTGTGCTTGCTGTAATTCTTGTTGTTGTTTTTCAGCTTCTTTAATTTTTTCTTTAATTTGACTAAAGCTATCTGCATCTACCATTTCAGCAACTGTAGAAGCTGGTACCCCATTTTGTACCATTGATTGTGCAAGAGTTTTTAATGTATCAAGTTTGTCTTGATCTTTACCAGAATCAGAAACAAATATTCCATATTCAGATTCCATATGATCTAAAGAATCTAAATCTAAAAATTCTGTAGTTCCGTCTGACATTACATACATTCCTTTTTTACCTGCTATCCAAGCTTCTTTAGAGTAATCTAACATTGCTTGTAAATCTCTTTGTTCTAATCTAGAAAACTTTCTAAATATATCTTCTGTAATATGAGATGACTGTACAATAGCTTGTTGAGATGTAGCTTTACCTTCATATCCTCCTACTTGTCCTTGTCGTTGTCTGTTTACTCCAGAAATTTTTTCCCATTCTAATATAATAGACTCTAACAATCCTATGTATTGTTC
>TARA_R110002167_G_scaffold13992_1_pt1 | contig 17380 bp, 19 predicted proteins | sample TARA_R110002167 | Tara Oceans TARA_R110002167 (sample SAMEA4398238) | marine metagenome | biome: Polar Biome; feature: [MES] marine water layer (ENVO:01000295) within the mesopelagic zone...; material: water (ENVO:00002006), including particulate matter (ENVO:01000060) such as...... | reverse complement strand
CCCGAGGGCATCTCATTCAAAGCGACAGCGTGTCACCTTAAAAGTTTATTTATACTGATTTGACGTTCCCTATTGAATATTTTGATTCTAAATTCCACTCGCGTTTATCACGGTGTGAAATAATCTTAATATGTCTTAGAGTAGTTTTGTTCTTTGCTTGCTCTGGATTTACGATATTTAATAATCCCCAATCTGATAGGAGCGTTGTTATTGAGTTACGCCTACAGACATCTTCGTTAGATAGGTTAGATGGTTTGCCATCAAGCATAAAGAGTTCCTTAAAATGAACAATGAAGTATCTACCTTGTTTATGAAGAATATGACAACTCTGAAATAGGGTATTGTGATCCTTTTTTGAGGATATCCCTATTCGAGTAAGAGTTTCCTTAATTTTAAGGAAGTCATCAGGTTCTTCTAGAGAGATCTCCAGCATTTGGCTGGGATCCCATTGGGCTAATTCTTGTTCAATCATGTGTGCTTAATATTATAATTACATCGTTAAAGATTTATTTATAACATTGAACACTTTCGCTTATGCAGTACCTCCTTGATCCAGCCGAGATCGAATCGCCTTTAGTGCTGCTGCGCTAAGTAGCGGATATACTTCTTCAGCCTTCTCCTTAGAGTAGTTGTATGTGTCTTGTATAGCCTTAAGGTCTGCTGGATCTTTCATCTTCTTTGCCCATTTACCGAATCGTTTCTTTGGACGAATAGCTGCACGGAGGAAATCGTATTGCATTTTGGCTGGAAGTTGATGGCGAATATTAAGTTCGTTAACAAGTAAGACTGTATCATTGAACTGTGAGAATCCACGGTTGATTATGAAAGGAACGTATTGTTTAGATGGAGAGTCTGGACCAGCTAGCTCTTCGCCTTCATACGCTTTACAGTCTTTTAGCAAATCAGGACCATGAGTATTGATGCTCTTGATAAAATCAAATGGTGATAGTTTACTCATACTATTTCCACTGAGATGATGCCATAATCTCGGTTAAGCATGCGACGATATTTAGTTCTCTGTCACTTACAAAACATGCTTTATACTGATAGTCAGCTAAGATGAGAATGATGCTCGGAATAGATTGGCCTTCGGCGTAGTCATATAGAGAATCATATATCTTTCGAAAGATAACAGATGAATCAACGTCTGAATTGTTTGTTACCCAACTGCGCATGTTCTTAAAGTCTCGGGTCTTGAGATGTGAGATGAGCTGAGCAACGTTTTGATCAGACATGCCTATAAGGATATCAGGAGTAATTTCGCCTGACGCGGAATACCGTTGGCACTCGTTAAGAACACGTCTCCAGTCTGGAGCATAGCGCATAATGAGGTCAGCGATCACCTTGTTGTTGTACTTAATACCTTCTTCGTCAAGAATAGTTTGAAGCCGCTTCATGAACTGACCAGCTAATCCAGCGAGTTGCTTCTTATTAGTATTGAACTCGATAACTGAGCAACGCGAATGGAGAGGCTCAATGATGCGATTCTTAAAATTGCACGTAAGGATAAATCGGCAGTTAGAACTAAACTCCTCAATGAAGCCGCGCAGCGCTGGTTGTGTCGATGAAGCATTTAAGTAATCAGCCTCGTCGAGGATAACTACTTTGTATTTGCCACCATGCAATGATACGGTTGAGGCAAACTGCTTGATCTTTGAACGAAGAACATCGATGCCGCTCTCCTCAGATGAATTGATCAAGAGATACTCTAAGCCTAACTCATTGCACAGCGCTCTAGCAACTGTAGTCTTACCTAAACCAGCTGTGCCAGATAAGAGCATATTATGTAATTCGCCATGCTTAACAATGGCAGTGAATGTAGCCTTCAAAGAATCAGGGAGGATACAGTCTGCGATACACTTTGGTCGATATTGTTCGACCCATAAAAATTCGTTCATAATATATATTCTAACATTAATGCTTACACTTGTAAACTACAAAAAAGGATGAGCAGTTTGAATGACTTGCTCAGGTCGATCTATCTACTCAGCGGCGGTTTCAGCTTCTGGAGCATCTTCACCCGCATCTGCCTCGGCAGGAGCGTGGAATTTTACGAAAGCCTCGAGGCGATCGCGCAATTGGCCAACTGACGATAGTTCTTCACCGCGAAATCCTCCGCGGCTAGTGCATACATCAATTACTTGCAATGCAGCGCTAAAATCAGCAAGACTGATTTGTGGTTCATTTACTTCCGGGGTTTCCGGGGTTTCTACTGTTGTTTCTTCACTCATATGATTATATATATGTATTGTTTGTTTGTGTTATTACGTAACGGAAGTTTTCTCGAGAGCAATCCAATATTCAACTGGACTATTGCTGACACATTTCCAATGCGAAATCAGTTTAGAACTGACCGCAACTTGATAGTCGCCCGAGATTAGTTTTAGATTAGAGATTAGAAACTGAAAATCAAAGGCAGCTTCTGGATCGTACGTTGAAGCAATCTCTTGTTGCCAGATGTTCGAAGAGCTATTGCTTGGATCTTTAACTTGCAAATACAGTTTACTATCTCCTGCGTTTGTAGTAATCGATACTACTGGATGATTTAGTGCTGCACCTGCTCGGCGAACGTGGCCAATCACTTCAGATGTAAGATCTACATTGACTTCAGCTTCAGGCATATTCACTGCACGCTCTGGAGATGTAAGAATAGACTTATCAGCATATCGATATGTAAGCGACGTAAGAGGAGATTTGATAGTCACACAACTATCACCAAAGTCAAACTCAGGATCTTCAATTAGCGAGAGAGCAGACAAGAATTCGTTCAAGTCATAGATACCAATATCCTTATCAAAGGTTTCTTGGACGGTACACGAAGCCATAATATTTTTGGCCTCGGCGATGGACGCTAATTTGTTACCTTGTTCGATAACGAGATTAGGATTGATAGCTGAAAAATTCTTCAGCACTTCTAGTGTTTCTTTACTGATTTTCATAATATATTATTATACCTTGTTTTTGTTGTTTTGTACATAGCTAAATTCTATTAAGAACATCATGCAACAAATGGCATGCGCTCCATGATGAACTCCGGTCTCGACGTCATGAGTCTCTCCTTTACGGAGTGCCCATAGATGACGTTGCGCTGCAGCAAAATAACGATCATCCGAATTTTCAAGTTCTTTCCAATTATCTCGATCATATTTCGTTGCTCCATAGGTTAGTACCCTCGCCACGTCATCTAACGCATTAGGCGGAATTAGACTATAGTCTGGTTTGTGGTTGTCGTATTTTATTCCTTTATTCATATTTTAAAGTGTTGCCTATTCCTCAGGCTCCCCCGAGGAATAGGACTTTTTCAGTTAGCTAGTTATGACATGCGGTCTCCACCGCAAATTGTTAAAATGGTGCGACTTCTTCTGTACCTCCAAACGATGGTTCTATGATTTCGCCGTCTTCAGTAAGTTGACTCTCGTCAATCTTGGTGTAGAGGTCTAAGAACGCTGTACGCGTATCATCATCGAAGCGACTGATGCACATTGAAATAGACTTTGCTCGATCCTCAAAGATAGAGTATGTCTTAACGATGTGACATAGACGGCGAGTAGAGACGATATCATCTACACCGTCAGCTTCAAACGTCTTGCGAATAACGTTCGACCAAGCTATAAGTTTATCAGCAAACTCTTCTGCTTCAACACCGAACTTACTCATATGAGCCATAACGATTTTCTTCTCGATGACTGGACTGGGAAATTCTTGATCAATCGCACAAACGAATCGCTCAAGGAATGCATCGTCAATGATTGAAGCTGAAGTGAATCGACCATCGTCTGAGCCACGACCCTTAGTATTGGCTGTAGCGATCACGTTAAAACCGGGGGCAGGGGTGATCACTTGACCAGTTTTCTTTAGTAGAACTGGATTGCCTTCAAGTACACCTTGTAGACACATGATCTTATTCGTAGCACGATCAATCTCGTCAATGAGGAGAACACATCCACGTTCCATCGCTTTGATAATCGGTCCTTTTTGAAAGACTGTTTCACCATCGATGAGGCGAAAGCCACCGATCAAATCATCTTCGTCAGTTTCAGGCGAGATTTGAACTCGAACATATTCACGCTTTGCTTTCGCGCAGGCTTGTTCGATCATCATTGTCTTACCGTTTCCAGAGAGTCCAGAGACGTACACTGGAAAGAAGAGATTCGACTTGAGAATCTTCATGATCGTATTGTACTCTCCCCACTTAATGAAGGTTGGGTCCACGGCTGGAACATAGATCTCGTCGTCAGAGACAGAGGAGACTCCTCTAAGTTCTACGTGGTTAGCAATCACTGCTGACTGCGGTGCAGGCGAAGGTGGTGTAGGCGATACTGAAGGAGCATCGAACGAATAGACTCCACGAGCAACTTTATACATGCTGTGAATAATCTTATATGCCTCATTGTGCGCTATGCCATTTTCAGCGGCGAGAGCAAGAATTTCCTGATTGCGAAATGAGGATTTTCCGAGTGACTTGAGTGTTTGAGTGAGTTGTTCTTTTTTCATAATGTATACTAATTAACTGTTATAGGTCTATTATACCATGTTGGGACGATTTGTACAATGGTTTATATTATTGAATTGCATCGAGTTATGCACTTTATATAAAGGGTTGCGCAAAAATTAGAAAATGCGTTAAGCAATTAGCTCTGCGAATTTAGTTAAGATGATGCGACTTTGGCGATTCTTAACATTGTGCTTAGCGAAGTCGCGAGCAAGCTTTGTCTGTGCTGCTCGACTATCAGTTACATCAACTGAATCAGAACCGAATTTGAATTCGTCATCTGAGATTTGAACATCTGATGGAAGCAAGAAGTATGAGTTGTACCCTTTAACATTGTGCGCTACAGCGAAACCGTCTTTCTTATATTTCCGCACTTTAGTATTCATATCGTCCCACTTAGAAGCTGTCATATCGGACAATTGGATGCGAATTGATCTGTTACCCTGTGGAAGAAAGAATCCAATGAGGTTTGCTCCAGTTGTTTCAGATAAGATTCTAGTTAGGTCCGCAGTCATACTACGTTTTGGTATCTCGTATTGTTTGCCATTGATATTTGTCAAGTACGATCTTGTAAGATAGCTAACACCCTTTGGTTCGCAGCGATGAGACTCGCCGTCGCTGAGTATAATAACGTTTGTCTTTTGTACTGAGTATCGCTTATTGAACTTATTTACAATGTGCTGTGCTGCTAGGAGAGTTGCGTCTAGAGGTGTGCCTCCAAGCCATTCGTATTGTGAGCAAGCATGTTGAGAAAAGCTGCGGGTCGACAATAAGATCTGCTGTGAAACTTGTACAAAAGCTTTGTCGTAGTCTGCCTTTGACATTCTGCTTGAGAATAACTCGAAGATCATTGTGCCAGACATGTCAAATTCGAGATTAGATTGATTGTTGTCAAGATCGCATATTTCACGATAGTCAGAAGTAAAGCCATAAACTTCAAATGGTATGCCAACTCTCTTACAGAATTGTACTAAATTGAGAGTGTGCTCTAAGACATCGCGAAGAACACTGTTCATTGAGCCTGAATAGTCAACAAAGAAAATCATGCCGTGACTCTTAGCATCAGCCAATCGTGTAGTAGTTTGGAAAATTTGATCGTCGTATTTATACTTATGTAAGTTATTGACATCCAAAGATCCGCGGCGCGACTCTTGTGCTCGAGAATACTGGTATGAAGCTTTACGACGTTCAAACTCTCGAACAAGAACGGCAACCTTTTTATTTGTTTTCTTCTTAAAGTCAATGAGCTTAGAGTTGATGTTGGCAACTTCTGAATCAATATCTTCAGGAAGATCGTAGTAGTTTGCAAGTGCCGATCTAAGACTTGGTCGACGTTTTAATACAGTATTATAAGGGATGATATGTTGCTCGATATTCTTCTTTGTTGGCATCAATGCAATAACTTTGCTGCCGTTGTCCGCAGCGTCATCATTGATAGCTTTCTTAAATGCCTCTTGTGTTTCAGACTTATGAGTTGGCTCAAGATCTTCACCTGCTGAGGAGGATGAATCACCACCAGCACCTTCGTCTGATGCGCTAGTGAGTGATTCTTCTACAGAGTCGGTATCACTTTCAACTCCTTCAGAAGTATCAGCATCGCTGTCTTCTTCGGTATCGTCAGTGTCATTAGCAAATGATTCTTCGCCGTCGTCAGCAGAGTTGGATGATTCAGCACTATCTTTAGACTCTTCGTCGTCAGTAGTTTCATCTCCTTCTTCTGAATTTTGATCTTCGGCAGATTCTTCGTCTTCAGATTCTTCGTCTTCAGATTCTTTGTCTTCGGCTTTTTGCTTAGCTTCTTCTTCAGTAAAAGCCTTGATTTCGTGATAAAGATCAACAACGTCTTCAAAGGATTCTGCTTTCATGCACTTATTATAAAGAGCACGTTCTTCCTCTGAGAGAGGGATATTTGCGTAAGGACCGATTTTGGCGTGAAGGTTGAGGCGATCAATGAAGTTTAATTCGTTAAAGTCTTTGCCTTCAACCTTGAAGAAGTCGGATTCTACAAGCTTCTTATAAGCACCGTTGAAGATGCGTGGCATACCTGCGTACTTTAATTTGATAAGTCGCTCAATACGAATATCTTCAACGATATTGAGGATATCAAAGTGAGAGCGACCTTCAGCTTCAAGGAATTCAGAGAACTCCTTCTGAGGAGTATAAAGAGCATGGGAAACTTCGTGGCCGACAAGCATGTCATAAACAACCTTACCTTGATCTTTCCAAACTGGAAGACCTAGCACACGATTCTTAACATCAAAGTATGCGGTCGCTAAGGAATTACTGTGAGTGACAGTGATGTTCTCAGTAGCCAATAATTTGGCCAGAGAGGATTGATTTTGGAGATCTAATATATTTGTCATAAGCGTTAACTAACTGTTATAGATCTATTATACCATACTTTGATTAAAAGTAAAACAGCAATATCTAGTTGTTAATCAGCCGCTTAGGCACACTGCGAAAAAACTGTTGAGAAAGTCACAAAATTGCAGATGCGCGCTTAATTATGCTCTCATATTTACCGTAACTGAGCTTCATGCCGTACTCGCTTTTAAATGATGGTGCCAGTGTGTTAGTAAAATACGCTCTAAAGATACCATCATCAACCTGTTGTGGATCTAGTTCCTGTCTCAGCCGAGTAAGGGCAATTATATTACGGGCGATGTCTTTCTTATATGGATCCATTTTTGCGTATTCTGCTGAAGTTGTTAACCTTTTCAAACTCAATTCTACTTGGGAATTTACCATCGAGAACATCTTTCTTATGAGAGATGATAAAAACGTTGGTGTCTTTCTTGAGACTATATAGGATCTTAAGCAGATTATCTACTCCGTCTACATCAAGAGATGAGTCAAATGTTTCATCGAGAATGAGGAGATTTGTGTTAGCAGAATTCTTCATCTTTGCTATCTGTCTCCATGCGAAAAGCAACGCTAAATCAATCCGTGATTTTTCGCCCTCTGAAAACGAGGCATACGAGAATTCATCTCTGTGGCGAGATTTGATGGTCTCGTTAAATGACTCGTCTAGGTCAAACTTAACAAAGAAGTCCAATATATTAAGATACTTATTAATAAGCTTGTTCATTACTGGAAGATACTGACGAATGATTTTTGTCTTGATACCAGTGTCCTTAAGCATTTCTCCGATAGCGTCATAGTATGAACGTGTTTCGAGCTGAGACGATTTATTACTTAGAGCGTTCTCGTATTGAACCTTTCGGCTATCTAAGTCTAATTCTGCCGCCTTTGTGTCGGTCAGTTCGTTCTCGGCATTTTCTTGTGTTTGCAGATCAGATATCTGTTTATGCAGATTACCAATCAGACTTTGGTTAGATCTAATATCAGACAGAAGATCGTTTATCGCGTTATATGCTTCATTAGTAGAATCAAATACCTTATTTGCTGCTGCGATCTTTTCTTCTAATAGCTGCAATCCATGATTCAAGCTCTGTGCTTTTTCTTGAGCTTCAGCTTTCTTAACTCCTTTAACTTCAGCAGTAATTAGCTGATCACACGTAGGGCAACAATCGTTATTCTCATAAAACATTGCATCCTTCACAATCTTTGAGATGTTTGTATTGATTTGAATCTTATAGCCAACAAGCGAGTTTTGGTTCTCAATAGCAGAGTTCTTATCAGCTAGGCGAGATGGAGCAATCTTATCGTGCTTCGACTGTAGATCATTATTTCTATTTTGAAGTAAGTCAACTTCTGACTGCATCGACTCGATTTGCTTAAGAGCTTTAGTAGATTGCTGAATATCGATATTCTTCAAATTTGCGATATGCCTTGATTGAAGAACGATCTGCTCTTTAATAATACTAAGTTGCTGATCTGTGTCAATTATATCGCTCTTCATCTTTGAATACCTATCCTTGATAAGTGTATTCATTTTAGTAAAGATACCAATATCAAGAAGATCCTCAATCACGTTACGCCGTTGATATGAAGGTAACTGCATGAATGGCACAAAATTACTTGAACCAAGTACAACAACCTGATGAAAGGATTTGTGATTCAACTTTAGAATATTCGTTTCAAGAACCTTCTGATAATCACGGCTATGCGATTCTTGGTTGAGGAGTGTATCGTTATGATAGATCTCAAAGATATTAGGTTTCATTCCTCGAACAACGCGGTAGTTATTTGATCCGAGAGAGAACTTTACTTCGACTAATAGCTTCTTGTTGTTAATGCTATTGACAAGCTGTGGCCGATTGATGTTACGGTGCGGTTTACCAAATAGCGCATACGAAATGGCGTCAAGCATCGTAGATTTGCCAGCACCATTTGCACCTACTACTAGAGTAGCAGAATCAGTATTTAGCGGTATGACCGTGGGTGTATCTCCTGTTGAGAGGAAATTCTTATATGATATAGATTCGAACGTTAACATTATATAGATTCCATTTGTTGTGCTTCTACAAACAATTCGTGAAGCATGGTTTTAAGTTTATCAGATTGCAGATCAGTTTCTATAGAATCGACATAGGTATTAAGCAATGTAGGTGTATCGAATGTAGATACGTCATCATCACTAACATTTTCCCCTGCATATTCGTCAAAGGTTTCAACGATTTTAACCTCAAAGGGCTCGTAAGATTGTACTCGGTCGATAAACTTGTCAAATTCATAAAGGTCTTTCTTTGAAACAACTACGATTTTTACGTATGTTCCACTAATATCTGCTTTGGTTATGGGTTCTGTCTCTAGATCATTATACCTTATCCGGCGAAAAAGTACATGCTTATTTCGTATTGGTGTTAATTCACGAGTTTGTGTGTCTATAGTGTGGAAGTATTTTGGATCTCCAGCGTCTGACCACGTTAACTCCATCTGTGTGCCAAGATAACATATGTTGTCCTTTGTAGATTTTGTATGATAGTGGCCAGATAGAACCATCTCATAACGAGAGAAAAGACTCGTATTCAAGCCGTGCGAAGCAACAGGCAAACCTTTACCCATTTCAAACCCCTTTAATTCTAGGTGAGAAACTAAAATAGATGATTTAGATTTAGCAATGAATTCCATGCATTGATCGTGATTGTCCTGAGTCATCCATGGCAAGAATCCAATACTTAGTCCATCAAAGTCTTTATCAATTGGATCCATGTGAATATGAATACGATCAGAATATTGTCCAAGCACCTGAGTTAGCGAGTTGAGCGTATTAGTATTCTTGTAATATACATCGTGGTTACCAGGTATGATATCCATTGTCATGTCATACTCATACAGCTTAGAGATAAAAGCCTCGTATGCATGTTCTAGAACCTTATAATTAACGTATTTACGATGATCAAAGAAGTCACCCAAATGCAATACCTCTTTAATATTATGCTCAACACAGTATGGAAAGAACACTTCATCGAAGAACTTGTCTGCGTAATCCATAAAGATCTGGGATCCATTCTTAATACCAAAATGGCTATCGTTCAATATTGCTAACTTACTCATAATTTAAATCTTCTTTCAAATGTTGTGCTGCTCCGATTACTATTGAAGGATAATCTCTTCTAGCTAATGTGAATCCAGTACCAGCTTCAAGATCATCTTTGCTTATTAGGTGTTTATGGTGGTGTTCAATTTCATCAAACTTATCTAGTAGTCTTACGCATAATGCATCGTATTCGCTATCGCTAACCAATGATTCATCTTCGATATAGTACGCATAGCTCAGTATCAAATACCATTGAACTAATAGGTTGTTATCGTTAGGGATATTACTAAAAAAAGAGCTCAATTCCACGTGCTAACTTCTCTTTTTTCTCTTGTTTGGTATGCTTATCAAACTTTTTAAGCGCTTCATCCTTATCCTTAATTGATTGATTCTTATTGCGAATCTGATCAACAATGTTTTGAGAGTCTGCGTTTGGCATAGTTGCATTAAAATCAGCAAAGGCTTCTACACCTGCATAAGCCATGTATCGTTCTTTAATGTCTTGTTGCTTCTTCTCCTTTGCGATGCGGCGGAGGAATGCGTAATATGATATTTGAGTAAAGTATGCAAAGGCATTAGGCAATCCAGTACGTGTAGCCTTTTTTACGTCGTAATTCATAATGGCCTTAATACAGTTTTCAACTGCATCCATTACCATTTCTTCTCTATACGTATAACCAATGAAGTTTGGCTTATGAGATAAACCATCGCATATCTTTAAAAAGCATCTACCAATATAGTCGGTAATTACTGGTTCTTCGTTTTCCTGTGATCGAGACTCATTGACGCTATTAACATAATCAACAACTGCTTGTGAAAATTCTTTATTATTCACATAATGCTCTTTAGCGCGCCGAACTCTTTTAGCTGGTTTCTTAACTGGTTCTGGTTCTTGTTCGTTCATAATGTATATTATACTGTATTTAGCCTAATAAGTAAATAACTAAATGTCTGAATCATTTACTAAAAGGCTTACTTAAAGGTTTACTTATTTCATATAAAGTGTTATAATTGGTCTTATCAACCAACCAATACCTCAGTTATCTGACCAATCCCATCTAGATTCACTCGGTTTTTCTAACTTACTAAAGAAGTCATCTGAGTAATCTAGTTTATCAAGACCATCATAATTATCTTGATCCAGGTTGTCCTCTTCATTTAACTTATGAATTTGATTCAATAGTCTCTCAGCTGAAATATACTTAAGATAACATGTTCTAAGTATCTGTGCTGTACTACTCCTAGATATGATATTTGATGAGTTTAATTCTACTATGTTTTCCTCATCTACAATAATCCATGGCCTTAGTCTACACTCACCAGCTGAATCTCTAAGCAATTCAAGAGGATCAGCAATGTATATTACTCCGGTATCTTCATCTAAATCTAGTTCATCGGCTACAACATAACTTCCATCAGTTAGTCTGTATGTGAATAGATTTTCACCGTATAGTTCTTCGTAGAATTCGTTCATCATTTCATAGGTACCTCATGTATATTATATTTAAAACCCTCTTTAGCATAGATCTTAATTCTATTTATAGCATGGTTATGCGTGTAGTTTTTATGCTTCTTCCAACACAGATCATCAGCTAAGTCATATACTACAGTAGGCTGTCCTGAATCTGATTTTCTTAGACCACGACCAATTGATTGCAGAACACGAATCTGAGACTTGGTTGGTGCAGCAAATATGATATTATGAAGATTCTTAATATTGATTCCTGTACTGAAGGTTCCGCTCGATGCCACAATAATAGCTCCAGTTTCTTTCTCAGTAAGCTCACGAATTCTCTCTCTTTCTTCAGCGTTCACTTCTCCAGATACAAAGAACACATTCCTATCCTTTGCTTTAGACTTGATCATGTCGTACAGTGGCTTACCATGTTTAGTAACGAGATTGTATAATACAAGAGTATTTCCACTTTGATCTAAAGCAAGATTCGTTATAAAATTGTTACGATTTGCATACGACACAATAAAGTCAATTTCATCTTGGTACTTAGCCTTTGCCATTAACTTCTTAACCTCATCAGGGTATTTAATAACAAGAGCTTGAATCGTTAGATCAGCTAAAGTCTCAGAATCGATGAGTTCTCTCGTTGATGTTACCTTGTATGTAGGACCAAAGCTGCCTTCTAATACCAATTCGTTAACTTTGCCACCGTCAAGAGTACCAGTCGTGCCAATTCTGAAATACGCCTTATTCAAGCGATCCATGATAGTAGTTAAGCTTTTAGCTTTAAAGGTATGAGCTTCATCGCCTATAACCATACCATATGCGATAAACCAATCGAGAGGAAGTTTGATAGCACTCTGCCATGTAGTAATAACGATACTTGCTTCGATGTCGAATTTTTCTTTGCCAGAATAGATTTTGTGTACCTCTTCTTCTACGTCAAATTCAGAATCATTCAATGAGTAATCTGCAAAATCCTTTGTCATCTGTTCAACCAACGAAGTAGTAGGAACCACGATTAGAACCTTTCTATCCATATCCTTTGACAGAAAATAACGAGATAGCATATAAATTATCAGAGATTTGCCAGATCCAGTAGGAGAGAGAAGAATAGCTCTCTGTGATTGTGTCGCCTTTTTAAAGGCATCTACTTGGTAATCTCTCGCTTGAATTGCATTACCTCCTGAACATAGAGGAAGATTTTTAACAAATTCGTCTAGTTCTTCATCAGTAGCACTAAGAGTTGGTCGTATATCAGGATCAACGACAAGCTCATACTTACGAGCACTTGCAAATTCAGCTACTTTGCCTAACAGCCCAAACGGCAATTGATGAGATCGCATATCAAATAGCCGAATTTTGCCATCCCACATCTTAGACTTGTACGCGGGAATGTACTGATAGCCTTCTACATAGAATGTAAAATACTCGCTGATTTCTCTAAGGATACCAGAATCATCAGATTCGATAACTATTTTAGCTTCATCCTTTTTACGTATCTTGATCATGTTCTAAATATTAGTAAGTTACACCCCGCTTGTAAACTTTTTGAACTCTAAGATGTTCTTAATATGTCCATGTCTCCAACGAAGATTATTCATAATCTCTTCAAGAGTTTCTACAATAGTCTTTTGGTACTCGATTTTACCAGTTACACGCACAATGTCAGGATCAGTTTTATAGTACATCTCCATATCTGATTTCAATGGCTTTGCCATACCATCAAATGGATCGTATTTCCATGATCTTTCTTCGATCTGCTCCTTCGTCATCTTACCATTATAGTAAAGCCACTTGTCTTTACGAACCTTGTTAAGTTCCATCTCATTGCGCTTCAGTTGGAGTTTGGATAAGGAGAACAACTCAAGATATTTTGAGTGCAGCTTAGCCGACTTCGTTGTTTCTTCATCAAGATTGAGATCATCGATTTTTACATCTTCTCCCCACATTTTCAATATTTCATCAAGTATCATAATATATATTTATTTATACTTTAAATCTACTTAATTATTTCAAAGTAATCGTACCTAAACGATATGTTGCCTCGCATATATTCAACATCTGTTGCTTGAGTAGTAAACTCTGCACCTCCTAAAGAAATTGGAAGTGCATTTGCGAATCGAATTTGCTTATTCACATTATTGTGGCTAGATAGTATTGACAAAATGATATCGTGCTTAGCTGCGCGTGTTTCATCCGCGTTTGATTTCATCCAATTAAACACTTCGCTGTAATTCTTCATATCCTCATCAATAAGGAATTCTACCTCGAGAGCATCATAAGCAAGTGTATCACCTGCTACAAAACCTTGATAGTTTTTAAATCCAGATTCTACTTCAGGCAATGTGATTGCAGGAAGATTGACCGTAGTAATGAAGTATTCTAGATTAGAGAACTTAGGCGATTCAATCGTTACTCTAAACCCCGTAGGAGAGAGCATATTAAAGTTGTCGGTTAGTTGTGTCATATCTATATTTATACAATTTTGCACAAAAAAAGTGGAGGCCTCGAAAGACCTCCACTTTGGTTAAGCGTTATAACTTACTTAATTATCCAGCAACGTTGATATTAGCAACGGTGAAGTTACGGAAGTAAGGATTAGTATTAACTGTACCAACACCTGTTGCAGTTCCAACGAATGGATTCTGCTGCATGCCGTAACGAGTCTTGAAAGCAATCTTCGGTTGGAAGGTTGCTTCGTCAACTGCACGAACCATAGTAAGAGGAACGTATGGGCAATAGAACATACCAGCGTCATATGGGTTAGTACCGCGGTAACCAACTGTTACATAATCGGTAAGTGCATATGGGTCGATGTAAACCTTAGTGCGACCATTAAGAACACCTGCGAAAGTGTTACCAGTGTCGTCAACTTGAAGGTTTGTTGCAAGAGCTGGAGCGTAATCCAGAGCACCTGCAGCTGCAAGAGCTGAAGCGATATTGCTTGAACATACGAGGAAGTTACCTTTACCGCGACGAGTTTCCTTAGCAATTTCATTTGCTTCGATCTCGATTTGGAACATAAGGCTCTTGAACTTCTCAACTGCCCAACGACCATCAGCATCAGTAGCAAGGTCGAAGACGTTGTTTACAGGAGATACAGCGTCATTCTGGAAACCAGGTTTTGCAACTGCGTTGATTGTTTGAATAACTTCGCGATTGATTTCAGCAAGGATTTCAGTCGAGAGGATGTTAGCAAGTTCTGATTCAGCATCCAAGTTATGGATAGCCTTAAGATCTTGAGCAAGCTCCATTGTGTATTCAGCTTTAAGAGCGCGTGTCTTAGCTTCTACAGTAGCTTTTTCGATTGTGAAACCCATGTCGCCGAAACCAGCGCCAGTGAGAGCTTCGCCAGCTGCCAGAGTTTGACCAATACCGTCAACACCAGTAAGAGAACCTGTAGCGGTACCAGAGAAAGCTGTATCAGGCTCAGCGAGTCCGAGAGCTTCTGTGTCATTTGTGTTGATAGCAGGAAGTGAAGGAGACTCACCAGCACCGTCGTTATAACGGCTCTTCATTGCGAAGATAAGGCCAGTAGGACCGCTCATTGGCTGAACACCTGCGATATCGTAAGCGATAAGGTTAGGCATTGCACGACGTACAAGCGAGATAAGAACTGGATCGAAGTTGCTAACAGCACCTGTTGATTGATTCTCGTTAAGAGAACCGTATGCAGAAGACTCTTGCTTAAGAGCGATTTCTGTATTTTCAAGAAGCTTAGCTGTAACAGCCTTACGATAGTTGTCCTTGATAGGAGCGGCGTCTGAGTGCTCAAGCACTGGCGCCCACTTTTTCATGTCTGTTTCTGAATTAAACATATTAATATTTTCTATTTGTTGTTGTTCTAAGTGTGGTAAATTATTTACCGTTTGGGTTATTTTCTTTGATTCGTGTAAGAGCTGACAGGTACTTCTTCATGTCGTTAGAGACATGTTCATTAGTAATACCAGATTCACCCTCTACGATAACTTCAGTTTCTGAATCTACATCTTCAACGATGTCTTCTGATTTTGAAGAAGATTTGAATACTGAACCTTTGATAGTTGCGACCTTTTCAGCAAATGCTTCTTCGGATACAAATTCAACTTCTTCAGTAAGAGATCTCATTTTTTCTACTTGTGTAGAAGCAAGATCTTTAGTTTGCTCTGCAAGAATCTTAGCGCGAGTTAGTTCCTCAACCTTTTCGGAGAGGTCGTATACTTCGCTACTAGCGATTTCTAGAGATTCTTTAACCTCTAGAGTTTCTTTTTCAAGTTCATCGAACAGATCAGTCTTTGCTTCAGGCACTTCAATATAGCTTTCAACAAACAGATCCTTAAGAGAACCCATAAAGTCTTCAGCAATTTCAGTGCGAAGTTTAGAATCTACTGCAACCTGATTTTCCTCAACAAAGGATTCAACGACATAATTAAGATAGTCATCGATCTTGTTAATAAGGCTTTCTCTGATTTCAGTAACTTCTTCAACTAGATTTTGCGCGTGTTCTTCTTGCAAGCGTTCTCTCTCAGCAACTACCTTTTGGGATACAGCAGCCTCGAACAATGTCGATGCCTTTGCTTTAAAATCTTCAGTCAAGTTTGCTTCAGAAGAAATGAGAATATCAAGATCTTCTGTTGTAGACTTAGGTGAGGTTTTAGCAGCTTTATCAACTGATTTAACAGAATCTGCTTCATCTGGTGTTTTAACCGATGCAGCTTTGCCAGTACCCTTTGGAGTAGTAGCAGCTTTCGGCTCTGACTTTTTAATTTCAGCAGCAGTAGTAGCAGCTTCAGCTTCTGCATCTTTAACGACAACAGCATCTGTAGCTGAACCGCTTGCAGTAGGTTTAGGAGCAGCTTCTTCCATTTCTTCTTCATCTTCATCTTCTTTTTCAGACTCTTCGTCTTCTTCTTCAGATTTAGTTTCAGTTTTCTTTTTATATCCTTCTTCCATATCATCTTCTTCGTCTTCTTCTTCATCTTCGTCCTCTTCGGACTCAGATTCTTTTTTAGACGCTTTAGATTCTCCTAGAAGAACGCTTTTAATTGCATCAGAATAGCTTTGTTGTTCAGTAACTTCTTCGGCAGATGTATCCTGCACAAGCTCCTGATCTTCAAGCAAAGCTTCTTCAGTGATGTCTTCAATAATATCTTCTTTTGACATATATTTACTTTCTTTATAGATTAGAGTTTGGAGAGGAAATCTTGCCAAATATTTTCTTGTGCCTCAGCGAGGCGACCCGAAGATACTTTTCTGATCTCTGTCTCATATTGTTCAATTTGCTGAGGTTTTAGAAGACCATTATCCCAAATCCATTCAACACCTTCCATAATGCCTTCAACGAAGGCTGACGGTGCAGAGGGATCTTGAACAATGTCAATTGTATTAAGAATAAAATCATTCTTAACATATGTTTTGTTTTCTCTTCTCTCAACAGTACCCATACCACGACTTGAAACACCAAGCTTAACGCCACCTTCAACGAGACCTTTCACGATTTTACCCATCGGCGTGTCAAGGATTAGTGCTTTTCCAACAACATCATTACCATTCCAATTAAGTTCGGTAATTCTGTGTGAAACTTTATCAAGGTTAATCTGAGGACCATCTGGGTGATTCAACTCACCGACAGCTCTTCCAGTTTTAACCTGCTCCTTAATGTACTTAGCAGTTGCTTCTGTTAGTACATCTTTAGGATAAATTCTATTATTGCGGTTTTGTTGCTCCGCTTGCATAAAAACGCCTTCGATGAAAACGTTCTTTTCACCTTTATCGTTTGCTTCAGTAATATACTGAACTGAGTCTAGATGTTCTGTAATTAATTTCATTTAGCTTCTTTTTGCTTGTTAAATACATCAGATGTGATTCTAACCTTACGAATATCATAAGCTTGCTGCATCTTTTCACCAACTGCAGTAGCGAATGAAGATTGAATCTCATCAGAATCTCCAGATACTAGAGCGTTAAAGAGTTTTTCTGTTTGTTCCATGGTTCTATTTATACAATT